>Ga0209254_10001186_pt1 | contig 23094 bp, 22 predicted proteins | sample FrelakmetDIP11DI_FD_187148 | JGI IMG/M metagenome (GOLD analysis project Ga0209254, IMG submission 187148) | Freshwater lake sediment microbial communities from the University of Notre Dame, USA, for methane emissions studies - DIP11 DI (SPAdes)... | ecosystem: Environmental > Aquatic >...
GCCACGACCGAGGCGACGGCACCGGATGACGAGGTCGCGAACACCGCCTTCCCGATGCCGGCCCTCGCTGCGATCGACGTCGAGGCCATGCTGCCTTCGTCCGGCACGCCGTTCGTGGCCGCAAGGCCGCCGGCGCCGGTCGCGCGCGACGCGGCGCTCGAACCCGAGGCGATGGTCGCGCCCGCGGGGAGGAGCGACCCCGAGATGGCCATCGAAGCCGAGACGATCGTCGAGCCCGAACCGATCATCGAACGCGAGGCGACCGTCGAGCCGGATCTGATCATCGAACGCCAGGCGATCGCCGAGCCGGATCTGATCATCGATCCCGACTTGATCGTCGAGCCTGAGCCGATCATGGAGCCTGAAGCCGTGTTCGAGCCCGGGGCCACGGCCACGCCTACGACGACGATCGCTCCCGAGAGGACAGTCGCAACCGGGATGACCCTCGCCCCCGAGGTGACGATCGACTGGGCGGAAGCCGAAGAGCGCGCGCGCGACGCGCTGCTGCGCGAACTGCAGCTGCGGCTCGCGTCCGAACTCGATCGCCAGCTGCGCGAACGCCTGCAGCCGACGCTGGTGCGGATGCTGCTCGCCACGGTCACCGAACTGCGACCCTCGATCGAGATCGCGGTCCGGGAGGCGGTGACGCGCGCCGTCGCCGCCGAGATCGCGCGGCAACGCTCGTGCGATTAGGGCCTGCTGACGCCTGGATCGCGCATGCGCGATCCAGGCATTGACAGGCCCCAACCTCGGCGCCCGGTCCGGCGCGCCCCGTTCCCCTAGAATTGCCGTTTCTCCACGCCGCCTTCGGCGCTTCCTTCATGACGACCACGAACGCCGCCGCCGGCCCCGAACTCGCCAAGAGCTTTGAACCCGCTGCCATCGAGGCGCGGTGGGCGCCGGTATGGGAGTCGCGCGGCTACTTCGACGCCGGGGCCGATCCATCCAGGCCGTCGTTCTCGATCCAGCTGCCGCCGCCGAACGTCACCGGCCTGCTGCACATGGGCCATGGCTTCAACCACACCATCATGGACGCGCTGACGCGGTACCACCGGATGGCGGGCTTCAACACGCTGTGGTTGCCGGGCACCGACCATGCGGGCATCGCCACGCAGATCGTCGTCGAGCGCCAGCTCGAGGCGCAGGGCACCAGCCGCGCCGCGATCGGCCGCGACGCATTCAACGCGAAGGTCTGGGAGTGGAAGGAGTTCTCGGGCGGCACCATCCTTCGGCAGATGCGCCGGCTGGGCGATTCGGTCGACTGGAGCCGCACTTACTTCACGATGGACGAGAAACTGTCCAGCGTGGTGGTCGAGACCTTCGTGCAACTGTACGAACAGGGACTGATCTACCGCGGCAAGCGGCTCGTCAACTGGGATCCGAAGCTGCAGACGGCCGTGTCGGACCTCGAAGTGGAGACGGAGGAGGAAGACGGCCGGTTGTGGGAGATTCGCTATCCGGCGGTGGACGGAGCTCATGAACCGGATTCGGGCGTCGTCGTGGCAACGACGCGTCCCGAGACCCTGCTGGGCGACGTCGCGGTGGCGGTCCACCCCGAGGACGAGCGCTACACCGCCCTCGTCGGCAAGCCGGTCATGCTGCCGCTGACCGGACGGACGATTCCGGTGATCGCCGACGCCATGGTCGACCGCGAATTCGGGACCGGCTGCGTGAAGATCACGCCGGCGCACGACTTCAATGACTTCGAGGTCGGCCGGCGGCACAACCTGACGCCGATCCCGATCTTCACGCTGACCGCGACCGTCAACGACAACGCGCCGACGAAGTATCGCGGGCTCGACCGCTACGTCGCGCGCAGGCGCGTGCTCGAGGACCTGCGCGCCGCCGGCCTCGTCGTCTCGGAGAAGCCGCACAAGATGATGGTGCCCCGCTGCGGCCGCACCGGCGAAGTCGTCGAGCCGACGCTGTCCGAACAGTGGTACATGGCGATGAGCAAGCCGGCACCGGCCGGCACGCTCCATCCGGGCCAGTCGATCGCGCAGGTGGCACTCGACGCCGTCGCGCGCGGCGACGTGAAGATCCTTCCCGAGCAGTGGCTCGCGGTCTACAACCAGTGGCTCGAGAACATCCAGGACTGGTGCATCTCGCGCCAGCTGTGGTGGGGCCACCAGATTCCCGCGTGGTACGACGAGCACGGCAACGTGTTCGTCGCCCGCAACGAAGCTGAAGCAACGGCAAAGGCGACGGCCGCCGGCAGCACGGGCCCGCTGACGCGCGACCCGGACGTGCTCGACACCTGGTACTCCGCTGCCATGGTGCCGTTCTCCACGCTCGGCTGGCCGAGCCCGCAAGGCGCGGACAAGGTCGCCAACGACCTGTACCTGCCGTCGACCGTGCTCGTCACCGGCTACGACATCATCTTCTTCTGGGTGGCCCGGATGATCATGATGACGACGCATTTCACCGGCCGGGTGCCGTTCAGGGACGTCTACATCCACGGCATCGTGCGCGACGCCGAGGGCAAGAAGATGTCGAAGAGCGAGGGCAACACGCTCGATCCGATCGACATCATCGACGGCATCGACCTCGACGCGCTGGTGAAGAAGAACACCGCGGGCCTGCGGCGCCCCGAGGACGCGCCAAAGGTGGCGGCCAAGGTGAAGAAGCACTTCCCGGCGGGCATCGCGCCGTACGGCGCCGACGCGCTGCGCTTCACGATGGCGGCCTACGCCACGCTCGGCCGCAACATCAACTTCGAACTCAAGCGCTGCGAGGGCTACCGCAACTTCTGCAACAAGCTGTGGAACGCCACCCGCTTCGTGCTGATGAACACGGAGGGACGCGACTGCGGGCTCGACCCCGCCGCGACCGTCGAACTGTCGGCGGTCGATCGCTGGATCATCGGCGAACTGCAGCGCGTCGAAGCCGCGGCGGCGGCAGGGTTCGCCGAGTACCGGCTCGACAACGTCGCCAACGCGATCTACTCGTTCGCGTGGAACGAGTACTGCGACTGGTACGTGGAGCTGGCGAAGGTGCAGCTCGCCGAGGCAATCGATGCGCGCAACGAGGCCGCGCAGCGCGGCACCCGCCGCACGCTCGTGCGAGTGCTCGAGGTGCTGCTGCGGCTGGCGCATCCGGTCATCCCGTTCATCACCGAAGAGCTGTGGCAGAAGATCTCGGTGCTGGCCGGCAAGCGCAAGGACGGCGACGAGACGTCGATCATGGTGCAGCCCTACCCGCGGCCCGAGCCGGCGAAGATCGATCCGCAGGCCGACGCCGAGGTCGCGCTGATGAAGCGCGCGATCGACGCCCTGCGCAACCTGCGCAGCGAGATGAACCTGTCACCCGCGCAGAAGGTGCCTCTGGTCGCGTCCGGCGACGCGAAGGCGCTCGCGGCCTATGCACCGTACATGCAGGCGCTCGCGCGGCTGTCGGACGTGCAGGTCGTTGCCGACATCAATGTGACGGCGGACGGCGCGGCCGCGCCGATCAAGGTCGTCGACGACCTGCGGCTGATGCTGAAGATCGAGGTCGACGTCGGGGCGGAACGCGAGCGTCTGGGCAAGGAAGCCGAGCGGCTCGAGAACGAGATCCGCAAGGCCGAGGTCAAGCTGGGCAATGCGAGCTTCGTCGAGCGCGCGCCCGCCGCGGTCGTGGCGCAGGAGAAGGAGCGCCTCGCCGGCTTCGGCGCAACGCTTGCGAAAGTGCGGGAACAGCTGGGCCGCCTGCCGGCGGCGTGAGGCCCGCCGCGACGGCCTGACGCGCGCCGCTACTTCGTGATCGCCGGCGGAGGCTGCGCCGGCGTCGGAGTCGGCGCTGGCGCTGGTGCTGCCGCTGGTGCCGCCGCTGGGTCCGCCGCAGGTGCCGAGGGCGGCGGCGGCGCGGACGCGGGAGCCATTGGCTGCGTTGATGGCGCCGCTGTGCTGGTCGGCGGCACCGGCACCATCACTCCGGGCGAGATCGGGATCTCCGGCACCACGCTGATGCCGTTGACCCAGTGACGCGTCTCGCCGAAGCAGGTCGTCGGCAGCCCCACCTTCTCGTCGTAGTGCAGCGACACGCGGCGCCCCATCGCGGCGTTGATCTGCGCAGCGACTTCGGCGTCCCACACGGTGAAGAAGAACTTCTCCGGGGTCGCGCCGGGCATCGAGATCATCGACAGCTCGCCTTCCCAGGTCTTGCAGAGCCAGCCCTTCTTCGAGAACTTCTGCACCCAGCCCGCGCGCTCGCCGGTCGAGTAGTTCCAGTTCAGCACCGCCATGAAGTAGAGCGCGACGAGCACCGCCGGAACGACGATCACCCAGAAGAAGAGTTTGATGCGCGACGGACCACGGCGCGGCACGGCAGGTGTGTTCATCGGCGCTTCAGGAAGTGGATGTAGTCCTTGCCCACGTTCTGCTGTCCCAGCAGTTCGTTGCCGGTCTGCTTGCAGAACGCCTGGAAGTCCCGGTCGGACCCGGGGTCCGTCGAGACGACCTTCAGCACCTGGCCCTGCATCATGTCCGCCAGGGCCTTCTTGGCGCGCAGGATCGGCAGCGGACAGTTGAGTCCCCGCGTGTCGATCTCCTTGTCGGCCGCGACGTTCAACGGCGGTGGTGGCTGCATGGGTTGGCGGCTTGCACCCGGGCCTGGGCGAAGGCGCGATTCTAGCCTCGGGGCAACCCTGAATACCGCATCCCGGCTAAGTCGCGGCCGAAGGCAGCCCGCGCGATCCCGCCTAACCTGCGGGTCCGGTTCATTGAAATTGAAGGAAGCGCGATGAAGTGGATCAAGGCATCCCTGGTCGCCGCCGCGGCGCTCGCGGCAGCAGGCGGTGCGCAGGCCGCGGGCGTGGGCTTGCGCGCCGGCACGACGGGCGTCGGCGGGGACGTCGGCTTCAGCCTGATGCCCACGCTGTCCGCGCGCCTCGGCTATTCCGGGCTCTCGTACAGCCGCACCATCGACGTGACCGACGTCGAGTACGACGGCAGGCTGCGGCTGTCCAACCTCAACCTTCTGCTCGACTTCAGCCCGCTGCCCGGTCCCTTCCGCGTCACCGGCGGCCTCATCTTGAACGACAACAAGATCGACGTGACCGGGCGCCCCACGGGCGGCACGTTCACGCTGAACGGACAGGCCTACCCGGCCGCCGCGATCGGCAGCCTGTCCGGGACCGTCAAGTCCGGCAACAGCGCGGCGCCGTACCTGGGCATCGGCTACGGCAACGTCGCCGGCGCCGGCGTGAACTTCTACTTCGACCTCGGGGTGATGTTCCAGGGCACGCCGGGCGCGAGCCTCTCGGCCACGTGCGGTTCGGCGGTGCCGGCCAACGTCTGTTCGCAGATCCAGCGCGACGTCGCCGCGGAGCAGGCCCGGCTGCAGGACCAGATCAGCCGCTTCAAGTACTACCCGGTCGCCAACATCGGCGTGACGATCGGCTTCTAGGGCCTGCCAACGCTTGGCTCGCGCGTGCGATCCAGGCGTAAACAGGCCCCAGGCCACCTCAGCCCCGCCCTGGAAGCGGCGCGAACTCCACGGCGAGGCCCCTTCCCCGCATCCAGTCCGCGACCGCGAGCCCCGTGCCGAGCGGCCAGGGCCGGACGCGCGCGGGCTCGAGCAGCCTGTACTCCGCGAGTTCCTCGCCCAGCGCGATCGTTCCTTCGGCCGGCGTGTGGAAGGCGATGATCACCTCGTTGCGCCGCTGAAACTCGTAGACGCCGATCAGGTGCGTGGCGGTGACGACGAGGCCGGTCTCTTCGAGCACTTCGCGGGCCACGGCCTGCTGCGGCGTCTCGTCGCGCTCGAGGAAGCCGGCGACGAGCGCGAACATCTTCCCGGGCCACGCGGCGTTGCGCGCGAGCAGCACCTTGCCCTCGTACTCGATGACGGCCGCGACGACCGGCGTCGGGTTGTCCCAGTGCACCCACCCGCATGCGGGACACTGCGCCCGCTCGCGGCCGGCCTGCGGACCGAGCGCGAGCGCGGTGGCGCAGCGCGGGCAGTAGCGGAAGCCTGCCGGCATCACGTGCCCTGCAACGCCGCGATGGTCGATGGCAGCGGACGCCGAGCGCCGTCGAGCGGAACGTCGTTCCGCCGTGCCCACTCCTCGATTGCCAGCAGCCGCGTGCGTGTCAGCGGATGTGTGCGGAGCAGTTCGACCTGCGGCGCCGCGCTGTCGGCGCCCGGAAGATTCGCCATCGTCCGGAACAGGTCCGTTGCGCCACCGAGGTGTCCGTACTCCCGCGCGAGGACGGCCAGCGCCGCCTCGTCGGCCGCGCGCTCCTGGTCGCGGGTGAAGGACAGCGTCGTCGCCAGGCCGGCCTGGCTTAGCACTCCCGCCGCCGCGCCGCGGCCGAGCTCCGCCGACACCACCGACAGGACGACGCCGACGGCCACGCCGCGTCCGAGCGCCGCCGACGCATGGCGGTGCTGCAGGTGCGCCATCTCGTGCGCCATCACCATCGCGAGTTCATCTTCGCTGCCGAGCCGCGCCAGCAGGCCGCGGAAGAACACCGTCTGGCCGCCGAGCGTCGCGAACGCGTTGACCGTCTTCGAATCCGAATAGCCGACGCGGACCTGCATGCCGGCGGGCAGTTGCATGCGCGCCGCGAGCCGGTCAGCGAGTGCCTGCAATTCGCGCTGCACTGCGCGCCCCTGGTCGGTGTCGGGCGCCGTCGCGATCGGCGGCAGCGATGCGGCAAGCCGCGCTTCGTACTTGTAGGGAGTGCGCGGCGCAATCCACTGCGCGGCCAGCGAGACCGCGAACACCAGCGCGATCACCGCCGCCAAGCTGCCGCCGAGCAGCCACGCCAGTTCCTTCAGCGGGTTGTCGGTCGAAGAGTTGATCCCCTCGGCCGGCGGACGGTTCTCGATGCGCACGGCGGCGTCAGGCCGGCGGCCGGACAAGGCCGTCGCCGAGCAAGCGCGAGACACCCTTGCGAGGCTCCGGCAGCGACAGGCTGCCGTCGTCGGGTACCAGCGCGGTGCCGTAGGCAAACACTTCCATCGCCGGTGCCCAGCCGCTGGCGATCGTGGTCGTCTCGAAGCGCACACAGACGACCATCTTCGAGCCCTTGCGGCGGGCCTCGGCCTTCAGCCGCAGCAGCGCTTCGCGGCGCGCGCGTTCCATCAGGGTCTCGTACGAACGGAAGCGGCCGCCGAACAGGTTGCGCAGCCCGGCGACGAAGGTCTTGAAGTAATCGGCGCCGACGACCACCGTGCCATGGACGAGGAAGGCGCGCTGCGGCGTCGTGCGGTCGAACGGGAATCGCACCATGAAGGCAAGCACGTCGCGGTACTCGCGCTCGCGCTTGCGGATCGACGCGTAGTGCCGGCGCTCGATCATCGAACCGGCGAAATAGCCGACCGTCAGCAGCGCGAGAAAGATTCCGAGCTGGATCAGCTCCGCCACGGCAGCCTCGCGCTACTGATCTTCGAGCCGCACGGCGCTGCCGTACGCGAGGATCTCGGCGGCGCCGACCGCGATCGACGTCGTCGCGAAGCGCACGTTCAACACGGCGTTCGCGCCCATCGACTGCGCCTCGGCAATCATCCGTTCCACCGCCTCGTCGCGCGCTTCCTGCATCAGCTCGGTGTAGCTCTTCAGTTCGCCGCCGACGATGTTCTTCAGGCTGGCAAAGATGTCCTTGCCGACGTGCTTGGCGCGCACCGTGCTGCCCTGCACGATGCCGTAGTGCGCGATGACGCGCCGGCCCGGAATCAGTTCAAGGTTGCTGACGATCATCGTCCCGTCCTCTGGTGCAACATGGTCCGTCCCCACAGGCCGAGGGCGCCCGGCGCATGCAGTCGGTCATCCCGACGCGCCGCCGGCTGGCAGCCGTGGCGGGCGCGGATGCAGGCGCGCCATCGCGTACGTGTCGGCGTACTCGCCGTCGCGCAGCGAGTACGCGCGGTGCGTGCCCTCGATCTCGAATCCGAAGTTGCGGTACAGGCGCAGCGCGTGCTCGTTGCCGACGTACACGGTCAGTTCGATGCGCAGCGCGCCGAGCCAGTGGTCGGCGAGGTCGATCAGCGCCTCCATCAGCCGCGTGCCGACGCGCCGGTTGCGCCAGTCGTCGCGCACCACCATGCCGAGGTGCCACGCGTGCGCGCGGCGCGGGTTCTCATAACCGTGCAGTCCGGCGTGGCCGACGATGTCCTCGCCGGCCAGCGCCACCAGCACGTAGTTGCGGGTCGGTTCGTTGGCCCGGAGCCGCTCGCTCCACTGCGCGATCGACGGATACGGGTTCTGCAGCGTCCCCAGTGAGGCTCCACGCGAGCGGAACGTCGCCGCGATGCCTTCCGCGTCCGACGGCTCCGCCCGGCGGATGACGATGTCGGTCACAGGCGCTGTTCGGCCCAGGCCTGCACGCTGGCGAGCGCGGCAGCGAGCTTCGACGGGTCGGTGCCGCCGGCCATCGCCATGTCGGGACGCCCGCCGCCCTTGCCGCCCACCTGCTGCGCGACGAAGTTCACGAGATCACCGGCCTTGACCCTGGCAGTCGCGTCGGCGGTCACGCCGGCCGCGAGCTGGACCCGGCCGCCCTCGACTACGCCGAGCACGATCACCGCGCTCTTCAGCTTGTCCTTCAGCTTGTCCATCGTCTCGCGCAGCGTCTTCGCGTCGGCGCCTTCCAGCGACGCGGCGAGCACCTTGATTCCGCGCACGTCGATCGCCCGGGCCGCGAGGTCATCGCCCTGGCTCGACGCCACCTTGCTCTTCAGCCGCGCGAGTTCCTTCTCGAGCGACTTCACGGTGTCCTGGACCTGCGCGATCTTCTGGCCGATCTCCGCCGGCGGCGCCTTCAGCAGCAAGGCCGCGTTGTGCAGTTCGCGGTCGAGCGCCTGCACGAACTCGAGCGCGCCGCGGCCGGTCACGGCCTCGACGCGGCGCACGCCGGCGGCGATGCCGGTCTCGCCGACGATCTTGAAGAAGCCGATGTCGCCGGTGCGCGCGACGTGCGTGCCGCCGCACAGCTCGGTCGAGTGGTCGCCCATCGCCAGCACGCGCACTTCGTCGCCGTACTTGTCGCCGAAGAACGCCAGCGCGCCCGCCTTGATGGCATCGTCGTACTTCATCACGTTGGCGCTGACCTGCGCGTTGGCGCGGATCGCATCGTTGACCATCGCCTCGACCTGCCGGATCTCGTCCGGGGTCATCGCCTTGTCGTGCGAGAAGTCGAAGCGCGTGCGCTCGGGGTCGACCAGCGATCCCTTCTGCTGCACGTGCCTGCCGAGCACCCTGCGCAGCGCCGCGTGCATCAGGTGCGTGGCCGAGTGGTTGCCGCGCGTGCGCTCGCGCAGCGCCGCGTCGACCCGCGCCTGCACGACGTCGCCAACGGCCAGCGTGCCGGACTCGAGCGTGCCGTGATGGCCGAAGACGTCGACCTGGATCTTCTGCGTGTCGACCACGGCGAAGCGCACGACGTGGCGGTTGCTGATGGCCTCCAGCACGCCGCGGTCGCCGACCTGGCCGCCGGACTCCGCGTAGAACGGCGTCGTGTTCAGCACCACGATGCCGCTGTCGCCGGCGTTCAGGCGCTGCACCGCCGTCCCGTCGAGGTAGAGCGCGACGACCTTGGCGTCGTCGACCAGCGACGCGTAGCCGGTGAAGCGCGTCTTGTCGCCGACGTACTCGACGCCGGCCGTCATGCGGAACTTGCCGGCGGCGCGCGCCTGCTCGCGCTGGCGCTCCATCGACTCGTTGAAACCCGCGTGGTCGATCGACACGCCGCGCTCGCGGCAGATGTCGCCGGTGAGGTCGACCGGGAAGCCGTAGGTGTCGTACAGCACGAACACGGTCTCGCCGTCGAGCATCTTCGGGTCGCCCGCGGAGAACTTGCCGAGCGACGCCTCGAGGATCCGCATGCCGTTGTCGAGCGTCTCGCCGAAGCGCTCCTCTTCCTGCTTCAGCACAGCCTCGATGCGCGCCTGCTGCTCCACCAGTTCCGGATACGCGGCTCCCATTTCCTTCGCGAGATCGGCCACGATCCGGTGGAAGAACGGCCTGGTCTGCCCCAGCTTGTAGCCGTGGCGCAGCGCGCGGCGGACGATCCGGCGCAGCACGTAGCCGCGCCCCTCGTTGCCCGGGATGACGCCGTCGGCGATCAGGAACGAGCACGCGCGGATGTGGTCGGCGATGACCTTGAGCGAGTTGCTCGCGAGGTCCTTCGTGCCGGTCTCGCGCGCGGCCGCCTTGATCAGGTTCTGGAAGAGATCGATCTCGTAGTTCGAGTGGACGTGCTGCTGCACGGCCGCCAGGCGCTCGAGGCCCATGCCCGTGTCGACGCACGGCTTCGGCAGCGGCGTCAGCGTGCCGGCCTCGTCGCGGTCGAACTGCATGAACACGAGGTTCCAGACCTCGATGTAGCGGTCACCGTCGGCGTCCGGAGATCCGGGCGGCCCGCCCGCGACCTCGGGGCCGTGGTCGTAGAAGATCTCGGAGCTCGGGCCGCACGGCCCCGTATCGGCCATCTGCCAGAAGTTGTCGGAGACGTACTTGGGCTGGCCCGGCTTGTCGCCGATGCGGACGCAGCGTTCGGCCGGGACGCCGATCTCCTTCGTCCAGATGTCGTAGGCCTCGTCGTCGTCGACGTAGACCGTGGTCCAGAGCTTGTCCTTCGGCAGCTTGTAGACCTCGGTCAGCAGTTCCCAGGCGTACCGGATCGCGTCGCGCTTGAAGTAATCGCCGAAGCTGAAGTTGCCGAGCATCTCGAAGAACGTGTGGTGCCGCGCCGTGTAGCCCACGTTCTCCAGGTCGTTGTGCTTGCCGCCGGCGCGCAGCGACTTCTGGGCCGTCGTGGCGCGCGTGTACGAACGCTTCTCGCGGCCGGTGAACACGTCCTTGAACTGCACCATGCCCGAGTTCACGAACAGCAGCGTCGGATCGTTGGACGGCACGAGGCTCGAGGCGCGCACGATCGTGTGGCCCTTGGACTCGAAGTACTTCAGGAACTTTTCGCGGATCTCTGCGCTTTTCATGACAGCCAGGTGGCGCGGACGACCGCGCGCTCGATGGGAAGTCCCCGGAATGATACTTGCGCGGACCTGCCCGACCCGCCGCTCACCCTCGAAGCGGCGCTCCAGGCGCAGCGCGCGCCGCTAGCGGTGGCAGATGGAGGACAGCGCGTTGATCATCGGCGACTGGTGGCCCGCCACGCGCGCCGCGTGCGCGAGCCCGGACACGCCGAAGACGATCACGACCGTGCCGGCAACGACCTTCAGCCATGCGTGGCCGGCGACCAGCGAGCCGGACGCCGACAGCCGTGACGCGGCGAAGTCGACGACGCTCAGCGCCGGCAGCGTGCCGACACCGAACGCCACCATCACGACGACGCCTTGCCAGGCGCCGCCGGCAACGAACGCGAGCGGCAGCACGCCGTAGACCAGGCCGCACGGGATCCACCCCCACGCGAGTCCGGCGAGATAGGCCTGGCCGCGCGTGCGCGGCGGGTAGACCCTGCGCGCGTACGGCCCGATGACCTTCCACACGCCCTGCCCGACGCCTTCCAGCCGCCGCATCCAGCGGTTGCCGGTCAGCATCGAGATGCCGAGCGCAAGCAGGATCAGCCCGCCCGCGGCGAGCAGCGCCACCTGCACCGGCACGACGTTCTGCGTGAAGACCGCGCCACCGAGGGCGCCGAGCAGTGCGCCGGCGGCGGAGTAGCTGGTGATGCGGCCGGCGTGATAGCCGATCGCCAGTGTCCGCGCGGACACGCCCGCGGGGCGGTTCAGCTGGAACGCGCCGACGAACCCGCCGCACATGCCGGCGCAGTGCAGCCCGCCGAGGAGCGCGGTGGTGAAGGCGGCGAAGACCTGCGCCCAGAGCAGATCGAACATCGAGGTCCTGCGGAGCCGGCGCGGGTCAGCGCGCCGGGCGGTTGGTCATCAGGCGATCTTCGAGTAGCGGCGCTGGCGCTCGTCGGAGCGCAGGTAGCGGTCGAACTGCATCGCGATCGCGCGCACCAGCAGCTTGCCGCGCGCCGTCACGTTCACCCACTCGGCCGAGTTCTCGGCCAGCCCCTCGTCCTCGAACTGCTTGAGCGCGGCGAGCTCGATCTTGAAGTACTCGTCGAACTTGATCATGTACGTGGTCTCGATCGCCTCCTTCGAGACCTCGAAGTGGCACATCAGCGCCATGATCACCGCGCGCCGCAGGATGTCGTCGCGGTCGAGCACGATCCCGCGCACGGTCGGCAGCATGCCCTGCTTCAGCATGTCGTAGTACTCCTCGAGCGTGCGCACGTTCTGCGAGTACGTCGGGCCGATCTTGCTGATCGACGACACGCCGAGGCCGACGAGGTCGCAGTCCGCCCGCGTGCTGTAGCCCTGGAAGTTGCGGTGCAGGCGGCCCTGGCGCTGCGCCTTGGCGAGGTCGTCCGACGCCTTGGCGAAGTGGTCCATGCCGATGTACTGGTAGCCGGCGCCGGTCAGGCGCTTGATGGCGTCCAGCATGATCTTCATCTTCTCGGCGGACGACGGCACGTCCTCCGAGTTGATGCGCCGCTGCGGCTTGAAGCGGTCCGGCAGGTGCGCGTAGTGGTAGAGCGCGATGCGTTCGGGGCTCAGCACCATCACCTTGTCGAGCGTCTCCGCAAAGGTCTCGCGGTTCTGCTTCGGCAGGCCGTAGATCAGGTCGAGGTTGATCGACTTGAAGCCGTTCGCGCGCGCGGCGTCGACGGTCGCCTGCGTCATCTCGAAGCTCTGCAGGCGGTTGACGGCCTTCTGCACGTCGGGGTTGAAGTCCTGCACGCCCACCGACATGCGGTTGAAACCGAGGCGACCGAGCGTCTCGACCTTGTCGGGCGGCGTCGTGCGCGGATCGACCTCGATCGAGAACTCGCCGCGCTCCTCGAGCGGGAAGCGCTTCGTCAGCACCTCCATCAGCTGCTCGAGCTCCTCGTTCGACATGAACGTGGGCGTGCCGCCGCCGAAGTGCAGCTGCTCGATGGCGCGGCTGCCGGTCAGGTGCTCGAGGACGAGATCGGCCTCGCGCGCGATGTAGTCGACGTACTCCGCGGACTTGCTGCGGTCCTTCGTGATGACCTTGTTGCAGCCGCAGTAGTAGCAGACGGTGTTGCAGAACGGCAGGTGCACATACAGCGACAGCGCGCTGTTCGCCACGCCGGTCGCGCGCGCGTGCAGCGCTTCCGCGAACGCGTTGCGGTCGAACGCCTCGACGAAACGATCGGCCGTCGGATAGGAGGTGTATCGCGGGCCGGGAATATCGAAGCGCTTGATTATCCCCTCGTCAGGGAGGGCTACTTCGCTTCGCGTGGACATCAGCATGTTGGGAATCCTCGTGCAGGGCGCACTACGGCATTGGAGTATTATTTCCGCAGAGGTCTGCCCAGCCTTGACCGCGGTCAACCGTGCCGGAACGCGCGTTTGATCCCGCAGTCTGACAGAACAAATTCAAGAAGAACGACCAGATAGACCGCGTACGAGAAGGCTGCTGACCGCCTTCCTGACAAGTGGGGCACAACTTAGAGCACTGCTCACATGAACGCGCCAACCGTCAACATCGCCAATCTCCGCGTCGCCTGCTCGAGCTGCAACCTGCGGGAACTCTGCCTGCCCGTGGGGTTATCGCTGAAGGACATCGAGAAGCTCGAGGAGCTTGTTGCGACGCGCAAGAAAGTCAAGCGCGGCGACTCGCTGTTCCGTGCAGGCGATCGCTTCGAGTCGCTGTATGCGGTGCGGCTCGGCTTCCTGAAGAGCACGGTGATGTCGCAGGACGGCCGTGAGCAGGTCACCGGATTCCACATGGCCGGCGAACTCGTCGGACTCGACGGCATCAGCAGCGAGCTGCACTCGTGCGACACGGTCGCGCTCGAGGACACCGAGGTGTGCGTGATCCCGTACGAGCGCCTCGAGGAAGTCGCGAGCGCGATGCCGGTGCTGCGCAACCACTTCCACAAGGTGATGAGCCGCGAGATCGTGCGCGAGCACGGCGTGATGCTGCTGCTCGGCAGCATGCACGCGGAAGAGCGCCTCGCCGCCTTCCTGCTCAACCTGTCGCAGCGTTTCGAGGCACGCGGCTATTCCCGCACCGAGTTCGTGCTGCGGATGACGCGCGCCGAAATCGGCAGCTTCCTCGGACTGAAGCTCGAGACGGTCAGCCGGGTGTTGTCGCGTTTCGCGCAGGACGGGCTGATCGAGGTGAACCAGAAGCACGTCCGGATCGTCGAACCCGAGGGCCTGCGTTCCATCGTTTCGGGCCAGCCCGGCGGCCCCGCCTGACGGCGCGGGCCTCGTCCCTTCCCTCTCGGGCTAGGCGCGTTCGACGCGCGCTTCCGGCTCGTCCTCGCACCGCTTGGGACAGCCCGGCGGACGCTCGTTCGGCTCCAGCGTGCATCGGTTGACTTCGAACGGCGACAGCGCCAGGAAGACCGTTATCGCGCTCGACGCGGCGCCGATGATCCAGAAAGCAAAGAAGCCGACCGTGTAGATCGGCATGCGCTCGGCCTCGATCGGCACGCCGAACAGGTGCAGGTCGGTCGGATCGAACAGCGCGAAGAAGGCGAGTTCAGCGACGCAGGCCATCAGGAACGATGGCCACAGCACCCAGCCGAGTCGTTGCGCCAGCGAGTTGGGCATCGTCTCCTCCTTGTCGTGTCTCAACGCGCGCGCAGAGAGAACTCACCCGCCCCGCCGGCGCTGAAGCCGTCGTCGATGCGCCACAGTTGCGTCTCGAGCATGACCTGCCACGCGACCGGCCGCTGCGCCAGCCTCGGATCGGCCTCGCCCACCTGCCACTCGCCGGCGTACACCGCGGAGCGGGCATCGGCCGCCACGTCGATGCGCGAGAGCACCGCGAGCCGGTCGGCATCGCGCTTGCCGGGATGCACGAGCCGCAGTCGCAGCGCGGATTCGGGCGGCAGCGGCTGCTCCGACCGCAGTTCGACGCGCACGCGTTCACCGACCGTGAGGCCGCTCAGTTTCACCGTCGCGCTGACGCCGAGTTCGCTCGCCCGGGTGGACCGCGAGAGTTCTTCGTTGATCGCGAGCCCCCGCTTGTAATAGTCCTGCGCCACCGGCCCATCCCAGTCCCGGGCGGCGAGGTAGAACGTGAACGAGCCGGCGATCACGGCCGTCGCCGGCAGCGAGATCAGGAACCAGGGCCAGGCCTGGCGGTACCACGGGGTCACGGGGGCTGTCATCGATGTCATCCTGTCACCTGCTCATTCCGAGAAAGACGGCCTTCTCGTCCACCTTCAATGAAGGATCGTCGACCGCGGCGACGCTGATCGTTATCTTGTTCGAGCCCGGCTTCAGCGCCTCCGGGGACGCCTGCAGGCGCACCATGACCGATTGCGTCGTCGCGCCCTTCAGTTCGATTCCGGTGTCCGACGCCACCTGGAGCCCGTCCAGCCCCGTGGCGGAGACGACGTAGCGCCGCGGCTGCTCGCTCGTGTTCATCACCTGCAGCCGGTACGTGTTCTCGATGCGTCCATCCTCGACCTCGCGCGCCAGCGCGCCACGGTCGCGGATCACGTCCACCTTCAGCGGGATCCGGACTGCCACCGCGGCGAACAGCGCGACCGTGACCGCCGCGAGGATGCCGGTGTAGACGAACACGCGCGGCCGGAACAATTGGCGCCAGATGCCGGCGCCGGCGTAGTGCTCCTGCAGCGCGTGCTGTGTCGAGTAGCGAACCAGCCCCTTCGGCAGGCCCGCCTTCTCCATCACGTGGTCGCACGCGTCGATGCAGGCGGCGCAGCCGATGCACTCGTACTGCAGCCCCTTGCGGATGTCGATGCCGGTCGGGCACACCTGCACGCACAGGTTGCAGTCGAGGCAGTCGCCCAGCCCGAGCTCCGCGCGTCCGGACTTCTTGCTGCCGGCGCCGCGCGGCTCGCCGCGCTCGCCGTCGTACGTGACGATCAGCGTGTCCGGGTCGAACATCGCACTCTGGAAGCGCGCATACGGGCACATGTACTTGCACACCTGCTCGCGCATCCAGCCGGCGTTGCCGTACGTCGCGAAGCCGTAGAACAGGATCCAGAACAGCGACCAGCCGGTCAGCGACAGCGTGACGAATTCGAGCAGGAGCGGGCGGATCGGCGTGAAGTAGCCAACGAAGGTGAAGCCCGTCCACATCCCCACGGCGATCCACGCGCCGTGCTTCGCCGCCTTCAGCGCGAACTTGCGCGCCGACATCGGTTCCTGGTCCAGCCGCATGCGCCTGGCGCGGTCGCCCTCGATGACCTTCTCGATCCACATGAAGATCTCGGTGTAGACGGTCTGCGGGCACGCGTAGCCGCACCAAACCCGGCCGCCTACGGCGGTGAACAGGAACAGCGCCAGCGCCGCGATGATCAGGATCGCCGTCAGGTAGATGATGTCCTGCGGCCACAGCACCAGGCTGAACAGGTAGAACTTCCGCGACGCGAGATCGAACAGCAGCGCCTGGCGGTCGTTCCACTGCAGCCACGGCAGGCCGTAGAAGACGATCTGAGTGGCCCACACCGCCAGCCAGCGCCACTTCTGGAACAGGCCCAAAGTGTCGCCGATCCGCTGCCGGGGATAGATCTCCTTGCGCTTCGCGTAAAGCTGGATCTCGACTTCGCGCAAGGGCGCCGCCGGCTCGCCCGCTGCTTCGCCGGTCTGTGCAACGCGCGCGGCCGGACCGTCGCTGCGTTTCACTTCGACCGCTTCGTTCATGGGGTTACTGCCTTTCCAAAGTAAAAACGCGGCGCGCCGTCACCGGCGGCCGCGTTTCCGTGCTTCGCTACTACTTCGCGGGCGCCGTCGACGCGGGCGTTGCAGCGGCCGGTGCGGCAGCCGGCGCCGCGGCGCCGGCCTTGTTCGACAGCGACCACACGTAGGCCGTCACGAGGTGAACCTGAGCATCGCCCAGCGTGCCCTTCATGGCCGGCATCGCGCTCAGGCCAGGCGACATTGAGTTGGACCCGCGGCCGTTCACGATCGTCTGCACGATGGCGTCGACGGTGCCGCCGTACAGCCAGATCTTGTCGGTCAGGTTCGGGGCACCCAGGGTCTGGTTGCCCTTGGCCTCCGGCCCGTGGCAAGCGGCGCACGCGGCGAACTTCTCCTTGCCGCGCGCCGCGCGCACGCTGTCGTGCGCGGACTCGGAGAGCGACAGGACATAGTTGGCGACGTCGATCACCGACTCCTTGTCACCGACCGCGGCGGCCATCGGCGGCATTACGCCGTTGCGGCCGCTGGCGATCGAAGTCTTGATGGCCTCGGGCGTGCCGCCGTACAACCAGTCGTTGTCCGCCAGGTTCGGGAAGCTGCGACCGCCGCGCGCGTCAGAGCCGTGGCACTGCGCGCAGTTGTTGAGGAAGATCCGCTCGCCGATCTGCCTCGCCTTCGGATCGAACGCGATCTTCTCGACGGGCTCCTTCGCGAGCGCCGCGAAGATCGGGCCGAACCGCGCATCGGCGGCCTTCACCTCGGCCTGGTACTGGCCGCTCTGCGACCAGTTCAAAACGCCCGGCCACTTGGTGCCGAGCCCCGGGTACAGGATCAGGTACAGGATCGAGAAGAAGACGGTGAGATAGAACAGCAGGATCCACCACCGCGGCATCGGGTTGTGGAACTCCCGCAGGTCGCCGTCCCACACGTGCCCGGTCGTCTGCGGTTCGCCCTGCGCGTTGAGCGTGACCTTGACGGTCCTCTTGCTCTGCATCCAGAGGAACACGGCGCAGCCGAGCACCGAGACGATCGAGAGGATCGCGACGTAGTAGTCCCAGAAAACGCTGTAGAAGTCAGTCATCGATCGCCTCTCTCAGTGCCGGCCCGGCGTTTCGTCGTCGAACGGCAGCGCCGCGGCTTCCTCGAAGCCCTTGCGGGCGCGGCCGCTATACGCCCAGACAGCGATGCCGCAGAAGCCCAGGAAGCCCGCCAGCGTCAGCACCGCGCGAATGTCGTTGATGTCCATGTTCACCCCTCAGCGCACGTTGCGGAGTTCGACGCCCAGACCCTGCAGGTAGGCGATCACCGCGTCCAGTTCGGTCTTGCCCTTGAGCGCTTCCCGCGCCTTGGCGATCTGCTCGTCCGTGTACGGCACGCCGATCGCCTTGAGCGCCTTCATGCGGCCCTGCACGTCGACATCGTCGAGGCTCGACCTCGCGAACCACGGATACGCCGGCATGTTCGACTCGGGCACGACGTCGCGCGGGTTGTTGAAGTGGACACGGTGCCACTCGTCGGAGTAGCGCGCGCCGACGCGAGCCAGGTCCGGACCGGTGCGCTTGCTGCCCCACTGGAACGGATGGTCGTAGACGAACTCGCCGGCCACCGAGTAGTGCCCGTAGCGCAGCGTCTCTGCACGGAAGGGCCGGATCATCTGCGAGTGGCAGTTGTAGCAGCCCTCGCGGATGTAGATGTCGCGTCCGACCAGCCGCAGCGGCTCGTAGGGCTTGATGCCCTCGACCGCTTGGGTGACCGAGCGCTGGAAGTACAGCGGAACGATCTCCACCAGGCCACCGATGGCAACGACGAGGATGACGAGCACGATCAGCAGCGTCGGCGTCGTCTCGATCTTGTCGTGGGTGATTTTCATTGCGTTTCCTCGGTCTCGTATGCGGTCAGGCGTGCGCGACGGCGGCCGGGATCGGTGCCTCGACGGCCTTGCCCAGTCCGATCGTCTTCACCATGTTCCATGCCATCAGGAACATGCCGGCGAGATAGAGAACCCCGCCGGCCAGGCGGATCACGTAGAACGGATAGGTCGACTTCACGCTCTCGATGAACGTGTAGGTCAGCGTGCCGTCCTCGTTGACCGCGCGCCACATCAGCCCCTGCATCACGCCGGCGATCCACATCGCGGCGATGTAGACGACGATGCCGATGGTGGCGACCCAGAAGTGCGTGGTGACGAGCCGCATGCTCGCCATCTCGGTGCGGCCGTACAGCCGCGGGAGCAGGTAGTAGATCGCGCCGATCGAGATCAGGCCCACCCAGCCCAGCGCGCCGGAGTGCACGTGGCCGATGGTCCAGTCCGTGTAGTGGCTGAGCGCGTTGACGGTCTTGATGGACATCATCGGCCCCTCGAAGGTCGACATGCCGTAGAACGACAGCGAGACGATCAGGAACTTCAGGATCGGGTCGTCGCGCAGTTTGTGCCACGCACCCGACAAAGTCATGATGCCGTTGATCATTCCGCCCCACGACGGCGCGAGCAGGATCAGCGAGAAGACCATGCCGAGCGACTGCGCCCAGTCGGGCAGCGCCGTGTAGTGCAGGTGGTGCGGGCCCGCCCACATGTACGTGAAGATCAGCGCCCAGAAGTGCACGACCGACAGGCGATACGAGTAGATCGGGCGCCCCGCGGCCTTCGGCACGAAGTAGTACATCATCCCGAGGAAGCCCGCGGTCAGGAAGAAGCCGACCGCGTTGTGGCCGTACCACCACTGCACCATCGCGTCCTGCGCGCCCGGATAGACGGAGTACGACTTGAACAGCCCGGCCGGCACCGCCATGCTGTTGACGACGTGCAGCAGCGCCACGGTCAGGATGAAGGCGCCGAAGAACCAGTTGGCGACGTAGATGTGGCTCACCTTGCGCTTGTAGATGGTTCCGAAGAACACGATCGCGTAGGCGACCCACACGAGCGTGATCAGGATGTCGATGGGCCACTCGAGCTCCGCGTACTCCTTGCCGCTGGTCATGCCGAGCGGCAGCGTGACCGCGGCGAGCACGATGACGGCCTGCCATCCCCAGAACGTGAATGCGGCCAGGCCGTCGGAGAACAGCCGCACCTGCGACGTGCGCTGCACGGCGTAGTAGCTGGTCGCGAACAGCGCGCAGCCGCCGAACGCGAAGATCACCGCGTTCGTGTGCAGCGGGCGCAGGCGCCCGAACGACAGCCAGGGCACTCCGAAGTTGAGTTCGGGCCAGGCCATCTGGGCGGCGATGATCACGCCGACCAGCATGCCGACGATGCCCCAGATCACCGTCATCACGGCGAACTGCCGTACGACCTTGTAGTTGTAAGTGCCGTCTGTAGTCACGGTTGGGCTCATCGATTCCTCGTGCAGGAGAACGTGCGGCAGGGCGTTGGCGCGTGGCCTTGGCTGGTTGTCGAAGCGGAGACCGGGATCACGGGCCTGCTTGCAGCCCGTCTACTCCGCTCACCGGAAGAGAAAATCTCCTCGTCCGGGAGGGGATGCTAGGGTTCGTACGCAGGTCGTGGTTGACGCAGGTCAACCGCCCGGAAGCGCTGCAACGTGAAGCGCGTTCCTGTCCTGAAGAAACCCGACGCGCCGTAGTGGTGCCGAGACGTCAGCCGTGGCCGGCCTTCTCGTCGTCGTCGAGCACCTTCCTGCCGACGTCGTCGAGTTCCTCGAACTGGCCCGACATGACGGCCCACGCGAGGATTCCGCCGATCAGCAGCACGAGGACGACGGACAGCGGGATCAGGAGATAGAGCGATTCCACGAGGGCCTTTCAACGCTTGGCTCGCGCATGCGCCGGGCCTTGACAGGCCCTCAGGTCTTCGGCAGGCGCTTGGCACGCAGCGCGTTGCCGACGACGAGGAGCGAACTGGCCGCCATCCCGGCCGCGGCGACGGCCGGCGACACATAGCCGAAGGCAGCCAGCGGAATGATCAGGACGTTGTAGCCGAAGGCCCACGCCAGGTTCTGCCGGACGATCCGCATCGCGCGGCGCGCGATGGCGAACGCGAAGTCGACGTCACCGAGCCGCGACGACAGGACGATGAGGTCGGCGCGCGCCTGCGCCAGTGTCGACCCGCTGGCGAGCGCGAGCGACACATCGGCCTGCGCGATCACCGGCGCATCGTTCATGCCGTCACCCAGCATCGCGACGACGCGACCGGCGCGCTGCTGCCCGGCCACCCACAAGCGCTTGCTGTCCGGCGTCTGGTGCGCCAGCGCCCGCTCGATCCCGAGCGACGCCGCCACCGCCTGCACCGGCTCGCGCCGGTCGCCGGAGAGGACCACCACGTCGATGCCGCGTTCTGCTGCGTGGTCCGCCAGTGCCGCGGCGTCCTCGCGCAGCCGCTCGCCGAACACGAACACGGCGATCGAGCCCTGCTCGTCGGCGAGCAGGACGTAGCTCGCGGCGCCCAGGCCTTCCTTTTGCACGATCGTGGCGATGCCGGAGCGGTGCGAGGCCAGCCTGTCCGGCAGCGCGAACTCCAGCTTGCCGAGGCGATGTCGCCGACCGCCGACGGTGCCCTCGATGCCGGCCGAAGGCTCGACACGTCCGTCGACGACGCTCGGCAACGACTTCCGGAGGGACTGCGCCGCCGCGATCAGCGCCCGCGCATACGGGTGTGTCGACATCATCTCCAGCGCCGCCGCAACAGCGAGGATCTCCTCGGGATCACCCTCGCGCACGACGAGCTGTCGCAGAAGCGCAGGCTCGCCGGTGGTCAGCGTTCCCGTCTTGTCGCAGGCGAGCACGTCGACCCGCGCCATCGTCTCGATGGCAATGGTGCGCGCGAGCAGGATGCGCCGCTGCGCAAGGGCCGATTGCGCCGCCGCGACCGCCGCGGGAGCCGCCAGCGACAGCGCGCACGGGCACGTGGCGACGAGGACCGCGATGGCGTTGGGCAGCGCCTGCGACGGATCGACGAACCACCAGCCAACCACCGTGGCGACCGTGATGGCGAGCACGGCCCACAGGAACCAGCCGGCGATCCGGTTGGCGCTCTCGACGATGTGCGGCCGTTCCCGGCCCGCCTCGTCGACCAGCCGCTGCAGGGCGGCGAGCGAGGTCGACGCGCCGATGCGCGTCACTTCGACGACCAGCGGCTGGTCGAGGTTGATCGAGCCGGCGAGGATCGGCGCCCCGCTGGTCTTGTCCACCGGGGTCGACTCGCCGGTGAGCCAGGCCTGCGAGCAGCTCGAGCGGCCATGCACGACGACGCCATCGGCGGGCACCGTCTCGCCCGGCGGCACCAGCACGCGATCGCCGATCTTCAATAGCTCCGCATGGACCGCCTCGGTCGCCAGCGACGACGGGAAGGCGACCAGCCGCAGCGCCGAGATCGTCGAGCCCCGGCGCGCCGCGTCGATGTGCTCGCGGGCCGATGCGAGTCCGCGCGCGAGCACCCAGCGCGACGCCAGCACCAGGGCGATGAACATCGTCACCGAGTCGAAATAGACGGCGCCGCGCGAGGCAACGGTGGCACCGGTGCTGGCGACGAAGGCCGCGGTGATGCCGAGCACGACCGGCAGGTCCATCCCGATCGCCCCCATCCGCAACTGGCTCCACGCCGCGCGATACAGAGGCTGCGCCGAGAAGAGGATCACCGGCAGCGTCAGCACCAGGCTGGCGATGCGCATCAGCTGCTCGATGTCGGCCGGCACCTCGCCCGGTGCCGCGAAGTACAGCGGCACGGCCAGCATCATCACCTGCATCATGCCGAGCCACGCGATGGCGACACGCAGCAGCTCGACGCGGCGCACGCGGCGCTCGTCCACGGGAACGCGTCCGGCGTCGTAGCCGGCGCGCTCGATTGAACGCTGCAGTTCGACGCGCGTGGCGAGATGCGGGTCGAAGGTGATGTAGGCGATCTGCGCGCCGAAGTCGACGTTGGCGCGCGCCACGCCCGGTTGCTTCCGGAGCGTGTGCTCGATCAGGAGGGCGCAGGCGCTGCACACCATGCCGCGGATCGGCAGTTGCACCTGCGCGTAGCCGCCGCCGGGGACGACCGCTGCCTCTTCCGAACCGGCATTGACGATCGATGCCAGCGTCTCGCGGTCCTTGCTGCCGGCCTGCGCCAGGAACAGTTGCTCGGCGATGAACGAGCAGCCGTTGCAGCAGAACGACTTCATCGTCGGGCCCAGCGACCGGCGCACGACGCGCAAGCCCGCGAGCGAGTCGCCACAGTGGTCGCACGCGCCCGCGGAGTCGTCGGCAGACGCGCCCGCCAACGCAGACACCTTGGCCTTGCGTATCAGGTCAGAAGACATGCGAAAGGGAGAATGCGGCGGCCGCAAAACGCATCGGAACCGCGCCAGCGTACCCGAAGCGCCCCTCCCTTGCGCCGCCGCACAAAGAGGAACATGCGGAAGTGAGGCTACGCAATGCCGCCAGTGGGCCGTTGACCTTGGTCAACGGCGTTCCAACACGCCTGCGAGGAAGCGATCGCTTGCGCGTGTGACCGCGCGCACACGTCGAGGTCGCTGCGCCTGACCGCGCGGCTCACTCGGG
>Ga0209254_10001187_pt1 | contig 23090 bp, 17 predicted proteins | sample FrelakmetDIP11DI_FD_187148 | JGI IMG/M metagenome (GOLD analysis project Ga0209254, IMG submission 187148) | Freshwater lake sediment microbial communities from the University of Notre Dame, USA, for methane emissions studies - DIP11 DI (SPAdes)... | ecosystem: Environmental > Aquatic >...
GTCCATCGCTCAGGCAATCATGCAGACATAAATTTATCGAAGGAAGGGTTTTATTCCGGTTAGAAAAAAATGGTTATCAACTCTACTACCGCAAAAGCAAGGACGGATAAAATAATCCCATACATAAAGATGCTGTAAGACATTCTCAGCAGAAAATATTTTTTCCCCAATACTTTACCCAGGAAATAAATATCCCGGATCATACTTGAATATAAATATTCTTTGTCCTTCATCATTTCTTTCATTCCCCAGACGAAATCGTCCAGACCTACTTTATGAAAGTTTCCAAAAAATAATAAGTTTACTTTTTTCTGATGAATATCTTCCCGGGTAAAATAACCTTTTGTGAGATTAGGTCTGGTTGCAAGAACGGCAAAAATGATAGTTGTGATGTTAACTGCCAGTAAGATCAAGGTTGGGATGAGGAATTGCGGCATATCCTCCAACCTTCTGAGCAGCAAACTCAATATTACAGAAATGATGATAGCATTCACCGAAATCATAATATTGGCCTTGCTATCTGCCATCCCGCTCAGCTCCATATGATTCCGGGAAGTCAGGCGGAACATCGTTTCAATTCCCCTTTTAGGCCCTTCAAGCTTTTCTTTCTTTACTTTTATCCGCGGTTTTTCCGCTCCAATGGCTTTCGAATTTTCAGTTTCCTGGCTATTTTCCTTTTCAGCCTGTTTTTCCAAAAGCTTTTCTTCATATAGAGCCTTAAGGGCTACCAGGTTTCTTTGCTTGCCCTCATTCAGTCTTTCCTTGGCAAAACCTGTAAAGTAAAAGTGCCTTTCTAATAAATTGATGGTGGCAAAACGCCAGTCTGCTCCTTTCATGGGTGAGCCCGAAATCAATTCGATTTCCCGCCTTAGTCTCTTGCTGTTTTCCTTAAATTCCGCTGTACCCAAATGGAAAAGGTCTGCGTCACTGATTATTTCTTCAATTAGTCCATGGGGTTTTTGTGGCATCTTGGTTGCCATGATACAACCTTCCACTTTACTTATCAGGCTTTCAGGGGCATTCTGTTCAGAGAGAAAAGCCCTTACTTTCCGGGCCCCTAGCTCTTCGTGGTTTTCCGGTGGCCCATAAAGATAACCAACATCATGCCACCAGGCGGCAATGCCCACTGCACAATCGTCCTCTGCCGGAAGAGTGTAATGTGACCTCATTAATTGCACCGCGTCAACCACTTCCCGGGTATGTACCAGGTTATGATATAACAATTCAGGTTTGGTTAATGCTTTATATAATTCAGTTACCTTAATTTCTGATTGTTCGAGTAAATTATCCATGACCTTCAATGATAAGCGATTAAATTACAATAATTATTCAGTATTTTTAATTCATGTTGCGTTCTTATTTAAAATTATTTTATTTATTTCCGCTTCTGCTAACTGGCTGTAATCTGGAGCCAAAGGAAAAACCTGTATTCAAAAACCCCCCAGGCTATAATTTTGAGAATGCGCGGAAAATCAGATTGGGAGAAGACCTTGATGAAATTTCAGGTATCGGCTATGACAAAACATCGCATTCCCTGGTAGCACTAAATGATGAAGAAGGGAAACTATTCCAGGTGTATATTGATGGCAGGAAGCCTTCACCTGGTACCCGATTTCATAAAGGCGGTGACTATGAGGATCTCTGTAACGACGGATCTTTCTGGTATGCCTTGAAAAGCAATGGTACCGTTTCCCGCATTTATTATCCCTTTTCAGACAGTGCCCGATCGGAAGAATTTAAATTCCCGGTAAAAGCAAAATACGACTTTGAAACAATTTTCCTGGAACCAACATCCAACCGGCTGATCCTGCTCTGTAAATTATGCAAAGGTTATGGAAAAAGAGTTCCCGGTTTTGCATTCTCCCTGGTTAGCAGGCAAACAGACAGCATGCCTTCTTTTTATCTGGACTATTCAAAAATTCCTGATAGTCTGCTACCAAATGATCAACCCCTGAAACCATCCGGCGCAGCTATTCACCCAATTACGGGAGAGATGTATGTATTAGCCTCTGCCAATAATCTCCTTTTAATAACCACAACAGACGGAACCATTAAAGAAGTCTATCCCTTAAGTAAAAAGAAATTTAAACAACCGGAGGGTATTTGTTTTTCACCCGAAGGCGATATGTTTATTTCAAATGAAGCGCGTGGGGGCAGGGCAAATATTATGCATTTGTCTTATGATCCCGTGGCTAAATGAATTAAATGAATTGTAAAAGCTTTGGTATCTTCAACCCGGAACTGTTGCCGGGGTATTTTATTCCGGTAACCCTAAATTTACTTTAACGCGGATGGCTTTAAGCCCACTGATACCCTGCACTTCTTCCAGGTCCAGCATTTCTTTATCGCCGGTTATCAGGTTTTTCTGATACATAAAATTCAGGTATTCGTCGTATTCTGACGCTTCCTTTGCGTTGGTGTATACAATTGCAATCGTACCTGGCTGAGTAAGCCTTTGCCCGGTGTCCTGAATCTTTACTTTATCTATTCTTTTTTTGAGGATCTCAAACCGGATGCTTTCTGCTCCGTCAACATCAAACCTTCTTTCATCACGCCTGAAGCTAATGCAAATGGGATTTCCAAAAACCAGGATTAACTGTGTTGTTTGAAGCGGCAGCGGCAACTTTGATTCCAATTGACTTGTTTGCCTGGTAACTTCCGCCATGGTGACCAATTGCCAGAAACGGATATTTTTTAAATATATATAATTGAAAGAACGGTTAGGGGTAAGCGATTCTCCGATATACATATTGAACTCCACTCCGTCCGTCCTGAACTTTTCAAAATAATGGGGATATACTTTTTCAATTTTGATCTGTTCAGATTCAATGTACCCGGAGATAACGGCATTAAGCATGTCGATACTTTCATCAAAACGGCGGCGGTGCCCATACATTTGGCCCCTGACCGGATCCACAGATTCAATATAATTATTTGCCACTTCTGCAAGTTCATCCCCACTATGCGAAAGGTGCCGAAAAAATGACCTTACCTCATTCTCCAGATAATCATTCACCTTAGCCTCATCTTCAGCAAGCAGGTGCCCTGATGTTTTTTCTTTGAACACCTGGTTTTTTTCTTTCAGGGATTGAAGATAATCCCTTACTTTTTCGTGTTCACTTGATGACATCTGATTGATCGCTTCATCAATCCTATTCAGGTGCTCCATGAGATCGGCTTGCATGCAACGGTTCCTTTCCGTTGATGAATTTTTAATATCAATGGCTCCATATACCGGGTATACCTTATCAAACCTGACCACACCCATTTCAGGTTTTGCAATTTTTGTTTTTTCCTTTAGGTATGTCCAGGCTTCTTCAAGAAACTTCCATTCTACAATCGGCTGGAGAGAAGTAAACTGTTCTTTTACCAGTGATTCAATTTCGTTCCTGAATTGTGAAATGTTATTCTTACAGGCCATCTCGAAAAAAGTATATACCGGTTCCAGTTTTTTCAATACTTCCGTATCCAATACACCTGCATGTGGAGACAGGGCTTCCATCATTCCAATAAGCTCATCATTTTCAAATAAAGGAGCTACGATATAACAACAGGCCCCTGTATGCCGCAGATAGGACAATAAGGGAAATCTGTCCCGTTCCGGACCGGGCTCAAGCATATTGCTGATAAAAAGCGGTTTCTTGTTTTGATTAAGTAAAATCGCCAATTGGTTATATGCTTCCTCCCTCTCCGGTATATTTTCCAGGCCGCTCAACAAAACACTTCTGCCCGAATAGTTTTGATTGTAAACATATCGGTCGTTCAGTTTTAAAAAAGGGCTAAGGCTGACTTCCACTTTTTTAAGTCCAAGTAAGGTTTCAATTGCGGATCTAACTTTTTCGTAGCCTGGCTCGGGGTTGTTCGACTGAATCTCAATTAGCGCATTCTTCACTTCCTTAATACTTTCTTCAACGGTAACATCAACGATGCTCCTGCGTATGATGAAGCCTTCGAAACGGAATATTGAAAGGGGTAGTTTACTTTTCAGTTTATCTATATCAAGTAACTTCCCGGTGCTCTTGTCAATGCAATTTTCGGGAAAGGGAGGAAGTACTCCTTCAATATGAACATCAATGAAACTCTCATCAATATGTATGCGACTGTATCTTCTAATACCGGTTATTTTGTCAACCCATCGATTTGTTTTCCTTTCAGGCACACTTATCTCGAACTGATAAAATTTACGAAAGACCATTCGGTATGCCATCAGCATGTATTCATATTGCAATTGCTCAAATGGCCTTTCGGGCGGAAAACGAACATAACCGTTTTCATCCGGCGAAAAATAAGCGCTGTATGATTTTGAATAAAAGAATATCTGGAACTTATAGGGTGTACCCAATGCATAATATTGCAGGTCGGCATCACGCGATAAAGGAAATATAGTAGATGCTACCAGTTGGAAGAGATCTTCATTTTTTTCAATGAGATCCCTGTTTTCCAAAGGTTGAAGCATTTCAGGGCAGGCTTCAAACCGGTTAATCACCTGGCGAAAAAAATCTGTGAACTGTTGTTCAGGGTCTTCAATTATTTTTTTAAGATAGGTCAGGTAGGGAATAAAAGATAGAGTTGCCCGAAACTCTGACTCATCCGGGTAAAAAGCCGGATCAGGCAATAATATCTTCATCCTTGAAGTAGAGATTTCCACTCTGTTAAATTACAAAAAGGGATGCAGGGTAAAAAACCTTTCCCGGTAAATTATTTCGGGGGCAGCTTTTGTATGCTAAATGGGTTCTTCAGGGCTTATTTCAGCCTCTCTTTCTTCGTTGTAGGTAATTATGAAGTTATTGCGTCCCTCTCCAACCAAAACGGATAGATATCTTTGCTGGGCCAGCTCAAGAATGGTTAGGAACAGAAAAATAGCATGTATTCGATCCGTACAAATATCAAAAACCTTTTCAAATGAGAGTGTCTTTTCCCCGGCAACTGTTTTCAGCATATAATCACGACTTTCCTCCATGGTATAATTGTACCTATATACCACGTGCTGGGGCTTGTTATTTCTGTCATACATCCGCTGCATCACTTTCTCAAACACTTTCATGAGCTTGAAAAGTGTGATGTTCTGAATCTCTGTGCCTTCTGCTGCTTCTTCACCCACAAGAGAGAGTTCTTTTTGCAGATTCCCCCGCTTAACCATAAACATCCTTTCTGCTTCCATTTCTGCAAGTTTAGCGGAAGCTTCTTTGAATTTTTTATACTCCAGGATTTTATCAATAAGCTCTTGCCGGGGATCAATTTCATTGCCCTGATCATCCAATTCCTTACGCGGCAAAAGCATCTTGGCTTTAATCCGCATCAGAGTGGAAATAAATAAAATGAATTCACTACTGAGTTCAATATTCAGTTCCTCTGAAGAATGCAGGAAGTCAAGAAAATCCTGGGTAATTTTTGTTATGGGAATATTATAGATATCCAATTCATCCCTTTCAATAAAAAAAAGGAGCAGGTCAAACGGGCCTTCAAATTGCGGAAGCTTAATCTGGTATGATAAACTGTTCAAATCTTTAAATTATCAATTGTTAGTAAGAAGGCACTACTACTCTGAAAGACAAATTTACTCTTTTAGTATGAATTATAATTTAGCGGTGAAGTTTACAGACAGGATCGACTTGATCTGCGTCCTTGCTGCAGTTCTGTTTTCCCCGAAAATTCTCACATCATCATCATAAATCAGGTCAAAATTATAGGTAACGTTCAGAAAATTATTGACTTTAAGGGTCAAAACATTTGTCCAGAAAACATCCACATTCTGTGGATTCTCGAGGTAGTTTGAAAATAAATCCAACCGACTTTGCAAACCTATATTTTTAGCAATATCTCTTTTAAATTTTGCTGAAACGAAAGCACCCATTTCTGTACGCACTTTCTTTCCTGGATCAACATTATAAGAACTTCTGAGGTTTTCATCAGAAACATAGGTCCACCTACCGGAAAGCGGCGATAAGATAACACTAAACCATTGAGTTGGTTTCCAGTCGAAACCGGGAGCTATGGTTAAGTAAGCAGGATCAAAAAAACCAGAGATCTTCTCCCTTGGCGTCTGATCATATTTAAATCCATCGGTGAACTGGGTCCTGAAATTGCCAGCAACACCCAATCCCCATTTGGGCTTAATCCTGTGTGTATACTTTGTATAATAGTCTATCCGGTCGTCATTTTTTTGGGTTCCATTTGAGGAGGTCCTGATCATGGCATAGAAAAGGTCAAGGTTATTATACCACTCGTTATTACCTCTTTTCAGGTTGGCAAAAAGATTGACATAAGTATTGATAGTGAAGGAATTCTCCTCGGCACCGGCAGCCCAGTTACTGGTATTTCCTTGTGCCAGGCCCAGGTTGGCTTTTATTCCTTTTTTCCAGCCCGATTTATGGGAAGTATCATCCACTATGGCTTTTTCTGAAGTTGATTTTAAATCCTGTACAGTCTGATCCTGCGCCATAACTTCAGTTCCACCAATTATTATCAGAATAAAAAATAGTTTTTTCATAATTAAACATATTAGTTCTTAACGGCATGTACAAAGGATAAATGCCGTTAGATATGATCTTTGGTTGTGCTTATTTCTTTAGTAAATCCCTGATTTCTTCCAGCAAAGCTTCAGTTTTTGAAGGCGGCGGAGCCTCTTCTACACTCTTTTTCTTAATGCTGTTCATTGCTTTTATTATTAGGAACAATACAAAGGCAATGATAAAAAAGTCAATTGTTGCCTGAATCAGGGCACCTATTTTAATACCGCCGATACTAAGTTCACTGAATTTGTCTGCATCGCCTATTATCATTCCAATAATGGGCATGATAACACTGGTAACCAGTGCTGAAATAATTTTACCAAATGCACCACCGATGATCACACCAATAGCCAGGTCCATTACATTTCCCTTTATGGCGAATTCCTTAAATTCTTTTACAAAACCCATAGTAAAAAATTTTAATGATATTTAAAAACGCAAACATACTTTAAGGGCGAGAATAAATCAAAAGATTGATCTTTCCATATGTATCAAATTATATAATGATAGGGTTTCTCAAAAAAAATAAAAAAGTCGCAACAAACCAAGCCTTGCATTTATAATGTGCATCTTTGAAAAAATTGGTATTTCTTGAAAAACAACCTGTTTAACTGGGTAATTTTTATTCTCTTATCGTTTATATGGGGCAGTTCCTTCATTTTGATGAAGGAAGGCTTGAAAAGCCTTTCTGCCTTCCAGGTTGCTTCTATCCGGATTCTTAGTGCTGGTATTGTCCTGGTACCTTTTGCTAAGGAAGCATTCAGGTCTGTTCCACCCGGTAAACTTTTCCTGATTTTTCTCTCCGGACTACTGGGCACATTTTTTCCGGCTTATCTTTTTTGCATTGCGGAAACCAAAATTGACAGTTCACTTGCCGGAATATTTAATGCCCTGACTCCGCTTTTTACATTATTAATCGGTGTTTTGTTTTTTCAAATAAGGATCCCATTGAGAAAATGGACGGGTGTAATATTTGGTTTTGTGGGTTTAGTTTTATTATTTCTTACAGGAAATAAAGCAATCAGCTTCGGTTATTTGGGATATGCTTCTTTCATTCTCCTGGCAACACTTTTATATGGTATCAATGTAAACCTGGTCAGCCGCTACCTTAAAGAAATCGGCTCCAGGCAAATTGCCACAGTGGCATTCACTTTACTCATCCTGCCTTCGTTTGTGATTCTATGGCTGACTGGTTATTTCTCTGATCTTAGCCCCAACCATGGATTTGTATATGCCACTGGAGCCAGTATGATTTTGGGTATCCTGGGAACGGCCGTTGCATCCATTCTTTTTTATGTACTGCTAAAGAGATCCGGGCCGGTATTTTCTTCTATGGTAACTTATGGGATTCCCTTTGTGGCGGTATTGTGGGGTGTACTGGCAAATGAACAGATTAATCCGGTACAAATAGTCTGCCTTTGCCTTATACTCGTGGGTGTATACCTTGCCAATAAATAAAAAATCCTGCAGTTTTTTTTACGACAGGATTTTAAAAATGATGCAGCAAGATCATATCGACATGATTTCTTTTTCTTTGAGAGCAAGATGTTTATCTACCTGTGCGATGTATGTATTGGTCATGTCCTGTACTTCTTTTTCGGCATCACTGGCCAGGTCTTCACTCACTCCCTGTTTTTGGAGTTTTTTAATTTGTTCAATGGCATCACGGCGAATATTCCTGATTGCAACTTTTGAATGTTCACCTTCAGTGTGCACTCTCTTGACAATCTCCCTGCGTCGTTCTTCCGTTAGTGGGGGAAGAAAAATCCGGATGATAATTCCGTCATTTTGAGGTGTCACACCCATATTTGCAGCAATGATGGCACGCTCAATTGGCTGGAGCATATTCTTTTCCCATGGCTGGATGGTCAAAGTGCGAACATCCGCAACCGTTATATTGCCTACCTGGCTGATGAGCGTTGGTGTACCGTAATAATCCACTGTAAGCCCGTCAAACATTTGAGGGTTGGCTCTTCCGGCCCTGATTTTTACCAATTCAGCTTCGAGGTGCCCGATGGCCTTTTTCATGGAATCACTTGCATGATCTACTTGTTTCTGCAATTCTTCAGACATATTATTTAAAGTTAAATACGCTGCAAATCTACAGAAAGAATTAAAAACAGGACTAATAAAATGGAAGTTTCAGATATCAATTATCCTGCGGGGCTACATAATTCTTATTCCGGAAAGAAAGAATTTTCTCTGAAGTGATGGCGGGTTCATTGCTGTTATTATTACCCTCAACAAAAATTCTCGACCGGCTTTTTGAATAAAACAAGACTGCTGTGCCCAGGGAAGCTATGGCAATCATGGTTAAAATAATATAGGTTGATCCCCAATCCCGAGCGTAAAAGGCAAAAGCAATAAATAACAGATTTAATCCAACACAGGAATAGGTTACCGCGGAATGTGATAGGCCCCTGTCAAGTAAAAGATGATGGATATGATTCCGGTCCGGGCTGAAAGGCGAACGCCTGTTCAATATTCGGACTGAAAAAACCCGGATTGTATCAAATAAGGGTACCATCAAAATTGAAAAACCAATAGCCGGAGACGATGTCAGGGGAAAATGGGAAACAGGATTATCGGCTGTAGAAATAAACCGGATAACAAGTATTGCATTTATTAAACCCAGTAACAAGGAGCCCGTGTCGCCCATAAATATACGGGCTGGGGAATGATTGAAAATCAAAAATCCCAATAAACTGCCTGCCAGGATAAAAGATAGTAAGGAATAAGGTAATTGACCAACATAGAAAAAATAGGTACCAAAAACAAGGGCGGTCATCAAGCCAAGACTACCAGCCAATCCATCTACACCGTCAATAAGGTTGAATGAGTTAATAATAACAATAACCGTCAGGTATGTGAGTGCGAGGCTCATGACTTCTGGCAATTCATATATGCCCATAAAACCATGCATGCTTTTTATCTGAATACCACCTTTATAAATGATCAGGAATGCAGCGATAAACTGACCAATCAATTTTTTAATAGGTGAAATTACAAGAATGTCATCCTTCATTCCAAGAAAGAAGATAACCAGCGCGGCTGCAAAAAAATACTGAAATTCCGCTGCGAGAGAAAGGGGAAATGTGATGAGGAAAGACAGAATCAGTCCAGCAAAAATTCCAAGTCCACCCAGTGAAGGAATTGGTGATAAATGAACTTTGCGTTCATCCGGAACATCAAATAGTTTCTTGGCATCTGCAACCTGAATGATAACAGGCATAGCAGCGAAGGTTATAAAAAAAGCAATTGATGTACCTAATAAAATTTTGTCCATTTAGCCTGGTTAAGACCCTGAAATAATTTGATATAAAATGTAAATCAAGTTATTTGAGGAATTTACATATTAAATTTTCAGGTATAGCTTTGAGTAAATTCTTTGCATAGTTAACGCCTTTTTACTAAATTTTCGTATTTTAATAACAAATTAATACCAAGAAAACCAATTCTTTGGAATGAATAGGTATTGTTGAACGGCCGTTTCATTTTAATTTTTAGCTTTGCCGCCATTAAAGCTTAACCACTATGTCTTCTCTTTCTCAAACGGCTTCGCAGGTTAGACGTGATATCGTTCGCATGGTTCATGGGGTCCAAAGTGGGCATCCGGGTGGATCTCTCGGTTGTGCCGACTTTCTTACTGCACTTTATTTTAAGTTCATGAAACATGATCCGTCTTTTCATATGGAAGGCAAAGGAGAGGATGTTTTTATCTTATCAAATGGTCATATTTCCCCTGTATTCTACTCAGTATTAGCCCGTTCTGGTTATTTTCCGGTTCAGGAACTGGCCAGTTTTAGAAAGATAAACTCCCGCCTGCAAGGGCATCCGGCTACCCATGAACACTTACCTGGCGTCCGAATTGCCTCTGGATCTCTTGGCCAGGGCATGAGCGTTGCTTTAGGCGTGGCCGTCTCTAAAAAGATGAATAATGATCCCCAACTGGTCTATTCTCTCCATGGCGACGGCGAGTTACAGGAAGGACAGATCTGGGAAGCGGTCATGTTTGCAGCCCATCATAAAATAGACAACCTGATTTCTACCATTGATTGGAATGGCCAGCAGATTGATGGCCCAACTGATAAAGTCATAAGCCTGGGAAACATCCGTAGTAAATTTGAAGCTTTTGGCTGGGAAACCCTGGAAATGCAGGGTAATGATATGGATGATGTTATTGCTGTTCTGGAACAAGCTAAAACAGCATCCGGCAAAGGCAAACCCATTGCTATTATGATGCATACCACCATGGGCAAGGGTGTTGACTTCATGGAAAACGACCATAACTGGCATGGAGTAGCCCCTAATGATGACCAATTGGCAAAGGCACTAGCACAATTACCGGAAACATTGGGGGATTACTAAAAACCCCAAAATCAAAATTATCTGCTTAGTATTTGACTGAAAAATCCTTAATTGCGCAGCTCAAACGGTTGTTTGGCAGCCCGCATGGCAGGAAACCATGAAGCAAAGATGCCGATAACAAATACTGTGACAATTACTAAAAGGAAATCCCAGAAAACGAGTTTTACCGGGTAATGATCAATGAGGAATGAATCCCCCTGAATTGGTACAAGCTTATAATGAACCTGGATAAAATATAGGAATAAGGCAACCAGGATTCCCCCACCAGCCCCGATCATGGCAAGTAATAGGCCCTCGCTCAGGAATATTTTCCGGATCATTCCCTGTTCTGCTCCCATGGCTTGCAAAACCTGTATATCTTTCTTTTTTTCAAGTACCAGCATACTTAGCGCCCCGATCATGTTAAAAGCGGCAACAAGTAAAATGAGTGAGAAAATGGCGTAGATGGCCCATTTTTCGATTTGGATGGTGGAATAAAGACTTTTATTCTGCTCATATTTATTCTGCACCAGGTAGCCTGAACCAAGCAATTGCTGTAAAGACAGCTTCACCTCCTTCTCCTTGCGTATATCGGAAAGGGCGACTTCAATGGAACTATATTCATCTTCTCCGTAATTTAAATACTGACGAAGGAAATCGATGTTAGTGATAACATATTTATTGTCAAACTCCGATTGAATGGCAAAACTTCCGGATGGGATGATTTCTCCCTGGCTTAAAGACTCCAGGGGATTGCTGAGATCAGTAATTCCTTTGCGGGGAAGATAAACTGAAATGGGAAGCAGGCTTCTGTCTGACATTACACCAATTGCATTTTCAATACCTGCGCCAAGTACTGCCCTGGGCTCTGCCGCGGATCCGGTATTGAAACTACCTCGTATCATCTTACCAGGAACGCCTGCCACCGCCGCATAGTTGGAATCAACTCCTTTGATAAATACAATTGCCTGGTATTCGCCGTTTTGCAAGAGAGCCTTTTCTTCGGCAATAAAAGAAACAGCTTTGACTCCGGGAAACCGGGCAACCTTTTGCGCCTGCTCTTTGCCGATAGTAAGAATTTTACCTGATAAAGGCATCACCCTTAAATCAGGGTAAAAAGAAGAGTATAGTGATTTAACCAGGCTTTCAAACCCATTGAATGCACTTAAAATAATGATTAGTGATGCCGTGCCAATGATAATGGCGGTAACACTAACCCAGGATATAATGTTGATGGCATTCGTGGATTTTTTGGCCTTGAAATATCGCCAGGCAAATTTGAAATACATGCGGGAATTTAAGGCTTTTTATCTTCGTTGATTTTCTTGAACAGCTCTTCCATCTTAAAAACATGGTCAAGTGTATCATCCAGGAAATATCGAATTTCCGGGATCCGCCTAAGCTGGTGCTTAATGCGGGCAGCCAGTTCCTTTTTTACCTCGTAATTCCTGCTCTCAATTTTTCGCAATGTTCCATCCCTGTCATTTACTTTGAAGAGGCTGAGATAAATTCGGGCTTCCAACAGATCTGGTGTAATCTTCACACCCGAAATGGAAACCATCCCCCCATCTGTCATATTTAATCCCAACCGTTGAAATATGTCATTCATTTCCTGCAGGATCACGCCAGCAACCTGTTTCTGTCTTTTTCCTTCTTCCATACCATTATGATTGATGCCTGTAAAAATAGTTACTTTTGCTCCTATTCCCTGAATTTAGATTAATCTCATTCATGAAGAGCCTTGGAATTATTTTTAAATATGTCAGTAAATACCCGTCACTGGTATCCTTTTATTTCTTTCTTAACCTGCTATCAGCCTTTTTTTCCCTGATTTCATTGGCACTATTGGCCCCCTTCCTGTCGCTCATTTTCGGCATTCAGGAAAACAACAAACTACTCGGCTCCCGGTTTAGTATCGGGAAAGTTACGGATTCATTTTACGAATACCTTTCCCAGTTGCTCACAACAGACGCTGGTAAGGTCAAGGCTTTGGGGCTTATCTGTCTCATACTCCTGGCTGCCATATTCCTTAAAAACATCTTCCTTTATTTATCAATGTATGTTTTGGCGCCTATTCGTAACCGTATTATCAATGATATGCGGTCTGACATGTTCCGCAAAATACTGCAGTTGCCGGTTGGTTTTTTTAACGACCAGCGGAAGGGAGATATCATGAGCAAACTAACAAATGACTTGCAGGACGTGGAATATTCCACCATTAGTTTCCTGGAAACCTTTTTCCGCGAACCTGTGATCATTATACTTTACCTGTTTGCCATGATCAAGCTAAGCCCTGAACTGTCATTATTCCTTTTATTATTTCTTCCCATTGCCGGTCTGGTAATTGGCCGCATTGGAAGATCGCTTAAAAAAGTATCAACACGGGTGCAGGAAAAACTCGGCGATATTCTTAGTACCATTGAGGAAACACTTGGCGGAATCAGAGTGGTTAAGGCCTTTAATGCTGAAGATCAGCAACTGAAAAAATTCAGAGCCGAAAATGAATTGCTCTATAATATAAAAAACAAAGCCAACAGGCGCCGCGACCTTGCTTCACCCGTTTCTGAAACACTGGGTATCCTGGCTGTTTGCTGTGTTTTGTTCTATGGCGGAAGGCTGGTTCTATTGAAAGATTTCGCGCTGAATGCAACAGACTTCCTCACGTACATAGCCATTTTTACACAAATAATTAATCCACTCAAATCGTTCAGCTCGGCCTCATACAATATACAAAAGGGAGCTGCCAGTATTGAAAGAATCCAGCAACTTATTACCATTGAAGAAGGCATCCGTGAAATTCCTGATCCTAAACCTATTCAGTCATTTAATTCAACCATAGAGCTACGGAACGTTGGTTTTTCCTATCAGGATGTTCCCATTTTAAAAAATATCAACCTACTCATTGAAAAGGGAAAGACTATTGCCCTTGTAGGTTCTTCCGGCGCCGGCAAATCTACACTTGCTGATCTCATACCGCGCTTTCATGATGTCAGTAGCGGCGAACTGCTTATTGATGGAATCAACATTAAAAACTATACACTGAAAGATTTGCGTAACCTTATGGGAATTGTAACACAGGAACCAATTCTTTTCAATGACACTATTGCTGCAAACATCGCCCTGGGCAATGACACGGCCTCGTTGGAGGATATCGAGAAAGCGTCCCGAATAGCAAATGCCCACCAATTCATTTCCATGAAAGAAGGCGGATATCAGGCCAATATTGGGGACAGGGGCTCCAAATTAAGCGGAGGAGAGAGGCAGAGAATGACTATAGCCCGGGCCGTATTAAAGAACCCGCCAATCCTTATCCTGGATGAAGCCACATCATCCCTGGATACGGAAAGTGAACGACTTGTTCAGGACGCAATCAATAATCTCATGAAAGACCGCACCAGTATAGTTATTGCACACCGGCTTTCAACCGTGCGGCATGCAGACGAGATCATTGTACTCCAAAAAGGTGAGATCGTAGAAAGAGGCAGGCACGAAGATCTGATCGCAATAAACGGAATGTATAAGAGATTGGTGGATATGCAGGAAGTGAAATGAGAGTCGGGAGTCGGGAGTCGGGAGTCGGGAGTCGGGAGTCGGGAGTCAACAGCCAAAGGCATGGGAATAAGAAATAAGGAACAAAAAAATAAGGAATGAGGAAGGGAATACAAATACATCCAAAGGCAGGAGTCAATAGTCGAGAGTCATTAGTCAGGAGTCAACAGCCGAAGTGAAGTCTGGAGTCGATAGTCTTTAACATTAATCTTGATAAACTGCATAAAAAAAAGCGTTTCAAATTAATTAATTGAAACGCTTTGATATTTTTTACTCTTTGCCTTTGGCTCTTGACTAACGACTCCCGACTCACGACTCCTTCCTCCTGCCTTTGGCTGTTGACTGGCGACTGGCTATTGGCGACTGGCGACTGGCTATTGGCTATTGTACGTTTGGGTTTCTCGACATCCCCATCTTTGCTTCCATGCTCAAAGTAGCGTGAGGCACAGCTCGCAAGCGGGCTTTATCAATCAATTTACCCGTAACACGACAAATACCATAGGTTTTATTTTCTATGCGAATCAATGCTTTTTCAAGTTTATCAATAAAATCAATTTGCCTGCTGGCCATCTGGCTTAATTGCTCGCGTTCCATGCTGAGGCTACCATCTTCCATGGTCATGTAACGGTTATCTGTTTCATCGCCGCTCATTTCGTCTTTACGAGTTATAAGTCCATGCAGGTATGATAATTCTTTTTTGGCTGCAAGGAGTTTGCGGGCAATCAATTCCCTGAATTCAACTAATTCAGAATCGCTGTATCTCATAGTGGGTCCGGTTTGTTCCTGGGCTGGTTGGTCCAGTACAGATTTTGTAAATTCAGGTTGGTAGGGTCTTGATGTTGTGGCATTGATCTTAGGCATTGCCACAGGTTTCTGGGTTTTTTTGGCTTCCTGCGCACGCGCGGCTTTCCTGATTTCAGCCAGCTTCGCTGCTGCTTTAACAACTTCCGCCTGGGGAGTTTCCACTTTTTTTATCGGCGCGTTTTTAATTACTTCAGCCTCTTTTTTAGGTGCAACCGGGGCTTGTTTTACCGGAGCTTTAGCTGTTGGCTTAGCTGGAGTTTTTTGAGCTGGTTGAACCGGAGCTTTATGTGCCGGCTGAACCGGAGCTTTGTGTGCTGGCTGAACATGTGTTTTTGGTGGCGCAGTCTTTGCTGGAGCTGCCTTTACAGCAGCTTTTACAGCTGGTTTAGCAGCTGGTTTAGCAGCTGGCTTAGCAGGCTGATGCTTAACTGGTTCCTTTGCAACAGGTTTAGCGGAAGGCTTTGATGTTTGTTTTTTCACAGGCGTGGTAACAGGTTTAACAACTTTCGGGGCAGGTTTGGCTGCAATCGTTTTTTTAGGCGCTGGCTTCTTAGCTTCTGGCTTACCAGCTTTTTTAACTGGCTTGGCAGCTACAACCGGCGCTTTTTTCTTTGTAGGCATAAATTTTTACCCTTTTTTTGATACGAATACATTTAGTTGAATATCATTGACTTCTATCTCAGTACCTTCTGAAAGATCAGGTACCCATTCCAGTTTATCCGCTAAAATTTCGGCGCAAATATAGGTATAATATTGAGTTATAGACGGAATCATTCTCTCATTTTCAGATACTTTAACTAGTATTCTATCTGTAAGATCATAGCCGTTGTCTTTTCGGATTTTCTGGATCCGGTTAACAAGTTCACGGGCATTACCTTCCTGCTCAAGGGCAGGGGAAACCTGGATATCCAGGGCTACTGTTAGGGCATTTTTACTGGCCACAATCCACCCCGGTACATCCTCACTTTGTATCTCAACTTCCGAAACCAAAATTACAATAGACTGATTATCAACAAGTAACTCAAGTTGCCCAGCAGCTTCCAGTCGGCGTATATCTTCCTGGGTTAAAGTGGAAATTAAATCGGAAACCTGTTTCATCTTTGATCCAAGTTTCTTTCCCAGCAAAACAAAATTTGGCCTGACTTTTTTATGGATAAAGTCGTTGTCGGCAGACAAATATTGAATCTCCTTAATATTTACTTCAGCCTTTACCAGGTCCTCAACTTTTTGAAGTTGCTCCTGCATTAAGCTATTGGTAACCGGTATCAGGGCCTTTTGAAGAGGCTGCCTGACACGGATGTTAACTTTCTTACGGATAGACAAGATCAGGGATGAAGCGTCCTGGGCCAATTGCATGCGATCTTCGAGGTCCTGATCAATATATCTTGTTTCCGAAGCGGGATATAGAGTATGATGAATCGATTTGTCTGAATGTATGCCCGTAACGCTATTCAGGTTTCGGAAAATGGAGTCGGCAAAAAATGGCGAAACAGGTGCAATGAGTTTAACGATAGTCTCCAGGCACTCATAGAGGGTTTGGTATGCACAGATCTTGTCCTTTTCATATTCACCTTTCCAAAACCTGCGGCGGGATAAGCGTACATACCAGTTACTGAGCTGGCTGTCGACAAATTCTTCCACTGCTCTTCCTGCCAGCGTTGGCTCATATTCATCCATATAGACCTTCACCTTCTTAATCAAAGTATTCAAACTGGAAATGATCCATTTGTCAATTTCCGGCCTTTCAGAAACAGGAATAGATTTTTCCTTGTAAGAAAACCCATCGACATTGGCATAAAGCACAAAAAACTGATAAGTATTGTAAAGTGTTCCGAAGAATTTTCTTTGTACTTCGCGGATGCCTTCAATATCAAATTTCAAATTATCCCAGGGAGAAGCGTTGGTTATAAGGTACCAACGGGTGGCATCGGCACCAAACTGTTCAATAGTGGCAAATGGATCTACTACATTGCCAAGGCGCTTACTCATTTTATTTCCGTTCTTATCCAGTACCAGTCCGTTTGAAACAACTGTTTTATATGCAACACTGTCAAACAACAAGACGCCCAGTGCGTGTAAAGTATAAAACCAGCCGCGGGTCTGGTCCACGCCTTCTGCGATAAAATCTGCAGGGAAGGCCTCTGCTGCGCCATTAAGGCCATTAACCATTTGTTGATTCTCGAAAGGAAAATGCCATTGGGCGTAGGGCATGGCACCACTGTCGAACCAAACATCGATAAGATCTGGAATGCGTTTCATGGCTTTGCCTGAAGGACTCACCAATACAATGTCATCAACATAAGGTTTGTGCAGATCCAGTTTTTCATTGTGCAGATAGTGGCTGTTTACTTCAGCACCAAGTATACTATTTGCTTTACTAATCTCCGCATCCAGTTCAGCGATGGAACCAATACAAATTTCTTCTGTTGCATCTTCTGTACGCCAGACGGGCAACGGTGTCCCCCAGAATCTGCTCCGGCTGAGGTTCCAGTCAACCATATTCTCCAGCCAGTTGCCAAACCTTCCTTCACCGGTTGACTTTGGTTTCCAGTTAATGGTTTTGTTGAGTTCCACCATCCGCTCTTTCATTGCGGTTGTTTTTATGAACCAGGCGTCGAGCGGATAGTAGAGAATCGGTTTATCGGTACGCCAGCAATGGGGGTAGCTATGTTCATATTTTTCAACTTTAAAAGCCTGGCCTTCTTTTTTCAGTTTCACACAGATGTCAACATTCACATCCTCATAGGCCGGATCACTTTTATAATTTTTCACATACCGGCCACTGAACTCGCCCATGCCTTCCACAAATTTTCCTTCGCGATCAACCATTGTCAGAATCCCGATATTATTTTTCTTTCCCACTTTGTAGTCATCAGCGCCAAAAGCAGGTGCTGTATGCACAATACCTGTTCCATCTTCGGTAGTTACAAAATCACCGGTAATTACACGGAATGGATCTGCTCCGGGAGTTAAGGCCTGAATGGCTTCAGGTCCATTTGATTTGAAGGGCAATAGTTGGTTATAGTGCAGCCCTTCCAGCTCCGAGCCCTTAAATTCCGCAACGACCTTCCAGGGAATAAGCTTATCACCTTCTTTATATTCAGACAACTCCATGTCACCTGCTTCTTCTTTAAAATGTTTATGGAGCAATGCCTTGGCGAGAATCACTGAGCAAGGCTGGTGAGTATATATATTGAAAGTTTTTACCAGAACATAACCGATATCCGGACCTACCGTAAGTCCCAGATTCGATGGAAGAGTCCATGGGGTGGTTGTCCAGGCCAGGAAAAATATTTTACCAGCAGGTTCATTTTCACCATCAAGGGTAGATATTTCCTTCAGCTTTTTATATAAACTGTGATTCCTGTTTATTATCTCTGATCCTGACGCCGCAGTTAGTGGCAAATGAAACATTGCTACACAGGAGGTATCTTTTACATCCTTATACGTCCCGGGTTGATTAAGTTCATGCGAGCTAAGGCCTGTTCCGGCAGCTGGCGAATAGGGCTGGATGCTTACGCTTTCATATAGCAAACCTTTATCATACAGTTGCTTCAGGCACCACCAAAGGGTTTCAATATAATCATTTTCAAAAGTGATATAGGGGTTTTCGAGGTCTACCCAATAGCCCATTTTGCGGGTCAAATCATCCCATTTGTCCTTATAGCGAAGAACAGCTTCCCTGCATTTCAGATTGTATTCTTCAATAGAAATTTTCTTCCCTATATCCTCTTTGGTGATACCCAATTCCTTTTCAACTCCCAACTCAACCGGCAACCCATGAGTATCCCAGCCGCCTTTTCTTTTCACCTGGAATCCCTGCATGGTTTTATATCGGCAAACCAGGTCTTTCAGGGTACGGGAAATTACATGATGAATACCAGGAAGTCCATTGGCGCTGGGAGGGCCTTCATAAAATACAAAATGCTTTGCCCCTTCGCGCAGAATTATACTTTGCTCAAAAGATTTTTCCGACTCCCAGGTTTCGAGTATTTCTTTCTCGAAAGCGGGTAGATTCAGTTGCTGATATTCACGGTATTTCGCCTGCATATTTATGAAAGTGTGCAAAGGTAAATAATATCCAAGTGGTGTGTACAAATGATGCAGATTATCCGGTTGTGCACCCTTTAAAACCGGTGACTACCAGGTAAAAGGCACATTACCCTTTGCCTTTTTTACTGCCCTATAGCGGCGGCAACCGTTTTATACGTTTTAAATAGCTGATTTACAGAGAATAATGATGATTTGAGAAGTCGCCATTCCCGGATAATATTTTAACATTTCAGGGATAATTAAATCTTGAATATTTCGTTTGCATGACGGCAGCCCTTTCTGAAAAAGGAAGTTGTCCACAAAAAATGCGCTTTGGCATAGTTTCTGAACTAAACAGGAGAATCCAATCCTGTAAAAACCAATTTTCCGTATGAAAAAGGCAACAAGTAATTTTCTGTCAAAACTGATTGCTTCCATGCCTATTGAAGCGATTCGCAAAACGGCTGATCTTGAAACAAAACGGAGCCGGGTAAAAAAAATCAGCAGCCGGGAAAATCATGAAGATGCACTAAACCGGATATTCATGGTAAGATACCGGATTCAGCATCTTTAAAATTTGCAAATACAGTTTTATTTAGAACTCATCCACTTAGCGTAAACTTTTCAGGGTTTAGGGATCAGGGATAGAGGGGGGCATTTATGCTCCTCTCTGCGTTGCTAAAAAATTCCAAAATAAAATCAGAACAGATTCCTAAGAATATAATTCCACTATTTTATTTGGTATAAAATCCACACCAGAATGGTTCTATAGATCAACAGTGCTTCGATATCGTTCTAACAATAACTTTTCAATACATAACTACAGTCCACAGGGCCACAGAGAACAAGCATGGAGCCGCAGGGTTAAACTGGAACGCGCTCCGCGGTTCTCAAATAATTCTCTGTGGCTCTCGGTGGGCAATAAATTACTACTCACCCTTACGCATATCCTGTATTTAGTGAAATCCACATCTCATAGAATCTATAGATCAGCAGTTCTTCGATACCGTTCTAACAATAACATTACAATACACAACTACAGTCCACAGGAGGGCCGCAGAGGTCAAACAGAGATCCGCAGAGTAAAGCTGGAACGCTCTCTGCGGATCTCAAATAATTCTCTGTGTGAGCAAAAAAATTATTACTCCCCTTTATTCAATACCTTAATTAAATGTCTTTGTGCCGTTTGGCTGAAATAAAAAACGAAAAGTAAAGTACCGCTGCTTTTTGAGTTTTTCATCATCAGTAGCGCTTGCTGCTGGCGTTACACCTCCCAGATAGTAATTCAGAATTTCAACTTTAGCATATTTTCCGGTAGCTGTGCGAATCACCAGAACTCGACCCGGAATGGGAGTAATCAGGTTGACTGGACCATTGTATACATACCAACCCTTGTTACTCCCTGAAGTAATTGCATAGGCTGAAGGCGCGTTGTCAATTTTGAAAGTGGAATCGGAAGGAATGGTTTTCAGATCATCAAAAAGTCCGGTGAAAACAAAACCTCCCCCCAGTGCGCCGCCGCTGTTGCCACTGTTTGTGATGATGGATGTTCCACGAAAACCAATATCCCACTTGTTGGTAGCAGAATCGGAAGATGGAACTACGGTATTATTCTCCAGGCTGAAAAAAGTATACTTGCCTGATCCGTATGGCTGGCCGCTGGGGGCTATGCCCAGGATAGTATCAGCCACAAGGTCACTAACGGTCTTGGCTATCAGCGGAACAGGTGCAGGCGCCGGGGTACTATCCTTTTTGCAGGACAAAATACCCAGGGATACCGCCAGGATTAACGCGCATAGGTTTTTCACTGTTTTCATATTTATTCTTATTTAGTGTTTATTTTTTTCTCAGTTTGCCAAAGTCGAACGACATTGCCAGATACCAGTTATATCCCGGCATGCCGGGCATATTTTCAGGATCAGTATAGTTAAAAAGATTATCAACTCCAGCCATGATTTTGATGCCATTTGCGAAATTCCGGCCACCACTAATATTCACTTGCATGAACCCGTCTGCAAATTCATCATCGCGGTTAATCACGCCGTTTCCATCGATATCCGATGTGCCCCATCCACTCCTGTAAATAGCCCTTGCTGTTCCAAACCATCGCTGTGAAGTGCTTTCATAAAATAGTTTCAGGTTAACCATATGTTTCGACCGGCCTGGCAATCCGGCATATTCTTTACGCGTAAGGAGCGAGGAAATACCCGTCTGCTCATTGCGCTTATACATCTGCCCGGCCTCGATTGCATCGAGTATATCTTTATCTGCCGTCATTAAAAACTGGTAACCACCTGAAAGGTTAAATGATTTGTGAAATTGCCAGCTTGCATCTGCCTCAAAACCCTGGGTCAAAGCACGACTAATATTCAGGTAACTGAAAATCTGGCCACCATTGGTTTTATAGGCAATAATATCGGTCAGTATCAAGTTTGAAATATCGTTGCGGAAAAAATTTATCCGGGTTCTGATTTTATCCATGGGATCATATTGAAAGCCTAAATTCAAACCTGTTGAGGTTTCCGGCTTCAGATCAGCCAGCTTATAAAATGAAGGCTGAATATTATCTATTTGCCCTGCTGCCTGCAACAAAGCAACTTCATCGCGCGCAACGAGGGAACCAAAAACTGAATAACTGCCGGCGGCTATATTGGTAAAATTGAGATACAACTGTCTGAAATCAGGTGCTTTGAAACCTCTTCCCACTGATGCATTTACCCGCATTTTTTCGGTTACCCGGTACTGGAGGGCCAGTTTCGGGCTCCACACCGATGAATATGCACTGTTATCATCAAAGCGCAAACCCGCAATAAGACTAAGCTTTTCAAGGGGGCGCCATTCCTGCTGAACGAAAAAATACGCCACCTGGTTATTTCGCTTTGTCTGCAGGCTATCGTACCTGTTAGACTGTACATACTCCTGTATAAAACCACCACCGACATTGAGGATAAACTTCTCATTAAGAGTAATGTCTGTCTCATTCTCTATCCTGAAAAAAGACTGTTTAAACTGGTCATTATAATTTGTGCCCAGCCCTTTTACATCAAGAGTTTGTTCCGACTTAAAAGTTGAAACATACCCCCTGAAAGTGGTTTTTAGCTTATCATTGAAACGATGAGATAATGTTGGTGTGATGTTAACATCCTGGTTGTTCTCCCTGCCCTTTGACAAAACAAGGCTGCCAAGATTTTGAATCGTTATCGAATTCTGAATATTTTCATTATTGTAACGGGCTGAAATACTTAACCGTGTCTTTTCAGAAAAATCGTAGGCCATATTTACCTGGTTTGTCAGGCGCCAGAAAGGCTCAACGGTTTTCTGAACGGCATTTGGCAGGAGACTATATCCTTCTGAACTATTGCTGTTTATAAAAGCGCCAAGAGAAAGTTTCCCGATACGCGTCGATCCGTTCAGGGAGGCATCAAGTGTATTAAACCTGCCGTATCGCAGGTCGGCAAGCAAACGGCGACCAGTAGACTTGTCGGTGATGATATTTATAACACCCGCCAGTGCTTCCGATCCGTAGAGGCTTGAAGAAGGGCCTTTAACTATTTCAATTCTTTTTATATTGCCTACAGTTACACGGGAAAGATCAAGCACACCACCAGTGCGCCCAATCAATGGTTCTCCATCAATAAGAATAAGGGTATAATCTGGTGAAAGTCCCTGCATCTGAACACCACGGCCAAAACTCTGGGTAATAAATAATCCGGTCTGCTCACCGAGTATATCCTGCAAACGCAACGATCCGCTTTGCCTGATTGTTTTTTGCTGAATGAGTGTAACCGGAACTGCTACATTACTGAGTTTGCGTTCACTGCGGGTTGCCGTTACCACCACTTCTTC
>Ga0209254_10001188_pt1 | contig 23085 bp, 18 predicted proteins | sample FrelakmetDIP11DI_FD_187148 | JGI IMG/M metagenome (GOLD analysis project Ga0209254, IMG submission 187148) | Freshwater lake sediment microbial communities from the University of Notre Dame, USA, for methane emissions studies - DIP11 DI (SPAdes)... | ecosystem: Environmental > Aquatic >...
GCAAAAAGGGATATGAATGTAAATGCCTGCCAAATTAGAATGCTTTTGAACGAACCAATGTAGTTTTGTTATAATGCCTAAAGGAATTCTGCTGATAATGCTTCTGTCTTCTTTGTTTTGTGCTGCCGGTAAAGCAGGCGCACAGGATAAATATCTCCTGAAATATCATTTCACAGACAAAGATACGTTGGCGATACCGCAAATTCCGGGCCTGCAAACAGGATTTAATAATGCTCAGCAGTGTATGGACTATCTGGGTGATCTTCAGCATCTACTGCAGGTCAGGGGATACCTTACAGCATCCGTTGACAGCGTAGTGTTTGACAGTACACAGGCGAGCGCATGGATTTTCCTGGGCCAGGCCTATAAATGGGCCGAAATTACATTGCCTGCAACTGAACAAAAGATATTTTCTGCCGCCGGGTGGAATTTTAAGTCAGTCAATGGAAGTATAGCGGACTTTGGAAAGCTTGAAAAATCAAGAGAACGACTAATGTCTTACCTGGAGAATAACGGTTATCCATTTGCGTCAGTAAAACTCGATAGTATCAGTTTCGATCCGGATGGTATTCGCGCCAAAATCCTTATTGATAAAGGGCCTTTGTACAAAATTGACAGTATACGTGTATCAGGAGATGTAAGAATCAAGAATCATTTCCTGCAGAAGTACCTCGAAATTGAAAAAGGCAGTATTTACAGGAAAGATAAACTCAATCAGATCAGCCGCAGACTAATGGAACTGCCCTTTCTCAAAGAAACGCGAAACTGGGATATGACTATGCTGGGAACAGGGTCAACACTGAATCTTTACCTTGAATCCAGGAAGAGCAGCCAGATTAATGGACTGGTTGGCTTTTTGCCCGATAATACCCAGGTAGGCGGCAAATTATTATTAGTCGGCGAGGCTAATGTCAACCTCAAAAATGCATTGGGCGGTGGCGAAATGATCGCTGTCAACTGGCAACAACTACAGGTAAAGTCACCCCGCCTTAACCTTGCATTTCAACAGCCATATATCTTTCGCACATCCCTTGGCCTTGACTTTGGTTTCGACTTGTTCAAAAAGGATTCTTCTTTTTTAAATCTGAATACAAAAATCGGTATTCAGTACCTCGTCTCTGCACGTCAATCGGGTAAGGTTTTTTTCCAGCAGCTTACTACCAACCTGCTTACAGTTGATACCAACCTTGTAAAAACCACACTGAGTTTACCTCCGTTTATAGATGTTTCAACATCCAGCCTGGGAATCGATTATGTGTTTAATAATACAGATTACCGTTTCAATCCAAGGAAAGGCAATGATATGGGCATCACCTTTACCGGGGGTCTTCGTAAGATTAAGGAAAATTCAACCATTACCGGCCTGAAGACAGATATCAACGGCAATGATTTTGATTTCAGTTCTCTCTATGATACCCTTAATCCAAAAGTCTATATTATCCGCGCCATGGGATTTGCCACACATTATTTTCAACTCAACAGGCAGTCTACATTGAAGGGATCCTTGCAGGGAGGCCTCATACAGACCAAAGATGTTTTTAAGAACGAGATTTTCCAGATTGGCGGGTATAAGTTGTTGAGGGGGTTTGACGAGGAAAGTATTTTTGCAACCCATTATGCCGTGGCTACAGCTGAATACCGTTATCTGATTGGCATAAACTCATTCCTTTTTGGGTTCACGGATTTTGGCTATGCCAGGAATAACAGCTTCACTGATAAAATGGATCATACTTACCTCGGACTAGGGATGGGTATTGCTTTTGAAACAAAGGCGGGTATTTTTAACCTGACTTATGCAGTTGGAAAAAGAAACGACATGAACCTGAATCTGCGGCAATCAAAAATTCATTTTGGATTTGTAAGTTTATTTTAAATCATAACCGGATTTCCCTTTGTAGATGCCAACCAATACTTTTGCAGGGTTTATGAGCAGAAAGCCAAAATATTTACTGGCCTTTTTTCTTTGTTGTTGCAACTATTTAGTACTGAAAGGACAAGATAGTGTAGTCGTTCGTGGTTCAAATGATAGTCTTGTATCTATTCCGCGCGTTTTGGATTCTGCAACCTTGATCCCCGCAATGGATTCCACAAAAGCAGTCATAGCCGACCTGTCACGTTTTCCGGCGGGGGATAAAAGTAATATTTATGGCAATATGGTTGGAAGTTACATCGACGCACACCCATACCTTAAGGGTAATGCCCCCTCAGTTAGAATGCAATCTTTAGTCAGGACACCTCCGGATACAGATTGGATATTTTATCTTTTTGCAGCCTCTTTGATTTACCTGGCCTTAATCAGGCTGTCGTTCCCGAAATATTTTTATGATCTTTTCCGGGTTTTCTTTAATACATCGTTAAGGCAGAAACAAATTAAGGAGCAATTGATCCAGGAGCCCTTCCCGTCTTTAATGTTGAATATTTTTTTCTTTTTCAGCGGCGGCATTTTCCTTTATTTTTTAGCAAGGCATTATGGGTATACTAAATCTTATTCGCCATTGCTGGCGTTAGGGTTCTGTATTTTAATGCTAATTGCAATTTATTTTGTCAAATACCTGGTTCTCCAGTTCATGGGTTGGATTTTTGGCAAGCAATATGAAGCAGAAATTTACGCATTTGTTGTATTTATGGTAAATAAAATAGCAGGACTCGTACTCTTGCCATTAGCCATCATTTTGGCTTTTTCCAAGCCTTATGAAATGGAACCCGTCATTGCCACAGGAGTATTTATCCTGTTTATTTTACTGGTTTACAGGTTAATAAGGGCTTATTCGGCTATATATAAAAGTCTTAAAATAAATCAATTGCATTTCATTCTGTTTGTCTTTGCTTTTGAATTGGTTCCCATATTGTTGCTATATAAGGTTTTAAATAACCTTTTATAGAAAGAAACTTGTAAATTTGCACAACCATCGGCGGAAATTACATGGTAACAAACGGTATTAAGCAGGCGGAGCAGACCGCAAAACTTATAAAAAAGATTTTAATTACGCAACCCAGGCCCGACTCGGATAAGTCGCCTTATTTTGAACTTGCGCGCAGGTACAAAGTGGAGATGGACTTCTTTCCGTTTATTAAACTGGAACCTATTTCTGCCAAGGAATTCAGGAAGCAAAAGATCGAAATCCCCCAGTTTACTGCGGTTGTTTTCACAAGTCGTAACGCAATAGACCATTTCTTCAGGATTTGTGAAGAATTGAAGATTAGCGTTTCTCAGGACACCAAATACTTCTGCATCTCCGAAGCAGTTGCACTTTATCTTCAGAAATTCATTCTTTACCGGAAAAGGAAGGTCTTTTTTGGCGCTGATGGTACCAATAAGTGCCTTTTTGAGGTAATCAACAAGCATAAGGAGAATGAACGGTTTTTATATCCATGTTCAGAAAATCAACAGGATAATGAAATCGTCAACTGGTTGAAAAATAATAAATGTGAATTTTCCACACCTTATATGTACCGCACAATCAGCAATGATATAAGGGAGATACTGGACAACAAATCATTTGATGTCATTTGCTTTTTCACACCAAGCGGTGTAAAGAGCCTGCTCGAAAATTTTCCAGCCTACAGCCAGAATGGAACATTGATTGGAGCTTTTGGAAACAATACTTCCCGGGCCATTGAAGATGCCGGCCTCAACCTGCATATCAAAGCACCGGAACCCCAGGTGCCATCCATGGTTGCGGCGCTGGAAAGATTTTTACAACTGAACCTTAAAGGGAAATAGTCTGCAAAAATGATTTTCCTGGCTTTTTTGCCATCACTTTATCCAATTAATACTTTCTATAAAGAAGACAACCTTTGCCGGTTGTCTTTGTTTTTTTCAATATGAAGCAACATACCAACAGGCTCGCAAAAGAAAGCAGTCCTTATTTATTGCAACATGCACATAATCCGGTCGATTGGTTTCCCTGGGGCGAAGAGGCCTTGCAAAAAGCAAAAAAAGAGGATTTGCCCATTCTGGTAAGCATTGGTTATGCTGCTTGTCATTGGTGCCATGTAATGGAAAGGGAGAGTTTTGAAGACGAAACCACCGCTGCCCTCATGAATAAGCATTTTGTAAATATTAAGATCGACAGGGAAGAGCGGCCGGATCTGGATCATATATATATGGATGCGGTCCAGGCTATGACGGGAAGTGGCGGCTGGCCTTTGAACGTTTTTCTAACACCTGATGCAAAGCCTTTTTTTGGCGGCACCTATTTCCCTCCGATTAAAGCCTACAACCGGGCTTCCTGGAAAGAAATCCTGACCGGAATCGCACTGTCATATAGGGACAAAAAGGAGGAAGTACTTGACCAGGCCGAACAAATGGTGAAACACCTGGAACAGGCCAATTCATTTGGGTTGGCTCAACTAACCGAATTTAATATTCCATTTGAAGAAAAATTTAACCGCCACCAAACAGGGCTGATTCTCGAAAATATCCTGAAATCAGCCGACAAGGAATGGGGCGGGTTTAGCAGGGCACCAAAATTCCCGCAGACTTTCACCATTCAATATCTGCTACGTCATTATTATTTTTATAGGGATGAGCAGGCCCTCAACCAGGCATTGCTAAGCCTGGATAAAATGATATATGGTGGTATTTATGACCAGGCAGGCGGGGGATTTGCACGTTATTCAACTGATACCGAATGGCTGGCTCCCCATTTTGAGAAAATGACCTATGACAATGCTTTGCTGGTTTCCGTATTATCAGAAGCTTATCAGTTGACAAAAAACACCCTGTATGCGGAAACCATAAAACACTCCCTTGATTTTATACAGCGTGAAATGCAAGATCCGGAAGGAGGCTTTTTCTCCGCTCTTGATGCTGATAGTGAAGGGGTGGAGGGAAAATTCTATACATGGAAAAAAGCCGAAATTGATCAGATCCTGGGCGAAAATGCGGAACTTATTGCAGAAATTTTTGACGTCTCAGAAGAAGGCAATTGGGAGAGGGTTAATATTCTTCGCCTGAAGAAAAGCCTGCCGGTTATGGCTGAACAGATGAATATTTCCCTGCCAAAACTTAAGGAAATAGTAAATATGGCCCGGGAGAAACTTTTAAAAGCCAGGTCGGAAAGGGTCAGGCCATTGCTCGATGACAAAATCCTGTTGGGCTGGAATGCACTTATGAACCAGGCCCTGAGTAAAGCGTATGCAGCAATTGGAGATGAAACCTATCTCAAACTTGCAGAACAGAATATGCAGTTTTTGATCAGCAAATTCCGGAATAAAGAAACCGGACTATGGTTTCATACGTATAAAAATGGAGAAGCTCGTTTTCCGGCCTTTTTGGATGATTATGCATATTTGATCGAGGCCCTGTTAGCTTTACAGGAAGTAAGCGGCCAAAGCAGGTACATTCAATTAGCGAAAGAACTGGCAGAAATAGTTATTCAGCTATTTTCAGAGGAAAAGACGCCTCTGTTTTATTATACCCATGCTGGCCAGTCCGATATAATTGTCCGTAAAAAGGAGGTTTATGATGGAGCCGTACCTTCCGGGAATGCGGTAATGGCCTGGAATTTATACAGGCTTTCCATTCTGGCAGGGGAGGAAAGCTGGAAAGAAAGGGCCATTTCTATGCTTGAATCCCTAATACAACCAGTGGTCAGGTATCCTAATTCCTTTGGTGTCTGGGCAAATTTACTGTTGGAACTGGTTAATGGAACCCACGAAATCGTAGTACTGGGAGATTTAGCTCCGGTGGAGGGACTTACATTATTGACCCACTATATTCCAAACAAGGTTTTTCAAATGGCAATCAGTCCGGATGAATCCCAGCCACTGATGCGGGGTAAGCCATTAGCCGCTGATCTAACCTGGTATCTTTGCAGAAATTATACCTGCCTCCGGCCGGTAAAAACCCTGCCTGAATTGATACAACTCATTGAAACCGGTGGGGGAAAGAAATGAGATTCCGCACAATAACTAAAAACAGCCTGCGTTTATTTAAAAGCCCGGTACACTACGTTTCGGGGTTGTTAAAAATTCTCTTAAGTATCAATTCCTTAAAAAGAGCATTGAATATTTTACTTTATATTTGTCCATATACCCTTTAATTTTTGTTATGAAAATGAAAAGCCTTTTGCTCAACCTGGTAACACTGACTATCATCACACTGCTGGTGACTAGTTGTGGCAAGCTTGGAAAATCTAAGTCCAAGGGATTGCCCAATGACGGTCAACTGCATGGTGTGGTTCCGGGTGGTAAATACAGTCTGCCAAAACCTCCTGGCATGATTTATATACCACAGGGTACATTTCACATGGGTCCAAGTGATGAAGACATCAGTTATGCATTCACTGCCAGGAACAAACAAATATCCATTAATGGATTCTGGATGGATGCAACCGAAATCACCAACAACGAGTATCGTCAGTTTGTGCAAAGGGTCCGTGACTCCATTGCAGCTTCAATTCTGAATTACAAGAAAGCTGGTGGTGATGGTACTGAAATCATTGATTGGAAAAAAGCTTCAACGATCAAGTGGGGAGATCCTAAAACACTTGAGCAATTGAATGCTATGATTGTAACACCCGATAACCGAATCTTCGGTAAAAAAGAAATCGACGCTGATAAATTAGTTTATCGCTCCGAGACTTTTGATTACAAAGAAGCTTCAAAAAGGGAAAATTCCACAAAACCACGTTCACAATTCATTGTAAAGAAAGATATTAAAATATATCCTGACACGCTGGTCTGGATTCGTGATTTTTCTTATTCTTATAATGAGCCGATGTCGAAAAGATATTTCTCTCACCCTGCCTTTGGAAATTATCCTGTTGTAGGGGTCAGCTGGAAGCAAGCATCTGCTTTCTGCGAATGGAGAACTCAATATCTCAATGCGTTTCTTGAAGAAAAGAAAAGAGTTACTGAATCTGATTTCCGCCTGCCAACTGAAGCAGAGTGGGAATACGCAGCCCGTGGCGGCCGCTCCCAGGCTCCTTATCCCTGGGGTGGTTATTATCTCCGAAATAAAAAAGGATGCCTGCTGGCAAACTTTAAGCCTGGTCGCGGTAACTATCCCGAAGATGGCGGTTTCTATACAGTTCGTGCTGATGCATACTGGCCCAACGATTTCGGTTTGTACAATATGGCCGGTAACGTTTCAGAGTGGACCTCTTCACTTTATTATGAGGGAGCATACAATTTTCAACATGATATGAACCCGGATATTCGCTGGAATGCAAAAGACAGCGATCCTCCGCGCATGAAGCGTAAAGTAATCCGTGGCGGAAGTTGGAAAGATGTAGGATATTTCCTTCAGACCAGTGCGCGTAACTACGAATATCAGGATACTGCTAAATCTTATATAGGTTTCCGTTGTGTGATTGATCTGCCGCCTACTGCCGGGAAAAAGAAATAGCCTCAACCGATCTTTATTTTTTAAATTTTAATAATCCCCGTGCTTTGTAAAGTGTTACACTTTGCAAAGCATGGTATTCCCTGAAAAACAAATTAAACAATTCAAAAATCATCAATCATGGCAGGTACATCAAAATCTACTGACAAACTGGTTAATATTATCGTCTGCGTAGGTGCAGCCGTCGTAATCTTTGGAGCTTGGGCGAAGATTCTTCACAAGCCGTTTGCTGACTTCATGCTTACTGTGGGTCTGCTTACTGAAGCATTAATTTTCATGGTATATGCATTCTTACCCCCTCCCGGTTCCGAAATGGCAAAAATTGCTGAAGCTTTACCTAAAATGGGAAGTGGTGGTAATCCTGCCCTTGCTTCAATGGACAAAATGTTACAGGAAGCGGAAATCAATCCGGCTAACATGAGACGTTTAAGTGAAAACTTTTCTAAACTTGGTTCTACAGTTGAAAAAATGACAGATATCGCTGATATTTCATCAGCCACTGCTGACTATACGCTTAAGACAAAAGAAGCAACTTCAGCATTGAGTACAATGAAAGATGCGTACACCAGCGCAGCGGGCACCGTTCAACATTTTAACCAGGCGGCAGACAGCACCCGCGCTTTCCATGAGCAGGTGCAGACCTTGACTAAAAACCTCGGTTCACTTAATACAATTTACGAACTGGAATTACAGGATACCAACAATCACCTGAAAGCCATGAACAGTTTCTACAGCAACCTGGTACAGGCTTCCGCAACCATGGAAGGCAGTGTAACAGATGCCAAGAAAACACAGGAACAAATTGCCCTGCTCGCTAAGAACCTGGGTAATCTGAATAATGTGTATGGCAATATGCTGGCTGCAATGCAAGGCCGTAGTTAATTGATTGCATGACGTCCATCCTGAAAAACCCTAATTGTAAATTTTAAATCCTGAAAAGTCATGTCATTACCTAAAGAGCCCAGGCAGAAAATGATCAACATGATGTATCTCGTGTTGACTGCACTGCTCGCGTTGAACGTGTCTGCAGAAATTATAAATGCCTTCAAGGTTGTTGATAACAGCCTGAAGCAATCTAATACAGTTCTTTCTTCATCAACCAATGCGATCTACGATAACTTCAAGGAAATGCTTTCGGACCCAAAGACTTCGGAGAAAGCAGCCATTTGGAAACCCAAGGTTGATAAGTCTCGTGAACTGGCTAAACAAACTTCTGACCTGATTGAGAAATACAAACTTGATCTGATGAAAGAAGCCGGCTACGATCCTTCCAAAGGAGATTCTTCTTTCAAAGAAGATAATATAGATGCCGCAACCCGTTTATTTGATACAAAAGGAGAAGGCAAGAATCTATATGAAGCGCTGGAAAGTTTTAAAAAGAATGTACTCGCTATCGATCCTCAGATTGCTAAAGATCTGGGAAATAAGATTCCATTGAACCTGGAAGTTCCTAAATCTAATACAGGCAAAGCACCAACAGGTGATAAAGTGAAAGACTGGACCTATAGCAACTTTCATATGACACCCACCGTTGCTGCATTGACTATGCTGAGCAAATTCCAGAACGACGTAAAGAACACAGAAAGCCAGGTGGCCACATATTGCGCCAACCAGGTAGGAGCCGTAAAGATCATCTATGACAAATTTGTCCCACTGGTAAGTACCAACTCTACCTATTTCATGCCAGGTGAAGAAATGGAAATCCAGGCTGGCCTTGGTGCCTTTAATGCCAGTGTAAAACCAACTGTTACGATTGACGGAAGGTCTCTGACAGTAAATGAAGCAGGTGTGGCTGAATCAAAATTCAATGTTGGTGGTACAGGAACACGTAAGATGAGGGTTTCTGTGAAATATGTTGATCCATCAAGCGGCGAAACAAAAGAAACAACCAAAGATGTTGAGTATACTGTAGGCGCCGCCTCCGGTGTTGCCGTATCGGCCGATAAAATGAACGTACTGTATATTGGTGTCGATAACCCGCTCACAATCACCGCAGGTGCCGGTAGTGAAAAAGTTTCTGCCAGTTTCAGTGGTGGTACTATCTCTAAGGCAGGAGGAAGTAAATATATAGCTAAGCCAAATGCTGGTTCTTCTGGCGAACATACCATTTCTGTAATGGTTGAAGGAAAAGCCGCAGGTAAAGTTATGTTCCGTGTTAAGCAATTACCAAACCCTGCAGCATATGTGGGTAACCTGAAAGCAGGTGCCGTACCTTCTGCCAACTTTAAGGCAATGGGTGGTGTTATCGCTAAGCTGGAAGATTCAGAATTTGATGCGCCTTTTGAAGTTGTAAGCTACACGCTGGGTGCCGTCAGTTCCGATATTCCTGACTATGCGCCAGCATTGAATAATGGACCAAGGTGGGTTGGCGGAGCTGCTAACCTTGTCAATAAGCTTAAGCCGGGAGCTTTGGTAGTTATCAATAATATCCAGGTTAAGGGTCCGGATGGCCGCATTCGTACACTTCCAGGAAGTTTGTCTTATAACCTGAAATAGTTTTAACAATAAGTACTGAGATTGAATCGTTTATTTTGTACTGTAAATCTTTGACCATGAAATTCCAATTGGCTAAATATCTATTACTGGTAGCTGCATTCGGCCTGACGGTGACAGTTGCTGACGCGCAAACGCGGAAGAAAACTACCCGTAGCACAACCGCCAAAAAAACAACTACCAAGAAAACAAATACAAAGGTTTCCAATGCTAACCTGAGTGCGGCAGCAACAGATACATTGCCGGTAGTGTCCGCTCCCAAAAAAGATCCTCTTCAGATTGATACGCCTCGTAAATCGCTTCGCAATGATGCGGCTATCGAGCGCAACCTGGTGAAGGAAAGAACTCCTTTAGCGTATGAGCATATCCGTGAGGATGATGCATGGTACCGCGAAAGGGTTTGGCGTGAACTGGATATCCGCGAAAAAATGAACCTGCCTTTCCGCTATAAAGCAGATGAAGATAATGGTAACCAGCGTTTCATTGCCATCTTGTTGAACGCGATCAGAACCGGGGAAGTGTCAGCATTTGATCCAACCGTTGATGACAGGTTTACGACGCCAATGCCGGTTTCCAAGATCGGTGAAATGATTGCCGGTAAATGTGATACCACGCCGGTTATCGACTGGATAAAAGATCCAAACGGTACAAAAGGAATATATAAAGATTCTGTGGTATGCAGGGAATTCAACCCGGACGATATCATTAAATTCAGAATCAAAGAAGAGTGGGTGTTTGATAAAGAGTCTTCACGAATGTATGCTCGTATTCTGGGTATTGCTCCGATTAAAACATATATTGATGAAGCATCCGGACAGGTTTTGGGTGAATCACCCATCTTCTGGGTTTACTATCCTGATCTTCGGCCGATACTTGCAAAGTTTGAAGTATACAACAGTAAAAACTTCGGAGCAAGGATGAGTTGGGAAGAACTTTTCGAAAGCCGGATGTTCGCCAGTTATATCGTGAAGTCTACTATTGAAAATCCTTATGACCTCTTCATCAAACAATATATTAAAGATGATATTCTGAAGTTACTCGAAGGAGAAAATCTAAAGGATAAGATCTTCAATTTTGAACAGGATCTCTGGTCATACTAATCAAAAAAAAACTTTCAAAAAAGCACGGTGATTTTTCACCGTGCTTTTTTTTGCTTTTATTTTAGAAGACGCGTATAAGTACTCGTTTTTCTGAAAAAAATTTGAAAATCAATGGCTTACCGCGAAGCTATTTAAATCAGTAACTGTATGAAACAGTTCTAATTAAAGAGATTCGATCTTTTGGGTTCCGGAAAAACATTTGTTGATAAAAATATTTTTCCCAATTAATTTTTTGTAAGCTTACTCCCTTATCTTTAGTCCGGTTTTTCATAGGATATTGGATTTTAAAAACGGGGCCGGATTTCTATCCAGGCCCCTTTTGTATTAAAGTGGAAAGTCGAAAGTGAAAAATCGAAAGTGAAAGGCAAAAACATTTACCGCGATGCATGACACCTCGTTATCTTTTTTCCTTCGCGGTTAAAGGCTGTTAATCATCTTAATCATAATATTCCACCAATACATTTATTGCGAAGAAACAAAAGGGCTAAGGATGAAAATGTTGAAAAACAATTTTTGCTTTCGCCGGCCCGGTGATTTTTACTATTTCGTTTTCTGTTGCAGCTGCCACTTTTTTAACAGACCTGAAATGCTGTAAAAGCTGATCAGCAGTTTGTTTGCCGATACCTTTTATTTTTTCGAGTTCATTGCTGAAAGTTCCGGTACTTCTTTTTTTACGGTGAAAAGTAATGCCAAAGCGATGTACTTCATCCCTGATCCGACGAATAAGTTTCAGCGAAGGGCTGTTAAAGGGCAGTTTTAAGGATTCCTTATCTCCGGCAAAAAATAGCTCCTCTTCATTTTTAGCCAGTCCAACAAGGGTCATCCTGCCAATCAATCCCAGCTCCTCTATACTTTCAAGCGCCGCGCTGAGTTGTCCCTTTCCTCCATCTATGATCACCAGTTGAGGCAGGGAAGATTTCATATCAAGTAATTTTTTATACCGTCGGTACACCACTTCTTTCATTGTGGCGAAATCATTGATGCCCTCAACGGATTGAACATTATAATGCCGGTAATCTTTTTTACTTGGAATCCCATCCTTAAAACAAACCATGGCAGATACCGGAAAACTGCCCTGGAAATTGGAATTATCAAAGCATTCTATATGTTCCGGTAAGTCCTGCAGAGACAGGTCTTCCTGTAGCTGCATCAGCAGTTCTGTTTTATCCGGATCTTCGGTATTCAGGTGAAGCCTTTTTCTGCGGCGCAGGTCTTCACGGTAATAGTTCACATTGTGGGTGGAGAGGTCAAGCAGCTTTTTTTTATCTCCGCCCTTTGGCACAGTACAGGTAATACTAGTTTCCGGGTAATCCAGTGGAAACGGTAATATAATCTCCGGGGCATTGCTATTGAATAAATCACGGAAATGCTTAACCGAAAGCTGTAAAATTTCAGCTATTTCTTCATCCAGCTTTTTCTTTAAGGGAATGGTATGGGTATCTACAATGGTTCCATTCCTGACCATCAGGAAATTCACAAATGCCTCATCATCTTCTTCAGCAATCGAAAAAACATCGAGGTCGCCAAGCTTTGGATTGATGATCACAGAATTGGCGGCATATGTTTTCAGGTGATCGATCTTTTTCTTCAGGATTTCTGCTTTTTCAAATTCCATTTTTTCCGCAAAATCCTTCATATCTGTTTTATACTGCTGCAAGACAGGGGATAGGTTGCCCTTTAGCATACTCCGCAACCTTTGAAGGCCTTGGCTATAGTCTTCCACAGTTTGCAGGCCTGCACAGGGCCCTTTGCAGTTTCCGAGGTGATACTCCAGGCATACCTTGAATTTTTTATTACGAACCTGCTGTTCGCTTAAATTTAATTTACAGGTTCGAATTGGAATATGTTGCCTGATGAACTGGAGCAATTCCCGCACTTTGCCGGCGGAGGTAAAAGGTCCAAGGTATTCTGATCCGTCTTTGATGTATCTTCTTGTAAGGAAAACCCTTGGAAAAGACTCTTTGCGGATAACAATGTATGGATATGTTTTGTCATCCTTCAGATCAATATTATATCGGGGTTGGAACTCCTTGATCAGGGAATTTTCCAGCAGAAAAGCGTCCTGTTCTGAGCTTACAATGGTAAACTCAATCCGATCAATCTTTCTTACAAGTTCATTTGTCTTATGGCTGTTCTGGCTTCTGGTAAAATAAGAACTAACCCTTTTACGGATGTTTTTTGCCTTACCGACATAGAGTAAAGTGTTGTCTTTGTCAAAATACTTATATATGCCCGGTTCTGTCGGGATGGTTGATTGCAGTTCCTGGAAAGTATCCGGCTTCATTGAATGTAATAATAAGCTTAAAGATCTGGAACTGTTTTTTACTGATTCATGTCCCATGCATATTTTTCCTGCAGGGTTTGTTCAGGCTGGTTTTTGAATGAATACAGGGTTGAAACCTGGAAGAATTTACCTGATGTCCAAATCATTTTTCTAGTTACCGAACTGTCTCCCTGGTTACTCATCTTTTCAACATAAATGTTCCTGACCTTATCGGTTTCCGGGTTTATGAACACATCAATCTTTCGAATCTCCGCATTGGGATCAACAGTTGTATATGAAATGGTTACCGAATTGATAGTTGCATCCATGAATACGGTTTCTTTATACTTTTTTTTCAGGGGTTCTACTGTAATGTCGGGACTGATAAAGCTTTCGGCAATTTTTCTGAATTCAGGTTTGCCTACTATCTGAGTATCTGTTTTTTGATTAATTACAGTGTATTTAAAAACAGCCAGTGGTAGCGAGTCTACCAGTTTCAGTTCTGATTTGATAAATGACGCTATTGGGTAGAAATTTTTATCTTCCTGTTCAAATTTATTTTCGTTATTTCCGGAGCAGGCGGCTAATAATATAATTCCGGAAAGAAGCAATACTGATTTCAGGTTCATCATGTAAAATTATCAATACCGGGCTCAAGTGCAAAATAAAAAACCACCGGAACTTCGGTGGTTTTTGCAAAGACTCAAATGAGAGTTATTTCAATGTTTTATTTATGCCCACTTTAAAGCCAAAATCGAGCAGATGCTCCTGAATGGGATATTTATCTTTATAGCTTGATAAAAGCTGGTAGCGGAATTGCGGACCAATTACCCATTGAATAGAGCCTGATTTAATAGCTACGAAAGCTTCTGCACCAGTATTGACATTCCATTTACGATACAATGAAGGTTCCTGCGCATAATTCTTTAGATTAGTTGAAACAAGGTAAGACTGGTTATTGATAACATAAGTTGGCTGAATAGTTGAAGCAATATTGAAACTTACCTTCCTGTTTCCAACAATTTTTAATTCAAAGCCGAGAGGAACAGAAATCATAACATGTGAATTACGCAACCATGTCCTGCTGAAACCATTGAAATTCCTGTAATAGGAAACTGCATTAATTGGTTGAGAATAATTACCTACACCATAAGATGCGATTTCAGGGATATAGTTGTAGGCTTCAACCTGGTAATTGTGGAAGTTAAGCTGCAGGCCGGCTTTCACTCTAAAGCTACGACTCATCGGATATATAAAGGCTGTTCCCAATTCAAAGCCTAAAGAAGGCTTATGGGTAACTGCGTCGTTTACATCGGAAGGGTAGCCAAGGTTTGCACTATACAAGATTCCATTGTATGAATAATTGGATTTACTTGCCTGACCGATCAATTTACGGTAACTGACAGTAGGCGCAAAGTATAATTGCCAAACTGTTTTCTTTTTAACTTTTACAATTTCCGTAAGTAGTTCATTCAGTTTGTTCGAGATCAGGTTTTCCTTACCGGCTTCAAAACCATTATTATTAACCGGATTGGAATTCATAAGTGAAATAACTTTAGCAGTTGGCCTGGTTGCATTTTCAACCTGAAAATTCCGTTTGTTTATTACATCAGTTTTTTCCTGCTCATCCAGTATTGCCCGGTTATAATTAATGTTAGGATTCATTTCCAGAGAAGACATTGGATTCCGTTCAGTTTTTTCCATTACCGGCGGATTGGATCCTAAAATAGGTCTGATTGTTGCAATCCTGGTTGACGATAAAGAACCTGCAGCCTGCTGACTAGTAGCTGAATTAACAGCATTTTCAGGTGCTTGCCCGCTGAGATCATGATTTTTGTCGGCAGGAATGTTTGTATTATCAATTGTTGTTAAAGGACTAAGATTCCAATCGTCAATAGCCAGTTTTGTGCCTATTCCTATTCCGAGCAATAGTAATGCGGCTGTAATGAATGGCCACTTGCGACGTGGATGAAGGCTTTGTTGAATATTATTCCAAACTTTTTCCGAAGGATAAAGTTTGTATTCATCCGTTTTTTCCTTTAAAAAATTTTCAAACCCCTCCGTGTAATAATTTCTCTCCATAGGTTGTTAGTAAAAGTTGGTCACTTAAATTTCTTTTTTAGGGCATAAATTAATTCACTTTTACAGTTGAAAGCCAACCGGGTTTTTCTTTAGGCAACGGAATGATTCTTTTGCGTATTAAAATATCTTCAAGCATTGCTTTTGCGCGGGTATATTGCGAGCGGCTTGTGCTTTCTTCAATGTCAAGCATTTCACCAATCTCCTTATGCGAATACCCTTCAATCGCATACAGGTTTAGCACGGTTTTATAGCCAAGAGGTAAAAGCCTTATGCATTCCACAACTTGTTTTGCCTGTAAAATAGATGGGATGGCATCTTCCCTCACATGCATGCTATTTGCATAAATTATATCAACACTTTCAGCAAACTTCTTATTTTTCTTAAGGCTATTGATACAGGTATGTACCATTATTTTTCTGATCCATCCTTCCAAGGCGCCTCGGTTCTGAAACTGCCTGATTTGCATGAAGACCTTGATAAAACCTTCCTGCAGCATATCCTCCGCATCCTCCCGGTTTTTTCCATAGCGATAACAAACTGACAACATTTTTGGACTGTACCTGAGATACAGTTCTTGTTGAGCAGTCGCATTATTTTTTATGCAACCTTGAAGCATTGCCTCTTCCGTCATGAAATCTTTATTGATTCCCTGTAATTTAAGACAAATTTTAAGAAATAGCGCTGCATAGATATATATTTATAATTAGAATCTCTTTTCCTTGATTTTACCCGCAGAAGCAAATATGTATTTTTCATGTAATTATAAATAATTGATAATCAATAGTTAATGATAAATAATAAAAACCTGCCTGGAAAATGTTTTTTTTCTGATATAATATTACCCTTGCTCCGATTTTCTTTTTTTGATTCTTTTTGGATTAAACCATAGCCAAAATCCGGAAATGGTGAGAATTAATAAACCCGTACCTAACAGGCTTGTATAGCCGAGTTTAAAGGGCTGGGTAGAAAAACCGGCATACATATCTACAATAGATCCGTCGTGAATTTTCTCTATCCAGTCTGCACGTCTTTTTTCCAGATATAATACTCTTCCTGTTGCAGCATCCAGTTGAATGGCATTGAAATGTTCCTTAAACGTAAACTTGACCATTCCTTTTTCAGGCCTTGCGTCGATCCTGTCTAGTTTTTGTGATAATCCCGGATCCACTCTGTCGCGAAGCGTATTAATGGCAATTTTTTGCAAAGTATCCAAAGAGAGCCATCTGGATACGTCTGATGTTGACCCTTCACAGGTCTTAGCCAGCAGGTAGCCATTGCTGTTCTTCTTCCATCCAAGCAGCAGTCCGGTAACTGCAGTAAAAAAAAAGAAAACAAAAAGAAAGGACCCAACCCAGTGATGAATTTTCCTGTACCACCTGGTTCTTGCTGAAATTGCTTTGATCTGCGACATGATTTATAAATTAGCTCTTACTGAAAAGATAAAGTTACTGCCGGCAGCTACAATACCTGAAGAATATGGCCTGTACTGTTGATTGGTCATATTTTCCCATCCGGCAGTTAACGAAAATTGGCGGTTTAACTCGTATGATGCTTTTAGGTTTATAGTATACCATGAAGGAGAAAAGGGTTTTCCATTTTCATCTTTTGCATAAATATCTGTTTTTGCTTGTTCAGATGGCGCAAGGTCCTCATTAGCAATCTGGCTGTTATAGAAAGATGATAATTCCAAAAACAGCTTCTTAAAATTATACCTAAGGTTTGTGTTCCCAAAGAAAGGTGGGGCATGCCTAAGCGGGACCTGCTCATCTTTTATGTCATCTGTTTCTTTACCGGTTATCCAGTTGGCAAAAGTTTGGAAAGTTAATTGTCGGCTGATATTAAATTCGGCACTGAGTTGCAAACCCCAAACAGTTGCCTTTGATACATTCTGCAATGCTTCAACTCTGCTGTTGATTCCGCCGAAAAAAATACTGTCCTGCCCATTTAAAGTGAATGGCCGCCGGGCAATGGCATTATTTAAAATAGTGTGGAACCCATTTATTTCACCTCTCAGTTTTCCGGCGATATTTTTTACTATTCCAATTTCAAAGTTCCAGGCATATTCAGATTCGAGGTACGGGTTAGGAACGGTAATATTACCAGGTGTACTTTCGAATAACTTGCCTACATCGTCTACATTTGGCATACGATATCCTGTAGAAATATTTCCATTTATTTGCCAGTTTTTGCCAGGTCTGAATACCAATCCTGCATTTCCAGTTAAGGCGCCATCTTTGATATTTACTTCTTCGTAAGGGAACTTGATAAAGGAGGTATCAAATTTGGAATGCAGGGTATTATAACTATAGCGGAGCCCTGTTAGAAAAGTTAGTTTTGGATTCAGGTTGACTTTGTAGCTGCCATATACACCCGTAGAACTCCATGTACTTCCATCAGGATATCTGCTAACATATGGAGAGACATCCCCACTGCTGATATTTGTTCTGAAACCGGTAGAGCCAACTTTATTATACACATATTCCAGACCATAAAAAAGCTGGCCTTTGCCCAGCGTTTTACGGGCATCCCAGTTGACATTGAACGCGTATACTTTTTCTGCCTGGGTGTTTTGATTGTTATTGCCGAGTGTCCTGTCCACTCTGCTTTCCGCGTAATCCTGGTAGCCTGCAATGAATCGAGCTTCATCATACAACTTATTTTTTCGGCTATGCGTTACCTGCAGGGTATGCATCCTCCATAACATGGGGCCATAATACCATTCAGCAAAGCGAAGTTTACCTTGCCGGTATTGGATTAGCCTGTCGTAACGCGGCGCATTGCTGGTACCACCATACGTAAAACTGTATTGCATATCCAAATGTTCCGTTGGCTTAAACCTGATTTTTTGTAAAAAATTTGTTTGGCTATACCCACTGAATCTTTGAATGCGTGGATCACTGTTTTTTACAATGCTATCAATTCCATTTATTCTTTGGACATATTCCGGCCTGAGGTAGCTATCTTGTCCGCTATGTTTTCCCATTTTAAGGTCATCGAACCTGCTGTAGGTAAACGAGCTTAGTATGGCCCATTTTTTCCAGCCTGCATTGATATCTGCATGAACTGTATTTTCTTTGTTGGCAGTTGAAAACCGGGCAACAGCACTACCCTTTAAAATCATTTTCTTGTCTGTGGACAGGCGTGGTGTAAGCATATGAAAATCCATAACTCCACCAATGGCATCACTTCCATAGATAATGGAGCCGGGACCAAAAATTACTTCCGCATCCTGTAGGCTCAATGGGTCAATACTAATTAAATTCTGATTATTCCCACTACGGTAGATGGCATTATTCATTCTTACCCCGTCCGCTACAATGAGCACTCTATTTGTAGCAAATCCCCTGATCATGGGACTTCCGCCACCTAATTGGCTTTTCTGAATAAATACACTGCCAATCTGCCCCAATACATCTGCAGTTGTTTGGGGATTTCTCAATCGGACGTCGCGCATGGATACCTTAGCAATCTTGTTGGGAACTTCATTTATTTTTTCTTCCCATTTATTAAAAGATACTATTACCTCATCCAGTTCTTTGATTAATGTGTCTGAGTTATTTTGAGCCTGAGCATAGGTACAGAGGTTTATACATACGACCAATAGCCGTATATAGCGGAACTTATTTTTAACCATAAAGTAGATATTAGGTAAATGAGATAACAGAGAAGTTAATATCAAACTTCACTGAATGGAAAAAATATGATCAGGCAAATTCAGGCGGGGGAGAAAAAGAAGGTAAATAGGGAATTAAAATAGTAACCTCATACTTGATAAATGAAAGCTTTATAAAACCGAAGTGTGGCGAAAGTGTTTGGTCAACTATCGGATTATTTACAGCAATAATACCCAAACAAACCTGGTATAATAATAAAGCACTATTATGCCCTTGATTTTTTTTCTCATGCAGACCTGTAAATGCTTCATGCAGTTCTGTATCATCATCATCAAAAAGTCCGGTTAGCATACTGGAATCACCAAATTGACGGATCGATTTTACATCAAACATTTTTCCTCCGATCATCAATTCATGGTTTTTTTTGTACCAGTGAATTTGGTCAGTGGGGATGCTGATTGTTTGCAGCTCATCCTTTTCAATTTTTTCCAGCATCGTTATACGAATCAAAATACGTCCGGCAATAAATAGACCAGAAAGGCAAAGCGGCAGGGATGCCGCCAGGCATAAAGCAAAAATGGTTATCGTTTTGCGGATGGACATTTTCAAATCAATACATTTCCGGTCATTTCTTTGGGAATCGGAATTCCCATCATGGTTAAAATGCTTGGCGCAATATCACCCAGTTTACCGTTTTTTACCAACCCTTTCCAGTTCTTGTCTATAACAAAAAGAGGCACCGGATTTAGTGTGTGTGCAGTATTTGGACTACCATCTTCATTGATCATATAATCTGCATTGCCGTGATCTGCCGTAAGAAAAACAACATAATCGCTTTCCAGGGCTGCTGTTACAACCCTCTCTACACAACGGTCAACTGTTTCAACGGCTTTGATCGCAGCTTGAAAATCTCCTGTATGGCCAACCATATCAGCGTTGGCATAGTTCAGGCAAATGAAGTGTGCTGTTTTTTGCTGTATCTGCGGAACAATGGCATCCGTCAGTTCTATGGCACTCATTTCAGGCTGGAGGTCATAAGTGGCTACTTTAGGCGAAGGCTTCATGATTCTTGTTTCGCCTTTAAAAGGGGTTTCTCTTCCTCCACTGAAGAAGAATGTTACGTGCGGGTATTTTTCGGTTTCAGCGATGCGGATTTGTTTCAGCCCATGATCCTCAAGCACTTCTCCCAATGTTTTAGTAAGGTTATCATTCCGGAATATGACACCAACCTGTTGAAAAGTTTTATCATATTCAGTCATGGTGGTATAGTCCAGGGATAATTTTTTCATCCCAAACTCAGGCATATCTTTTTGTGTCAGTACTTCTGTAATCTCGCGGCAGCGGTCTGTCCTGAAATTGAAGCACAGAACTGCATCACCATCTTTTATTATAGCAATGGGTTTACCTTCCGTTCCAGTTGCAATAATTGGTTTGATGAATTCATCGGTTATATTCGCAGCATATGAATGCTCAATTTCTTCCAGGGGATTTTGTGTATGTACACCTGTTCCATTTACCAAGGCATCATAGGCGAGTTTTACCCTTTCCCATCTTTTATCGCGGTCCATGGCATAATATCTTCCGGTGATGCTGGCGATCCTGCCGGTTGTTTTATCAAGATGTTGTTGCAGATCTCTGAGGAAAGGCAGGCCGCTTTTGGGATCAGTGTCCCTTCCATCTGTGAATGCATGAATGAAAACATCTTCCAGTCCATTTTCTTTGCAAATACTGGAAATGGCTTTAATATGATCAATATGTGAATGTACCCCTCCGTCACTCACCAATCCAATCAAATGAAGGGGTTTTTTATTTGTCTTTGCGTAAGCAATAGCTGATTTAAGTGCTTCATTTGCAGCAAATTCGCCGGAACGTATGGCTACATGGATTCGTTGCAGTTCCTGGTAAACTATCCTGCCGGCGCCAAGGTTTAAATGGCCAACTTCGCTGTTTCCCATCTGGCCTTCAGGAAGCCCAACATCTTCCCCGCAGGTTACCAGGGTTGTATTGGGAAACCTAGCGTATAATGAGGTTACAAAGGGTACATTGGCCTGTTGAATGGCATCGGCAGATTTTACTTTGCCCAGTCCCCAGCCATCCATAATAATCAGCATTGAACGTTTTTGTTCCATACCTCAAATTTAAAACATTTTGGGTTATAGCCTTTGATTATCAGGGAGATGATTATAAAGTTGCAACCTAAATGTATTTTTTTCAGGATTTAACCACCCTGAATAGGGATTGATAATGAATTGTTTAGCGTATAAAAACCGGATTATTGGCATTTCTTACGGGAAGGTTTATTCGGTTATGCTCAAACGTGATAAAACGGAATAAGCAGTAATATGATGTTTAATTATTGAGCCTCAGGCTTTAAATAACTGATTTAATCATTTCTGGCACATTTTTGGGATACTATAAATACGAAACACAAACATTGCATTTTTTACGCTACATATTAACCCTTTGTATGGTCAGTTTGCTGATGTCCTTCTCTGCTTCTATCGATGAAGTAGTTTCGGCAATTAAAGTAGGTGATGCTACAAGGATGTCGAAGTATTTTGACAACATGGTTGAAATTACCATCAATGAGAAGACGCATGCGTATGGTAAGACCCAGGCGGAAATGGTTGTACGTGATTTTTTTGCCAACAAGGGTGTAAAATCGTTTAAAGTTGTACACCGGGGTAACAGCAATGATTCTGAATATTGCGTTGGAAGTCTTGTAACAGTAAACGGTGAATTCAGGACCACTATTTTTATGAAGTTTCGAGGTGATAGAAAAGTAATACAGGAACTGCGTTTTGAATAGGCTTTGCGATGGCATCTTGATACCTGATCCTTATATGTTAACCCTGCCCTTAAGCGGGGTTTTTTTATCTGTTTTTTTATGATTTTTACGCGATTTGATCCTTTGTTTCTGTCCATTCCCCATATAAGGAAACAAACCGCCAGTTTGTAGAAAAAATCTTTTATATCTTCAATCCGTGAATTCTTTTGATGAAAAATTGGAACACCTGGTCAGGGAAGCCATGGCTGAAGACATTGGTGATGGGGATCACTCTACATTAAGTGTGATACCACCCGATGCCAGGGGAAAGGCTGTGCTCAAAATAAAAGAAGATGGAGTTTTAGCCGGGATGTCAGTTGCGGAAAAAATATTCCGGTTGCAACAGGCTGATGTCGTTTTTACAGCGTATAAAAATGATGGCGATATGATGAGATCCGGCGAAACGGCATTTGTTGTGGATGCGCTGGTGCATACTATTTTGCTATGTGAGCGGATCGTGCTGAACTGTATGCAAAGGATGAGCGGCATTGCCACATTGACTCATACATATACCAATAAACTGAAGGGCTACCATACACGGATACTTGATACTCGCAAGACGACACCTAATTTTCGCCTGCTTGAAAAGGAGGCAGTGAAAATCGGGGGCGGAATAAATCACCGGTTTGGTTTATACGATATGATCATGTTGAAAGACAATCACATTGATTATGCGGGGGGCATTGAAAAAGCCATTAACAGAGCCTGGCAATATGTTGAAAACCAAAAACCAGGTTTGAAAATTGAAGTGGAGACAAGGTCGCTGGACGAAGTGAAACAGGTAATTGCTGCTGGCAAAGGAAAAGTATTTCGAATCATGCTGGATAATTTTAAACCGGAGCAAATAATAGAAGCATTGAAATTAATTAATGGCCTGTTTGAAACAGAAGCAAGTGGAGGCATCAACCTGGCTAACCTGGAAGACTATGCGAAAACCGGTGTTGATTATGTAAGTGTTGGAGCATTGATTCATCAGGCAAGAAGTTTGGATCTAAGCCTCAAAGCATTCAAATAAAAAGACACTCACCGCCAGGGCACAAAGAATACAAAAGCAGAGGGAGTATGAGTAAAAAACATAAAGCAGACGCATCCGGACTGGTTTACAGCACTGATCCGAATTTTCAAATAAGGGGAGAAGAAAATAATACGGAGACCTTACCCCCTTCAAAACAAAAACTGCGAATCAGGCTGGAAACAAAACATCGTGCCGGCAAGGCAGTTACTATTGTTGATGGTTTTTATGGCAAGGATGAGGACCTCCAGGAACTGGGTAAAAAATTAAAAACGCATTGCGGAACCGGTGGTTCTGCCAAAGAAGGTGAGATCATTATCCAGGGCGACCAAAGGGAGAAAGT
>Ga0209254_10001189_pt1 | contig 23068 bp, 17 predicted proteins | sample FrelakmetDIP11DI_FD_187148 | JGI IMG/M metagenome (GOLD analysis project Ga0209254, IMG submission 187148) | Freshwater lake sediment microbial communities from the University of Notre Dame, USA, for methane emissions studies - DIP11 DI (SPAdes)... | ecosystem: Environmental > Aquatic >...
CAGCCGCTCGCGGATCTGGCGGCTGGTGAGGTACTTGCCCTCCTTGCCCGCGAACGGCGAGGTGTTGACCTCGAAGGTCATGCCGATGGTGGGCTCGTCGACGACCAGCGGCGGCAGCGCCTCGGGCCGGTCCGGGTCGCACAGCGTGTCGGAAATCGCCGGCGTCGCGATGCCCGCGAAGGCGACGATGTCGCCTGCGTTCACCTCCTCCACCTCGATGCGGTCGAGGCCGAGGAAGCCGAGCACCTGCATCACGCGTTCGCTGCGCGCCTGCCCCTGGCGGTCCACCACGGTGACGTTCATGCCGCGGCGGAGCGTGCCACGCTTGATGCGGCCGATGCCGATCGCACCCACGTAGCTCGAGTAGTCGAGCTGCGAGACCTGCAGCTGCAGCGGACCGTCGAAGTCCACGTCGGGCGGTGGGCAGTGGTCGACGATCGCCTGGAACAGCGTGGTCATGTCGCCGCCGCGGTGCGCCGGGTCGAGCGACGCGAAGCCCTCGATCGCCGACGAATACACGACCGGGAAATCGAGCTGCGCCTCGGTGGCGCCCAGCCGGTCGAACAGGTCGAAGGTCTGGTCGAGCACCCAGTTGGGCCGCGCCTCGGGGCGGTCGATCTTGTTGATCACCACGATCGGCCGCAGGCCGTGCGCAAAGGCCTTCTGCGTGACGAAACGCGTCTGCGGCATCGGGCCGTCCACGGCATCCACCAGCAGCAGCACCGAGTCCACCATGGAGAGCACGCGTTCGACCTCGCCGCCGAAATCGGCGTGCCCTGGCGTATCGACGATGTTGATGCGCCAGTCGCGCCAGCGGATGGCGGTGTTCTTGGCGAGGATGGTGATACCGCGCTCGCGCTCGAGCGCGTTGGAGTCCATGACGCGATCCGGCATGGCCTTGCGGGCGTCGAAGGTGCCGGACTGCCTGAGCAGCTGGTCCACGAGCGTGGTCTTGCCGTGGTCGACGTGCGCGATGATCGCGACGTTGCGCAGCTGCGAGGTGGGATCGATGGACACGGGGCGCCCCGGGGCAGGACAAAGGGCGCGGAGTATACAGGGCGCCGGGTGCAGCCTCCATTCCGGTTCCGCGACCGGAACGGAGACTGCACCCTGCAGGCCAGGCCTAGAAGATGCGGACCACGAACGGGATGTTGACGACGTTCGGACCGGCATCGGCGGCGAGCACGCCGCGCACCGAGCGGCCCGCCTTGAATGTGCCGTCGACCGCCGAGCTGATCTGGTAGGTCAGCCGGTACGTCGAGAGGCTGCCGCTCAGCAGGTTGCCGAGTGAACCGTAGATCGGGATCAGCTGCGTGACGTCCTCGGCGAACATGAACACGCCGTTTCCGGCGTCGGCCAGGGTGGCAAGCACCGCGCCGTCCACGTCGCCCGACAGACCGATGGTGAAGATGTCCACCTTGGTGGTCACGGTCTTCGCAATCGTGTCGGCCATCGTCAGGCAGGCGTAGCCCGTGGTCTCCTGCGGGTCATTCTTGCCGTCGGTGAACAACACCACCGCCCGGCGCACGCCGGCGGGAGCGTTCGCGACCGTGAAGTCCATCGTGCGGCAAATGGCCTCGTAGAGGGGCGTGCCACCGGCTTCGAGACTGGCGAGCGAGTCGAGGTCGGCAAAGAACTTCGTCCCGTCCGACTCGAATGCCGGATTGCCCACCGGGTACAGCGTGACGGGCTTCTGCGGGATCCGGTCCGGGAGCGGAGGCGTGAGGTAGTCGGCAAATGCCGCCAGCGCGGCCACATCACTGCCGCCCAGGCTGCGCAGGAACTCCTTCGCCGAGAACAGGCGCGCATCGGTTGGGTCGTTCGTGACCATGCTGCCACTCTGGTCGAACAGCAGGGCCGCGGCGAAGGGCTGCGCGGCGCCGCCCGGGATTTCCTGGAACGACGGAGCGGCCCCAGGGCCCAGCACCGTGTACGCGGTATCCACGACGCCCGCCGGACCGCTCACGCAATCCGCGTCGGTGGTAACGGCACTCGGCGTGCAGTTGCGCAGCGCGAACTTCGAGGCCGGCAGACCGGTGATGGGCGGATACGGCTTCGTATCGTCGACCACCACCACCTGGATCGAGAACTCGAGCGTTCGCCCGTCGGCGCTGACGCCGCCCGCCGGCACGCGGGTGGTGAGCACGCCACCCGTTGCAGTCGTGACACGATCGAGTTTCACGATGCCCAGATCCGTGGTCAGGCCGCTGGTCACAGTGACCGGAAGCGTCTTCGGGACGTATGTGTCCCGGGAAATCTGGACGGTGCCTGTACCCGCCACCACGTCCGTGAGCAGCACGGCGCCGCTCGCGTCGGTGGTCCCCGACTTGCTGACCCCGCCGACGGTCGCCACCACGCTCGCGCCGGAAACGGCGACGCCATTGGCGTCCTGCACCGTGACGCGGACGTTGCCCACCGGCGCCGAGACCGTGATCGTGCGCGTCGTCGTGCCGGTACCGCCCTCGTTGTCCGTGACCGTCAGCCGCGCATTGAACGTGCCGCCGGCCGAGTAGGTATGCGATGTCGTGGCGCCGGTGCCGACCTGGCCGTCGCCGAAGTCCCACTGGTAACTGCCGAGGGTGCCATCCGGGTCCGCCGAGGCGCGACCGTCGAAAGCCACGAGCAGCGGCGCCCGCCCCGTGGTCGGCGTCGCCGTGAAGGAGGCCGTCGGCAGGGCATTCGCCGCGACCGTGATCACGGTCGTGGTGCTGCCGAGCGCGCTATTGTTGTCCGTCACGGTCAGGCGCGCGGTGTACGTGCCGGGCGTCGTATACGTATAGGCCGGCGTCGCGCCGGTGGCCGTCCCGCCGTCGCCGAAGGTCCAGGCATAGCCGGTGATCGTGCCATCCGGATCGGCCGAGCCGCTGCCATTGAAGGCCACGGTTAGCGGCGCCTTGCCGGACGTCGGCGTGGCGGTAATCGCCGCCGTCGGCGCCACGTTGGCCGCGACCGAGATGGTCTGCGTGGCCGAACCGGTCGCACCGTCGTTGTCGGTCACCGTCAGCGTGACCACGAAGTTGCCCGGGCTCGCGAAGGTCCGGGACGTGGTGGCCCCGGTAGCACCGGCCGCCCCGTCGCTGTAGGCCCAGCTGAACGCCCGGACGGACCCGTCGGAATCGCTCGAGCGGCTCCCGTCGAGGGTGACCGTGAGCGGCGCCTTGCCGCTGGTCGGGGTCGCGGTGATCGCTGCGGTTGGCGCAGCATTGGAGCTACCCCCACCGCTACCACCGCCACCACAGGCGCTGATTGCGATGGCGAGTCCTGCCAGGACCGCGGTCCTGGCGGCGCGGCCCAGTCGCCCGGTGGCGAGCAGCTGAGCGAGAGTGAAGCGATTCGATTCCATAGCTGGCAAGACTCCCGTCGGGCCGGGCCTTGGCCGGGCCCGAAAATCCATGATGCTGGTCGCAATTCTACGCATTAAATACCTGATCTGTTTCAGTTTTTTTACATAAGCACCCGCCGCGCGGGCAGGCTCAGGGTTGCGGTCGGCCGGTCTCGGTCGCCGGCAGTGGCTCGATCGCCTCGCCGGCCGCGTCCTTCTCCACAGCCGGCTTCTCACTCGCGGCAGGCACGCCGACCACGACCGGCACGGAAAAGCTGCGGGCGTCCGTCTGCACCTGGGTCACCATCCGCGCCGCCACACCCACGTAGTACAGACCTTGTTTCTCGGCCCGCAGCCTGACACGGGCGACGTGCCGGTCCCCGGGGGTGACATTCTCGAACCGGTGAGCACCGCCGCCCAGCACCTCGAGCCCCGGAATACCGGTCACCTCGACCTCGAGCGCATCGGCTGGCAGGCGTGGCAGGAAGGCGAGTTCGATCTCGAATTCCTTCGCCGGCTCGGGCTTGGCCGGCACATCATACTTGAGATCGACGCCCGCGGCCGTCTTGCCGGTCGCCACGGCATTCGCCAGCTTGGCGTCGGCGTCGTCCACGGGCGCGGCCCCCGGTGTGGCCGACGGGGAGCCGGCGGGCTTGGCCGGAGTCGTCGCCGACCGCTCTTCGCCGCCTCCACAGCCAGCCAGCAACGCGGTCAGCGCGATGGCGGCAAGCGCCGGAAAGCCGTTATGCATCAGGGGTTTCGCGGCCATGTGCGTATTCTCAACCGGTGATCGTGACGGTCAGGCAGGTGCGGCCTCGCCGGCTGGCCGCCGACGGGGAGATGTGACTGTAATCGTAGACCTCGAGCACGTAGTCGCCGGGGGTCGCGGCGACGTCCCGCTCCTCGACGGAGGAGGAGGACTCGTCGGCGACGACGGACTCGGAGGCCCGCGACAGCACGAAATCGGGATCGGGCCGGGGCAGCCCGCCGCAGGCCGGGTCCCCGGTCGCGCAGCTCACCCGGATCCGGATGGTCCGGTCGGTCGGGACGCTAAAGCGCAGGAAGCGACGGTTGCCGAGCTTGTTGAAATAGAAACCCTTCGTGGGATCGTCTGGGGGGTCTTCTGGCAGGAACAGTTCCGATGACGTGCACAGGCTCACCGACGGGCCGTTCACCGCGATCGACGTGTAAACCGGCAGCACGAGGTCGGAGGATCTCGGCGCGACGCTGCTGTGCGTCTCGGTGGTGGCGTAGGCATCCATGCCCACGGCGTCGATGCCGAGCGAGCTGCCGCTCAGGCCCTCGGCCGCCACACGCGCGTCCACGAGCGCCGTGGGTACGCCTGGCCGCTGCTTCAGCGCCGTGACGAACGAGAACAGGCTCACCTGCGGCACGCCGTCGCGCATTTCCTTGCGGAGCACGTCGTACATTGGCGCGAAGCCGAGCGAGACCTGGTCGGTGCCGTCGTTGGTCGTGTCGTAGAGATCCCAGGCGATGCCGTGCACCGACGCTTCGTTGTACCAGCCTGGCACGCTCGAGGAATCCCGCTCCACGTCGAACTGGAAGTCGCTGCCCTGGGCGGTGCCGTAGGAATCACGGTACAGCGGGTCGTCCAGCACCATGCCGGCGAACGCGTTCGCGAAGCCCTCGCTGAAAGCGACCCGCATGTCGAGCCGGTCGCGGAGCGAATGGTCCCCGCCGACGCTGTCGGCGCGACTCACCGCATCCTCGAGGTAGTGATGCAACTCGTGCGCGATGATGTGCTGGTCGAACTCGTCCGTGTCGTTGTTCGCGGCGCCGAGCACGTAGATGCCGGGCTCGACGCCCACGTTGCCGGGCGAGAGGTACTGGGTGGTTTCGATGTCGCCCGACGCGGGATTCCAGTTGCTGGACGGGCGGTTGCTCGTGCTCCAGTACGCGGCGAGCGGCGCGAGCTGCACAGAGCGGTCGCCCTCGCGGATGACGAACTGCGCCGCCTCGTAGAGCGTGTCCAGGATCGCGAAGGGCGCGGCCGCCCGTACGCCCGTGTACGAGCCCGCGAAGGCGCCGCCCCAGCCGGTCGCGGCCTTGAGGTTGCGAACCTGGTCGGTGCCGCCGGTGTCGAACGCGGCCCCGTCGAGCACGTAAAGCGCGTTCGAGTTCGTGTTGTTGAGCACGCGCAGGTCCCACGCCGCCGGACGTGTCGGCGTTCCCGCAAACCGCGACAGCGCCCTGGCGCGCACGAACACGCCCGTGTTCGGGGAGGTGGTGATCGCGTAGTTGCCGTCGAGGTCGGTGACGGTCTCGGCCAGCACGGCCCCGTCCGAGGAGCGCACCAGCTCGACCTCTACCTCCCGGGCGGGCGCCTCGCGGGTGGCGAGGTAATCCAGGCCGTCTTCCTTCACTGCCGAGAACGGCACGCGCTCGAAGCTGATGCGGCCGCTGACCCTGACCGATGGCGGCGGCGGGCCGGCGGAGACCGACACGATTCGCGTCGTGACGGCGGTCGCGCCGCGGTTGTCGGTGACGGTCAGCGCCACGGTGTAGGTGCCGGCCGCCGCGTAGGTGCGGCTCGCGGTCACCCCGGCACCGCTCGAGCTGTCACCGAAATTCCAGGCGTAGCTCGCCACGCTCCCGTCCGGGTCGGACGAGGCCGAGGCGTCGAAACCCACGGTGAGCGGCGCCTGGCCCGAAGGCGGCGTCACCGTGAACGAAGCCGTGGGGGGCTGGTTGCCGTTGCCGCCCCCGCCGCCCCCGCTGCAGGCGGCCAGCCCCAGGACGAACAGCAACCCGAACAGGACGACGGCTCGATGGGCTCGCAGCACTGGCTGACCGGACGGATCCAAGGGACCTTGGAGAATAGCAGACCCGCCCCAGGCCCGGCGTGAGGGCGCTCGAGGAACCGCGGCGGGCTATGCTTGGCTGCATGGCCGGGCCCTCCGCGCACCCATTCGTCCGCCTCACGCCCGACGTCGTGGTCGAGTCCGTCGAGGCGCTGGGCCTGCAGAGCGACGGCCGCATCCTCGCCCTCAACAGCTATGAGAACCGCGTCTACCAGGTCGGGCTCGAGGGCGCGGCCCCGGTCGTGGCCAAGTTCTACCGCCCGGGGCGCTGGAGCATGCCCGCGATCCTCGAGGAACACGAGTTCGCGCTCGAGCTGGCCGCGGCCGAGATACCGGTGGTCGCCCCCGTGGAGCACGGCGGGCAGACCCTGTTCGAGAGCGAGGGCTTCCGGTACTGCGTGTACCCCAGGCAAGGGGGCCGCTGGCCCGAACTCGGCACTGCCGGGGACCGGGCCTGGATGGGCCGGTTCCTCGCGCGCATCCACCAGGTCGGGGGTCGGCGGCGATTCCAGCACCGACTCACGCTGTCCTGGCAGGCCCTCGGCCGCGATTCAGCGCGATACCTGCTCGAGCAGGGCTGGCTGCCCTCGCACCTCGAGACCGCCTACGAGTCGCTGGCCCGCGACCTGCTCGCATTGATCGAGCAGCGCTTCGCCGAGGCCACGCCGTACCGGCAGCTCCGGCTGCACGGCGACTGCCACGCCGGCAACGTGCTGTGGACCGACGCGGGCCCGCACTTCGTGGACCTCGACGACTGCATGACGGGTCCCGCCGTGCAGGACCTCTGGATGCTGCTGTCGGGGACTCCCGAGGAAATGAGCCGCCAGCTCGGCGACGTGCTCGAGGGCTACGGGCAGTTCGCGGACTTCGACTCGCGCGAGCTGCTGCTGGTGGAGCCGCTGCGCACGCTGCGCATGATGAACTACGCCGCCTGGCTGGCCCGCCGCTGGGACGATCCGGCGTTCCCGCGCGCCTTCCCGTGGTTCGAGGAGCCTCGCTACTGGGAACGGCACGTCCTCGATCTCAGGGAGCAGCTCGGCGCGATGGCCGAGCCGCTCCTCGAGATCGGTTGAGCCGGAGTCACCGCCCGCGGTCGCGACCGCGGCGCCGCATGGCGATGGCCAGCCCGATCAGTCCGAGCGCGAGCAGTGCCAGCGCGCCGGGCTCGGGCACGTCGATCGGCCGGACGGCGTCGATGAGAACGACGAAGTCGTCGAACAGCCGGGTGCCCTCGGCGAGGTCGCCGAACTCCCAGGCGATGATCCACTGCCCGGCTGCGAACGGGGCCGGCAGGAATCCGTCGATCTCGAGGATGTCGCCGTTACCGGCGAAGAAGATCGCGTGCACGCCCATCTCGGGATTGAGGTCCCAGTCGGAGTAACGCGTCGTGATGCCGTCGGTGAGGAAGAAGCCGAAGCGGTTGGCGTCGAACGTAACGCCGGTCGGATCCTGGTTCACCAGCACGGTGCCGTCCTCGAGGATCTGCAGCACGAACGGCGTGCCCTCCGGGTCGGGCGTCTGGAGCAGCCCCACGCGCCGATCCGCGTCCGCATGGTCATAGACGCCGAACGTCAGCCCGGGACCACCGGCGAGCGGCGTGACGGCACGTGCGGCATCCGCGAGGTCCGGGACCTCCCCGCCACCAACGGTCTCGATGGCGACGCCCTGGGCCTCCCCACTGGCCGGGATCGTCCAGTCATCGCCGTTCAGGAACTGGTCGTCGTTGACGTCGATGCTGGTCGAGCCGTCCTGGTTGATGGAGTCCAGGATGTCCACCAGGGCGCGGCGGTCGACGATGATCGGCATGCCGTGCACCGGCAGCGTCGTCGCGGTGAACATGATTCCAACCAGGACGTTCAGGGCTCTATTCATGGGGCGGGTCTCCTGCTGCATGGAACTCAATATGCAAAATCCGCGCCGCATTCTGTCAACTGCCTGGCCCGTGGCCGTCCGTGACCTCGGGCCGCAGCAGATCCTCCGACCCAAGACGTTGAACATCAAAGACAAATTCGGAAATGGACCAGGGCCTCGACATCGCGCGGGTGATGATGCACGCGCTCGCCCGGGACCGCCGACCGGGATGTCACTGCCCGAAGTGTAAGAAGTTTCGACGCCGGACCCCCGCGCCCGGGCGGATGTGCGCAACATCGCAGCCGCGGCGTGCAGAATTTGACGGAACCCGTCCGCCCCCCTAGCGTGCCGGCACATGAACTCGACCATTCTCCTGACCGGCGGTGCCGGCTACATCGGCAGCCACGTGACCCGGCAACTGCGCGCCCGCGGCGAGTCCGTGGTCGTGCTCGACAATCTCTCGACCGGTTTCCGCAGCGCGGCGCTGGACGCGCCGCTGGTGGTGGGCGACACGGGCGACCGCGCGCTGGTGGCGCGGCTGCTGCTCGAGCACCGCGTGGAGACCGTGCTGCACTTCGCCGCGCACACCATCGTGCCCGAGTCCGTCGCGGATCCGCTCAAGTACTACGGGAACAACACCTGCGCCACCCGCAGCCTGCTGCAGTGCTGCCACGAGGCCGGTGTGCGGCGGTTCGTGTTCTCCTCAACGGCCGCGGTCTATGGATTTCCGGAAGGCGGCTACGCGAGCGAGGACACGCCCACGCAGCCGATCAATCCCTACGGCGCCTCCAAGCTCATGAGCGAGTGGATGCTGCGGGACCTTGCGGCCGCCACCGGGCTGCGTCACGTGACGCTGCGCTACTTCAACGTGGCGGGCAGCGACCCCGGCGGGACGATGGGACATTCCCATCCGGCGGCGACGCTGCTGGTGAAGGTCGCCTGCCAGGCGGCCGTCGGCGCCCGCGCAGGCGTGTCGGTGTTCGGCACCGACTACCCGACGCCCGACGGCACCGGGGTCCGGGACTACATCCACGTCGAGGACCTCGCCGACGCCCACCTGCGCGCGGTCGACTATCTGCGCGCGGGAGGTGCCTCGGCGACGCTCAACTGCGGCTACGGCCACGGCTACAGCGTCCGCGAGGTGCTGCGCATGGTCGAGCAGGTGCACGGACAGCCGCTGCGCGTGAGCGAGGAACCGCGGCGCGCCGGTGACCCGCCCACGCTCGTCGCACGGGCCGACCAGATCCGCCAGGTGCTGGGATGGCGACCGCGCCACGACGACCTCGAGACCATCGTCGCGACGCAGCTCGCGTGGGAGCGAACGCTGCAGGCGCGTCCGGGGCTTTGCCGGAACTGAACGGACCCGACATGACCAAGACCGCCGAGAAATATCGCCAGCGCCTGTTCGGCGAAGACGAGCATCCCTACGTGACGTTCGAGCACGAGGTGCAGCGGGTCCTGACGCCGGACGCCACGCTGGTGGACGCCGGCTGCGGCCGGACCGCCCCGGTGCTGCGCAAGTTCTGCGATCGGGCCGCGCGCTGCATCGGCATCGACCTCGAGGAGTTCCCGGACCCGGTTCCCGGCATCGAACTCAGGCGCGGCGATCTCGCGCGGACGGGACTGCCGGACGCCTCGGTCGACGTGATCATGGGGCGCAGCGTGATGGAGCACGTGACCGAGCCGGAACTGGTGTATGCGGAGATGCGGCGCGTGCTGCGACCCGGGGGACACTTCGTGTTCCTGACCGCCAACCTGTGGGACTACGCGTCGTTGATCGCCAGGGCGGTGCCCAACCGCCTGCACCCGTGGATCGTCGCGCGGACCGAAGGGCGAGCGGAGGCGGACGTCTTTCCGACGGCCTACAAGACCAACACCCGGCGCGACGTGTTCAGGCTGGCCGGACAGTCGGGGCTCGAGGTGGTGCGCTTCAGCTACCTCGGGCAGTATCCGGGGTACTTCATGTTCAACGGTGCATTGTTCCTCGCGGCCAGCCTGTACGAGAAGACGATCGCGCGCTTCGAGTCGCTGCATTTCCTGCGCGGCTGGATGCTGGTGACGCTCAGGAAGCCGCCGCAAGCAGCCTAGTGGTGCACGTCGAAGTCCATCGCGATGTCCCGCCGGAAGGCTGGGACGCTTACGTCGCCCGCCATCCGCAGGCGAGCGCATACCACGCCTCGGCATGGAGCCGGGCCGTCGCCGGCGTGTTCGGGCTGCAGAGCCATTACCTGGCCGCCACCGGCCCGGCGGGCGAGCTGCGCGGCGTGCTGCCGCTGGTGCGCCAGAAAAGCTGGCTGTTCGGCGACCGCCTGACCTCGCTGCCCTACTTCAACTACGGCGGCGCGCTGGCGGACGACCCGACGGTCCGCACCGCACTGATGGACCGCGCGGCCGAACTCGGGCGGGCACTCGGGGTGACGCAGATCGAATGCCGGGACATCGAGCCGCCGCCGGTGGACTGGCCGGTGCGCACGGACAAGGTCACGCTGCTGCTCGAACTGCCCGACACGATCGAGGCACTGGACAAGCGCCTCGGCTCCAAGCTCCGCTCGCAGGTGAAGCGCGCCGCTCGCGAGGCACCGGAACTGCGCATCGGCGGCACCGAACTGCTCGAGGACTTCTACGGCCCGTTTTGCGAGGTGATGCACGGGCTCGGCACCCCGGTATACCCGCGCCGGTTCTTCGAAGCGCTGCTGCGGGCCGTCCCGGCGGCCTGCACGCTGGTGACAGTGCGCATCGACGGACAGCCGATGGGCGCCGCGTGGCTGGTGCAGCATCGCGACACGCTCGAGATTCCGTGGGCAGCGACGACGGCCGCGGCCAAGCCGAAGGCGGTCAACATGTTCCTGTACCACGAGGTGCTCAAGCTCGCCGTGGCGCGCGGCCTGAAGCGGTTCGACTTCGGGCGGTCAACCGTGGACAGCGGGCCCTATCGCTTCAAGCTGCAGTGGGGCGCGCAGCCGGTCCAGCTGCACTGGTCACAGTGGACACCGAGCGCGGGAAAGCAGGCGGCACAAACGACGAGGCCCCCGGATTCCGGGGGCCTCATGCGCAGGGCAACTGCTGCCTGGAGCCGGTTGCCGCTGGGTGTCGCCAACCGCCTCGGACCGCTGATCAGTCCAAAGCTGCCCTGGTGATGCCGGCACGGCGCGCCCGCCGCCGCGTCAGCACGCCGACTCCGAGCAGACCGCACCCCAGGAGCGCCAGGCCAGCAGGCTCCGGCAGAGGAACAGCCGAGAGGCTGGCCGACCAGGACGCCGAGGGATCGCTGGTGCAGATTCCGTCGCGGCCCAGGCAGGAGCCCTGCCCCGTCCAGATGCCCGCAACACGGGTCGGCAGGTAACCGACACCGGACACTTCGCCCCAGAGCCTGAAACGCAGCGAGTCCTGGCAGCCGCCGCCCGCGCAGGTCAACGGGCCACGGTCGACGCTGTCCGTGCCCGTGATCAGCAGCGTGAAGCCGCCGAAGTCGAACTGACCGAGCAGGACCGGGGGACTCCCGAGGTCAATGGCCCTCGTCGGCGTCACGTCCACGCCGTTGATGCCGGCGAACGAGCCGTTCCCCGCCGAGGCCTTGCCCGGATTCGCTGCCTCGAGCGTGACGAGGTGAGAAACGATGTGGTCATCGCCCGGCCCGTAGCAGCCACCGCAGTCGAAGCCGCCGACCACCGAGAACGAGCCGCTGACGTAGCCGGCAGCCTGCGCGGCGGGCGCTGCGAGCAGGCCCAGCATGACGCCCGCGGCGATGAATCCAGAAGTCGCTTTGCCCAGCATGTCGCGCAGTCCTCGTCGTGCAGATAGAGGGAACATAATCCTGCCAGGAATGAAGCAATTTTCGGGCCAACCGCGCAGGCCACCTCGAAGGATCGTGCATTCGCGATTCAACTGTCTGAATTCCAAAAGATATGGAATCGATCAGTCGAGCTCGATGAGTACGGGTCCCGGCAACGTCGAATTCCAGACGGCAGAAGATGTAAAAGAACGCGACACTCGGGCGCTGTGAGGACCGTCGGCGCGAGCTCCGCGTGACACCGCCGTCCCGCGATCACGCGCGCCGTTTCGACAGCAAAAAAAATCCCCGCCGAGGTGGCGGGGACTTCAATCTGCTGAGAGTTTTCGCGTCGGTTCGATCAGGCGGCCTTGCGCCGGCGCAGGCCAACGCCCAGGAGGCCGAGGGCAAGCAGCCCAAGGGACGCGGGCTCAGGGATCGTCGCCGGCGAGGACAAGCTGGCCGACCACGAAGCCGTGGGTTGACTATCGCACACGCCGGCGGCTCCCAGGCAGGAACCCTGGCCGGTCCACTTCAGGACGCCGGGCGTCGGGTCGAAGCCAGCGCGGGTGACGCTGCCCACCAACACGAACTCGAGGCTGTCGACGCAGGTTCCGCCACCGCAGCTGAGGGCATCGCGCTCGATCAGCGCCTGCACCACGCTGGTGGCGTAGAACGCAGTACCATCCGCAAGCGTGTACACGGGCTGTACCCCAGGGTAGCCGGGCGCCAGCGGGTCGAGCAGGATGGTCTCGACCGGCGTCACCAAGCCGCCTGAGCCGGCGTAATCGCCGAACCCGGCCCCGGCGGTGGCCGGCTCCAGCGCAATGATCTGCGTCAGCTGCGACACGATCGACGTATCGCCCGGCGAGAAGCATGCGCAGTCGAAGAATCCGATGAACGAGACCGAGCCGGTGATCTGCGCCGCGCTGGCCGCACCCGAACCCAGCCCGAGGCCAGCGAGGGCGACCGCGGAAATCAAAGCCTTCTTGAAGTTCACTTTTCAGCTCCTCCGATCCGACGCTTCATGTATGCGAAAAGTCCGACACTCTCAGCAGGGACCTTGCGTTCGCCCCGCAGCGAATACAAAGCAAGAACCGGGCCAATCCGTGCGTCCGGACGCCCGGCTGCCGCTGAAGAAATCATAAATCATTGAATATTCTGAAAAACAGAATTCGGGCCACGGCTCTGAATCCTGGTCTGGCACGCGTCCGCAGCAGCAGCCGGCCGTCCTGGGCATGGAAGGTGTAAAGATCTCCGACGACACCCCAAACAAACAAAAAAAAGTCCCCGCCCTTGCGGGCGGGGACCTGGCCACTGAGAGCTATCTGGAAAAGCTGGTTCAGGCAGCCTTGCGGCGACGCGCGGCAACGCCCAGCAATCCGAGACCCAAGAGACCCAGCGATGCGGGCTCAGGGATCGACGCCGGCGAGGACAGGCTGGCCGACCACGAAGCCGTGGGCTGACCGGTGCAGACGCCGGCGTCACCGACGCACGAGCCCTGGCCGGTCCACTTCAGGACTGCGGGCGTCTGGTCGAAGCCGTCACGCGTGACATAGCCTCCGAGGAGGAACTGAAGGCTGTCGTTGCAGGCGCTTCCATCGCAGACGAGAGCGGACTCACCGCGGCCCGCAAATACCTCGGCAAAGAACTTCGTGCCATCCTTGAACGTGAGGTAGGGCTGCACGCCCGGCGGCACCGCCAGGGTGTCGATGATATTGATCGGCGTGACGAAGCCGCCCGAACCCGCGTAGTCCTCGAAACCACCGCCGGCGACCGCCGGGTCTTCCGACACGATGCTGGTCAGCTTCGACACGATCGAAGTACTGCCCGGCGCGAAGCAAGCGCAATCGAAGAACCCGGTGATCGAGATCGAGCCGGTGATGCCGGCCGCGCTCGCGGTCCCGGCGCCGAGGCCAAGACCGGCCACGACGACCGTCGAGATAAGTGCCTTTTTGAAATTCATGTTTCCGTCTCCTGACAAAGCTACTTGAATGAGCCGCAGCTTCCAGCGCTCTCAGTGTTGGCAAACGCTGCGTGCGAGCAACACAAAGCAATTTGCATGCCAACGGTCCCGCCGGCCGGCGCCCCGCGCCACAGATCCGATGCGAACGGGGACACAAGTCATTGTTTTTTGTCGTCTTTTCACTTAATCACGCCCGGCATCGCAGCACGAGGCCCGTTCCCGACCAGCGGCCGGCCACCGCTGGCCGGCGATCCGGTCTGTAAGATCGGCCAACGTTCCGACGACACGAAAACCGGCGCATCGGCCAACAGTTGGCGAGATTTCACTGTCCTTTCAGATGCTTACGCGCAGAATTCGTGTTGTAATTATTTCCGACGGTGCCGACGCCAGACCTCCGGGGCTATCCTTCGCCGCGAAATCCCGAGTGAAGCGCAACCCGAACCTGTCCCGCACGCTGCCCCTGAGCTTCCGGCCGCGATCGCTCACCGGCCTGATGGCGTTTGCATTCGCGGCCGTCGCCTTGCCCCTGCTGCTCGGCAGCGTCGGCGCCGCCGTTCAGATGCGCGACCTGGCCTCCACCAGCGAACGGCTGGTGCTGAATGGCGTACTCGCCGCCCGGCACACCCAGGCCGTCGTGCGGCAGGTGGCGGCCATGGAGCGTGCCGCGCGCCTGTACCAGATCCTGCGGCGGCCGCCGCTGCTCGAGGCCGTGCGGCAGAACCGCCGCGCGCTCGATGCCACCCTGCAGGAACTCGCCGCACTTCCAGGGGACCCGCAGCGCGAGCAACTCATCACGTCGCTGCGCGAGACGGCGGACCGCGCGGTCCGGACCACGGCCCGGGCCGGCGCGTCCCGGGAAGCCCTCCGCCAGTTCACGGACATGTCCCGCGCCGCTGGCCAGCTCTCACGGCTCGCCGGCGACCAGACCCAGCGCGAGCTGGCCGAGTTGCGGGCCGAGACCGATCGCGTGCGCCTCCGGCTCTACTGGCAGACGGCGGCGCTGCTGCCGGTCACGCTGGGGCTGATCCTGCTGTTTACGCGCCTGATCGGACGCCCGCTGCGCCGGATCGATGCCGCCATCGCCAGCATCGGGCACGGCGAACTCGCCGAGCCGATCGCGGTGCGCGGTCCCTCCGACCTGCAGGCCCTGGGCCGCCAGCTCGAGTGGCTCCGGCAACGGCTGATCGAGATCGCCGACGAACGCAATCGATTCCTGCGGCACATGTCGCACGAGCTCAAGACGCCGCTCGCCAACATCCGCGAGGGCTCGGAACTCCTCATCGAGGGCGCGGTCGGCGGCCTCGCGCCGGAGCAGCGCGAGGTGGCCGGCATCATGCGAGACAACAGCCTGCACCTGCAGCGCCTGATCGAGAACCTGCTCTCCTTCAGCGAATGGCAGGCCCGCCGCGGCGCGCTCGAGCTCGCCGATTTCCGTCTGCGGCCGCTGGTGGACGCGACGGTCGAGAGCCAGCAGCTCGCCCTCACCGCGCGGCACATCCGGGTCGAGCGCGACGTGGCGGACCTCGAGCTGCGCGCCGACCGGGCCAAGCTGCGGCTGGTCATCGACAACCTGCTCTCCAACGCCATCAAGTTCACGCCGGACGGGGGCACGATCACCCTGCGGGCCGGGCAGCAGGACGACTGGCTGCGCTTCGAGGTCGCCGACACAGGGCCGGGCATCGCCCCCGAGGACCGCGGGCACATCTTCGACGCCTTCTACCAGGGCCCCTCACCGGCCGGCAGCCTGGTGCGGGGCACCGGCATCGGCCTGTCCGTGGTGCAGGAGTTCGTCCGGGCCCACGGCGGTACGGTCGAGCTGGTCGACGGCGAGTTCCCGGGGGCTCACTTCCGCGTCCGACTGCCCATGATCGTCCAGCCGCCGGCGTAGAATTGCGGTCCTGATGAGATTCCTGATCGTTCCGCTTGCCTGCGCAGCCTGCGGCTGCGCCGGGTTCAGTCCTGACGCGCCGGTATCGAGTCCCGTCGTGCCTACGCCCGCCCCGGCCGCCACGAACCTCGCGCCGTATCTCACGGCCCTCGGCGAACTCACGGCCGCCGAACCGGCGCGCCAGACGGCGCTGCTCGGCGAATGGCAGGCCCAGCAGGCACAGGCCGGCAACCGCGCGAGGCTCCGCTATGCGCTCGCGCTCGGCGCCGCCGGCCGCGAGGGGAGCGATCCGGCGGAGGCCCGACGCCTGCTCGAGGCGCTGATCGCCGCGCCCGGCGACCTCGCCCCGGCCGAGCTCGAACTCGCCCGGGCGATGCAGCGCGAGTTCGATGCCCGAGTCGCCCTGGGCGCGCAACTGGCGCAGCAGCGGGACGAGCTCGACCAGCGGCTCGCCGCCGCGAACGAATCGCACGCGAAGTCGGCGCAGGCCGCGGCGGCCGAGAATGCCCGGCTGAAGCGCGAACTCGCCCAGGCAGAGACCAAGCTGCGGGCCATTACCGAGATGGAGCGCGAGCTGCTCGAACAGGCCGGGACGCCACCGCCCGAAACGCCCTGATGAGCCGCGCGAATCCAGGGCGCGCCGCCCGCATCCTCGTGGTGGACGACGACCCGGGACTGCTGCGCCTGCTCACGATCCGGCTGCGATCCGAAAAGTACCAGGTGCAGCCGGCCGACAGCGCGACCACGGCCCTGTCGACGATCGCGCAGTTCCGGCCCGATCTCGTCGTCACCGACCTGCGCATGGCGCAGATGGACGGCCTCGCACTGCTCAAGGAACTCAAGCGCCGCTGGCCGAGCCTGAACGTCATCGTGCTCACCGCACATGGCACGATTCCGGACGCGGTACGCGCCACGCAGTCGGGGGCGTTCGCCTTCCTGACCAAGCCGGTCGACAAGGAGCAACTGCTCGCCGAGGTGCGGCGCGCGCTCAGGACTTCGGGCTTTGCGGAGACGACGGACGAATGGACGGCGGAGTTCGTGACCCGCAGCCCGCTGGTCGAGGACGTGCTGGCCGCCGCCCGACTGGCCGCCGCCACCGACACTCCGGTACTGATCAGCGGCGAGCCCGGCACCGGGCGGGAACCGCTCGCCAGGGCCATCCACCGGGGCAGTGCGCGACGCGACGGGTCGCTGGTGGACCTCGACTGCTCGGGCTTCGAGGCCGAGGGAGAAAGTCGCCTCGCCCGGGCCGTGGAGGACGCTAACGGCGGGACGCTGCTGCTGCAGGGCGTCGACGAACTGCCTCCCGCGCTGCAGGCCGCGCTGCTGACGGCGCTCGAGCGCGCCACGATGCCACCGCGGCTGATCGCGACCTGCGATCCGCTGCCGGGCGGGGCCGGCGGCGGCCCGCGGCTCTCGCCGGAACTGCTCGATCGACTGGCGGGCGTGCAGGTCGAGCTGCCGCCGCTGTCGAAGCGGCGGGAGGACATCCCGCTGCTCGCGGCCGAGGCGCTCGAGGACGCGGCGCGGCAATCCGGGCAGGAGGTCAAGACCTGCGCCCCCGAGGCGATCGAGGTCCTGGCCGCGGCGGAGTGGCCGGGCAACGTCCGGCAGCTCCGGGCGGTGCTGCGCGAAGCGTCGGTGCTGGCGCCCGGCCCGGTCGTGACGGCCGAACTGGTGCAGCAGGCGCTGGGGTCGGTGACCCAGGTGCCGTCGTTCGACGAGGCACGCGACGAGTTCACGCGGAATTACCTCGTGCAGCTGCTGAAGGTGACCCGCGGGAACGTGAGCCAGGCCGCGAGGCTCGCCCGGCGCAACCGCACCGATTTCTACAAGCTGCTGACCCGCTACGAACTGTCCCCGGAGCAGTTCAAGTAGCGGCCGGCGCGCGAGAACCCACGCACATTTCCGACACACGGGGCGCTGCTAGAATCGACGCCCGACCAAGGCCGCCTCCGGGCGGCACGGACACTCCATGACGACCAGACTCGACGCACTCGTCAGCCTCGCCGCGGCCCGCGCCGGACAGCGGCCTGCCCTGCTGCACGACTCCGCCGTGCTCACCTACCAGCAGCTCGACCAGCTGGTCTCGCGGGTGGCCGCCGGCCTGCTGTCGCTCGGCCTCGGAAAGCAGGAACGCGTGGGCGTATACCTGCCGAAGCGGTTCGAGACCGTGGCGGCCTTCTTCGGCATCGCGCGCGCGGGACTGGTGTTCGTGCCGGTGAACCCGCTGCTCAAGGGCCCGCAGGTCGCCCACATCCTCAGGGACTGCAACGTGCGCGCGCTGGTGACGTTGCCCGACCGGGCACGCGACCTCGCGCCGGTGCTGGACGAATGCCCGGACCTCGCGACCCTCGTGCTCGTGGGCGACGGCGACAGCGGGGCGGCGGCCGCCCGGCAGCGATCGCTCGCCTGGGCCGAACTGACCGCGAACACGGGCGCTCACACCGCGCACCGCGTGATCGACATCGACATGGTGTCGATCTTCTACACTTCCGGCAGCACCGGGAAGCCGAAGGGCGTGGTGCTGTCGCACCGGAACATGCTGGCGGGCGCCGAGAGCGTCGCGACGTACCTGGAGAACACCGCGGACGACCGGCTGCTCGCGGTGCTGCCGTTCAGCTTCGACTACGGCTTCAGCCAGCTCACGACCGCGTTCCACGTCGGCGCCAGCGTGGTGCTGATGGACTATCTGGTTGCGCGCGACGTACCGAGGGCGATCGAGCGGCACCGGGTGACCGGGCTCGGCGCCGTGCCGCCGCTGTGGATCCAGCTGACGGACGTCCAGTGGCCGGCCGCGGCCACGGAGCACCTGCGCTACATCACGAACTCCGGCGGGCGGATGCCGCGAGCGACGCTCGAGCGGCTGCGGCAATTGCTGCCGGGGACCAGGCCCTACCTGATGTACGGGCTCACCGAGGCCTTCCGCGGCACGTACCTGCCGCCCGACCAGATCGACGCGCGTCCGGACTCGATGGGCAAGGCGATTCCGAACTCGGACATCCTGGTCGTGCGGCCGGACGGATCAGCCTGTGACCCGGACGAGCCGGGGGAGCTGGTGCAGCGGGGAGCGCTGGTGGCGCTCGGCTACTGGAACGATCCTGTCAAGACCGCCGAACGCTTCAAGCCCCTGCCCGGCCAGCGGTCCGAGCTGCCGATCACCGAGATGGCCGTGTGGTCGGGCGACACGGTGCGGCGCGACGCCGAAGGCTACCTGTATTACGTGGGCCGCCGCGACGAGATGATCAAGACCTCCGGCTACCGGGTGAGCCCGACCGAGGTGGAAGAAATCGTCTACGCCTCGGGGCTGGTCGGCGACGCCGTGGCGGTCGGCGCCGCGCACCCGGCGCTCGGCGAAGCCATCGTGCTCGTGTGCTCCCCGCCGGCAGCCGGCTCGTCGGAGACCCGCCGGGGCGAGGAACTCGCCGCGGCCCTGCTCGCCCATTGCAAGACGCAGATGCCAGGCTTCATGGTGCCCCAGCGCATCGAGTGGCTCGAGGTCCTGCCGCGCAATCCGAACGGCAAGTTCGACCGGCCGGCACTCGCCGCACGCTGCAAGGCCGCGTTCGGGACCCCGGCATGACCGTAGAGTTTCCCCAGCACGCAGCGAGTCCGTACTACGAGGTGGACGGCGACTGTCTCGTGGTCGGCGGCCGCCGGCTCACCGACGTTGCGGCCGAGTTCGGCCACACGCCCTTCTACGTCTACGACCGCGCGGTGATGACCCGGCACGTGCAGGAACTGCGCGCCGCGCTGCCGAGGCAGATCAAGCTGCACTACGCCATCAAGGCCAACCCCATGCCGGCCGTGGTGCAGCACATGGCCGGGCTGGTGGACGGCCTCGACGTCGCCTCGGCGCGCGAACTCGAGATCGCGCTGCCCACCGGCACGCCGCGTCACGAGATCAGCTTCGCCGGGCCCGGCAAGACCGACACGGAACTCGCAGCGGCCGCGCGTGCGGGCATCGTCGTGAACCTGGAGTCCGAGGGCGAGATGCGCCGTCTCGCGGGCATCGGCACCCGGCTCGGCACGCGACCCAGGGTTGCCGTACGGGTCAACCCCGACTTCGAGCTCAAGACCAGCGGCATGAAGATGGGCGGCGGGCCGAAGCAGTTCGGCATCGATGCGGAGCGCGTCCCGGACGTGCTGGCCGAAATCGGCCGCCTGCCGCTCGAGTTCGTGGGCTTCCACATCTTCAGCGGCTCGCAGAACCTCCGCGTGGAGGCGCTGGTCGAGGCGCAGGACAAGACCCTCGAGCTTGCGCTGCGCCTCGCGCAGCACGCCCCGGGACCGGTGCGCATGCTGAACCTCGGCGGCGGCTTCGGCATCCCGTATTTCCCGGGCGAGCAGCGGCTCGACCTCGCGCCGATCGGCGCCAACCTCGAGCGCGTCGTGGCCCGGATCGGCGAGGCGCTGCCCGAGGCCGAGCCGGTGATCGAGCTCGGACGCTATCTCGTGGGCGAGGCAGGCCTGTACGTCTGCGAGGTGATCGACCGCAAGATCTCCCGGGGCCAGGTCTTCCTGGTCTGCAACGGCGGCTTGCATCACCACCTCGCCGCCTCCGGAAACTTCGGCCAGGTGATCCGCAAGAACTACCCGGTGCTGATCGGCAACAAGGTGCGCGGCGCGGAGCGCGAGGTGGCGTCGGCCGTCGGGCCGCTGTGCACGCCGCTCGACCTGCTCGCCGACCGGATGGAAATGGCGAAGGCGGGGCCGGGCGACCTGGTGGTCGTGTTCCAGAGCGGTGCTTACGGGTTATCGGCCAGCCCGCTCGGATTCCTGAGCCACCCGGCGGCGGCGGAATTGCTCCTCTGACGGCCCCGCCAGGGCCGGTCCGGTCGAATCTGCGACAGAATCCCGGGAATCTCCCTGTCCAACGGGTGTCCAATATCACCGAGGTCCAGAGCGGACATCGTTATCCATCACCCCGGAGCGCAGTCCCTGGACTCGCGCACAAGTCCGGTCTGGCCAGTGATTCCGCGTGCGCGGTGGGCGCGAGCGGTGGGCCCCGCAATCCAAGAGGCGAAGTACGTGCTTAGAAAGATTCAGACTGGTCTGCTCGTCCTCCTGATCAACCTCGTCTCGTACACCGCCCACGCCCAGACGGCGATTACCGTGGGAGACCTGGAGGTCGACCCGCCAACCTTGGCTGCCCTCGGCTTCGCCCTCCCGATCACTGCCGGCGACACCAACTACAACGCGCAGGCTCAGTTGCACTACAAGCCCCTTGGATCCGGCACGTGGCTCCGTGCTATGGACCTGATGCGCGTACGCCCTGAGCACAGCGATACTTGGAGCCGCCGCAAGGAATTCGCCGGCAGCATCATGGGGCTGACGCCCGGGACGGCCTACGATGTCCGCGTCACCGTGACAGACCCGGACGGCGGGGGCGTGACCAGAACCGTGACGACCCAGACGCGGGGGTTTCCGCCCAAGGATCCCGCGACACCGCGACAGGTCCGCGTGACGACCTTCGCCGAGCTGAAGGCAGCCGTCTGGAGCGCCGCACCCGGAGACGTAATAACTCTCGCCCCCGGAACCTACAGCGGAAACCTCGTGATCGAGCGCAGCGGAACAGCCGCCAATCCCATCTTCCTGCGTGGCGCGGATCGCGCGACCTCTGTCATTGAGGCACTGACGGGCAAAGGAATCGACATCTTTGGCGACTACATTACCATTGAGAACTTAACCGTCAGGGGCAACATGATCAATTCCGGGTTGCCCGCCGGCTCTGCCGCCATCCAGATCTCTACGGACCAAAAGGTTCACACCGACATCGTGATTCGCGATTGCCTGATCATTGGCAAAGATCAGGGCATCAAGGCGTGGGAGGTCTTTGGCAAGAACTTCACGATCTATAACAACGTCCTGGCCGGCAATAACCTGTGGTCCGATACGGACAAGGCCAATTCAACTTGGGACGACGAGGGTATTGCGATCTCCGGTTCGGGTCATGCGGTGTTCAACAACACGTTGTATGGCTACGGCGATGCGCTTGGCAACGTGAACGGCGGCAATGACCCGATTCACAACAACATCGCTCAGGACTTCTATCACAATGACGTTATCTTCACCGGCGACGACGGTCTCGAACTTGACGAGTCCTTCCGCAACGTTCGCGCTTGGGAGAACCGCATTCTGAATTCGAATCACGGTGTTGCGGAACAGTCGAACAATACCGATCACGGCGGACCGACCTACTTCATCCGGAATGTTCTGACCAACACCCGGATCGGCCCCATCAAGCTGAACGACGGTACGTCGGGAGTCTACTTCCTCCACAATACGGCCATCAGGACCAGCGAATGGGCCTACGTCTCCTACAACAACGGCGGGCACGCCAATTACCGTGCGATCAACAACATCATGATAAACACGAGGCCGATTACAGCCGGTGGTAAGACGTTCGTTCATGAGGCGCTGATCGACTTCGGCACGAGCGAGTTGACGTATTTCGGTTTCTACCCGAACCAGTCCTACTGGTTCGGGGCGAACGGCGTCAATGGTGCCAAAGATGTCACACTACTCTCCGAAGTGCTCAATCAGGACATGCCCCTCCTGAAGTACAGCCGCGTCCTGACCCTTCCTATCTTCCAGACGGATTTCCAGACGGGTCCGGACTACAGGACGATGGTCGATCCGTCGAAGCAGAGCGTGGATGTCACCCTTCACTCGACATCGAACGCCGTGGACGCCGGCAGGGTCATTGCCGGCCTCAATGAGGATTTCGCTGGCGCGGCGCCCGACCTGGGCGCCTATGAGCGGGGCAAAGCGATTCCGTCGTACGGAGCGAGTTTCTCCACCTTCTCCAACGTGCGCCGGCCTCGCGCGCCGATGATACTGAGCGCGAAGTAGGCGGGACGCGATGCGGGCTGCCGCCACACAGGCACTGGTCGCCACCGAGACACGCCATGCTTTACAATATTCGATTCGTACGGCAGCGGTCGATTCCATCCCACCGGCTGACGAATGCTGGAGTCTTCATGTTCAGTTGTTTCAGGCTCGCATCGATCCGTGGACTGGCGCGTCCCCGCCTGGCGCTGGCCGCGACGCTGGTCGCCACGGTGCTGATGCCGACGACGGCATTCGCCTTCAACTTCACTCCGGAACCCGCGGAATGGGCCATGTGGCCGGAATTCTGCAAGGCTCGATACGCAACCTTCGAGCTCGCCAAGCGGACGACCTATGCCGGCAACGTCTCGCAAGCAACGATCGACGCCTGGCGCAACCGGTTGGGCCCAAGGCAGTGGGATCCGATTCATCATTATTGCGCGAGCCTCATCTACCTGAACCGCTACTACGTGGCGCGCACGGACCAGGATCGGCGGCACCTGCTGTATGCGGCGCAGGACGAATGCGCGTTCACGCTTCGATCGCTGTCGCAGTATGCGCCGACGGGCCCGCTCTACCGCCCGGTGGCCGCCCACATGAGGCTGATCCAGTCGCTGCA
>Ga0209254_10001190_pt1 | contig 23050 bp, 17 predicted proteins | sample FrelakmetDIP11DI_FD_187148 | JGI IMG/M metagenome (GOLD analysis project Ga0209254, IMG submission 187148) | Freshwater lake sediment microbial communities from the University of Notre Dame, USA, for methane emissions studies - DIP11 DI (SPAdes)... | ecosystem: Environmental > Aquatic >...
GGGCTCGCCGTTGCGCCGGTCGATCCCGTCCTCATTGCGAACATCTACGAAGTCCGCAGCGCGCTAGAAGCGCTGGCCGCCCGGCTCGCGGCCAAGGCGCGGGCGAAGATCGACCCCGCGATCATCGCGCGCGGCCGCGCCGCGCCCGACCTGGCGGCGATGATCGAGGCGGACATGACCTTCCACCATCTCGTGTACGCGGCCTCCGGGAACCCGCTGATCGCGGGCAGCGCCGACCGCCATTGGCATCACGTGCAGCGCGCCATGGGCGCGTCGCTGCAGATGCGCGAGGTGCGCGAGCACGTGTGGGACGAACACCAGGCCATCCTGGAGGCGATCAACGCGGGGGACGCCTCGCGCGCCGAGCGGCTGGCCCGGCAACACTGCGAGGCCGCGGGGCGGGCGCTGAGCGCCGCGCTCGCCGACCGGCTCGCGGCGGCACCCTGAAACCCGCAGCCCATCCCGACAAGGAGGCGACATGAAGCTGACCCCGACCCAGCTCGAGCAGTTCGATCGCGACGGCTACCTCTTCTTTCCCGGCCTCTTCTCCGCGCAGGAGACCGCACGTCTGCGCGCCGAGGTGCCGAAGATCTACGCGGAGTTCCGGCCCGAGATCGTGCGCGAAAAGGACGGCGTGACCCCGCGCACCAGCTTCGCTGCGCACACCTACAACCCGGTCTTCGCCAAGCTCGGCAGGCATCCGCGCCTCATCGAGCCGGTCTCGCAGTTCTTCGGCGAGGACCTGTACATGCACCAGTTCAAGATCAACGGGAAGATGGCCTTCGACGGCGACGTCTGGCAATGGCACCAGGATTTCGGTACCTGGCACCGCGACGACGGCATGCCCGAGCCGCGTGCCATGAACATCGCCGTGTTCCTCGACGAGGTGACCGAGTTCAACGGCCCGCTGATGTTCATCCCCGGCTCGCACAAGGGCGGGACGCTCGCTGCCGGGCACGATCTGAAGACCACCAGCTACCCGCTGTGGACCATCGACAACGCCATCATCACGAAGCTGGTCGAGCGCGGCGGCATCGTCTCGCCCAAGGGCCCGCCCGGCTCGACGCTCATGTTCCACGGCAACCTGGTGCACGGCTCCGGCAGCAACATGAGCCCCTGGAACCGCAACATCGTCTACCTGAGCCTGTGCGCGGTCTCGAACCACATCACCAGGCACACGCGGCCGGAGTACATCGCGCACCGCGACTTCACGCCCATTGCCGCGCTGCCGGACGACTGCCTGCTGCGCGACGACCTCGACGTGCTCAGGAAGGCCGCATGAACCTCCATCGGCTCCTTCAGCAGCGCGAGGCGGAGGCGCGGCCGCTGCGCCTCGGCCTGATCGGCGCGGGCAAGTTCGGCGCGATGTACCTCGCGCAGGTGCCGCGCACGCCGGGAATCCACCTGGTCGGCATCGCGGACCTCTCGCCGGACAACGCGCGGACCAACCTCGACCGCGTCGGCTGGCCGAAGGAGAGCCACGGCGCGGCCTCGCTCGACGCCGCGCTCAAGGAGCGCCGCACCCACGTCGGCGAGGACTGGCGCGCGCTGGTTGCGCATCCGGGCATCGACATCATCGTGGAGGCCACCGGCAATCCGCCGGCGGCGGTCGAGCATGCGCTCGCGGCGTTCCGCAATGCCAAGCACGTCGTGATGGTCACCGTCGAGGCGGATGCCTTCTGCGGCCCGCTGCTCGCGAAGAGAGCGTCCGAGGCGGGCGTCATCTACAGCCTCGCGTACGGAGACCAGCCCGCGCTGATCTGCGACCTCGTGGACTGGGCGCGCGCCGCGGGCTTCCCGGTCGTCGCTGCGGGGCGCGGCCACAAGTGGCAGCCGCATTTCGCGCAGTCCACGCCGGAGACGGTGTGGGGCTACTACGGCCTCACACCCGAGCAGGCGGCGATCGGCGGGCTCAACCCGAAGATGTTCAACTCCTTCCTCGACGGCTCCAAGCCCGCGATCGAGAGCACCGCCGTCGCCAACGCGACCGGCCTCACGCCCGCGCCGGAGGGCATCGCCTATCCGCCGGCGAGCATCGACGACATTCCCTTCGTGATGCGGCCGAGGAGCGAAGGTGGTCACCTGCACCACAAGGGCCAGGTGGAGGTGATCTCGTCCCTCGAGCGCGACGGGCGCGTGATTCCCTACGACGTGCGCTTCGGCGTCTGGGTGGTGTTCGAGGGCGAGACCGAGTACATCCGGCGCTGCTTCACCGAGTACGGCGTGCGCACCGATCCGTCGGGACGCTACGCGTGCCTCTACAAGCGCTGGCATCTGATCGGGCTGGAAGTCGGCATCTCGGTCGCCTCTGTCGGGCTGCGCGGCGAACCGACGGGCGCGCCGCAGGGGTTCGTCGCCGACGCAGTCGCCACCGCGAAGCGCGACCTTAGGCCCGGCGAGATCCTCGACGGGGAAGGGGGCTACACCGTCGTCGGCAAACTCATGCGCGCGGAGGACTCGCTCGCCATCGGCGCGCTGCCGCTCGGGCTCGCGCACGGCTTCAAGGTGCTGCACCCAGTCGCGCAAGGGCAGCCGGTGCGCTGGCAGGACGTCGCCTACGACCCGAATCTCGACGCGGTGAGGGTGAGAAAGGAGATGGAGGTGGACTTCGCGCCGCGAGCAAGGGCCGCGGCGTAGTACTACAAGACGTTTGATTTGCATCAAATGTTCGGATAGGCTGAAATGGTCTGCTGATGCGGGGCGAAAAAGGCGGGCCGGATACGGCGGTCCCCAGGTCCCCGGATATCGGATAGTGGCTTGATGGAGAACAATAAATCGTGGGAGCCAGCATGATTCTGCGCAGCACGCTCGCCGGGTTCGCGGCCACCGTCGCGATGGTCGCCTCGCCCGCCGCACTTGCCCAGGACGTCGCCGCCGCCGAGGCCACGCTCAAGAAGAGCGGCTGCCTCAAGTGCCACGCCGTCGACCGCAAGAAGGACGGCCCGTCCTTCAAGGAGTCCGGGGCGAAGTTCAAGGCCAAGCCCGACGGGGAAAAGCAGCTCATCTCCCTGATCAGCACCACCCACAAGATCAAGGTCGATGGCAAGGAGGAGGATCACGATCCCCTCAAGACCAAGAACGAGGCCGAGATCAAGAACGTCGCCACCTACATCCTGACGCGCTGACAGAGCGCCCGGACATCGGTCCGCAAGGAGAGGAGAGGGATGTCGGCAGTGAAGAGGATCTGGGAGGCGATCCGCGGCGAGTCGCGGAGCAGCTTCCGCGTTCTCGTTCGAGTCGTCATCGCGGGCCTGGTCGTGACCGTTCTCGGCGGCTCCGTGATCGCCGCTTCCGGCGCGGCGCTGCACTACACCAGCACCGAGGAGTTCTGCATCTCGTGCCACGAGATGAAGACCCACGCCTACGGCGAGTTCAAGGGCACCAGCCACGACACCAACCGCAGCGGCGTGCGCGCGACCTGCTCCGACTGCCACATTCCGCGCGAGCTCGGTCCCAAGCTCGTGCGCAAGGTCGAGGCGACGCGCGAGGTCTACGGCCACTTCACCGGCATGCTCGACACGCCCGAGAAGTATGAAAAGCACCGTTACGACATGGCCAAGCGCGAGTGGACCCGGCTGAAGAAGAACGACTCCGCCGAGTGTCGCGCCTGCCACACCGACGCGGCGATGAGCGCGGAGCTCCAGTCGGAGCGCGCCAGGAATCGCCACGAGAAGGGCCGCAAGGAAGGCCTCACCTGCATCGATTGCCACGCGGGCATCGCCCATACCGAGCCGGATGGACCGGGGCCCGCCGAATTGAAGGTCGCGAGGTAATGCACCAGGAGTAAGCGTCGTCAACCGGGCGTAGAGCGCAAAGCGCCGCGTCCGACACGGGGGTGGGAGGGTTGATGAAGAATAAGCTCGGGTTGCTCGCGGCCTTTGCCGCGGGCGCATTCGCCTGCATGCTGGGCCTTTCCGGTCCCGCCTCGGCGCAAAGCGGTGGCGCGCAGCCGACCAAGGACCTGGTGCAGCGCGGCGACGCGAAGTGCACTCGCTGCCACGACGAGAACGACGAACCCCCGGTCCTCGGCATCGGCAAGACGCGCCACGGCGTGATGGCCGACGCGCGCACGCCGACCTGCACGAGCTGCCACGGCGAGAGCGACGCGCACGCCGACAAGCCGCGCGCGGCCAAGCCCGAGCGCACCTTCAAGCGCAACGACCAGCACACCTCGGCACAGGCCAAGAGCGAGGGGTGCCTGTCGTGCCACCAGGGCGGCAAGCAGATCCACTGGCAGGGCAGCGCCCACGACCGGACGCGCGTGTCGTGCTCGGACTGCCACCAGGTCCACGCCGCCAAGGATCAGGTCCTCGTTCAGCAGACGCAGGCGAGCGTGTGCTTCACCTGCCACAAGGACACGCGCGCGGCGATCATGCGCTTCTCCAGCCATCCGCTGCGCACCGGGCAGATGTCCTGCTCCGCCTGCCACCAGCCGCACGGCTCGGTGGGCGAGCATCAGCTCATCCGCCAGTCGGTCAACGACACCTGCTACACCTGCCATGCGGACAAGCGCGGGCCGTTCATCTGGGAGCACCCGCCGTCACGCGAGAACTGCGGGGAGTGCCATTCGCCGCATGGCTCCAACGTGGCGCCGCTCCTGAAGGCGCGCGGGCCGTATCTGTGCCAGCAATGCCACATCAACGCGCAGCACCCCAGCACCGCCTACACCGGGAACAACCTTCCCACCTTCCCCGGTGCCCCCGGCAGTCCGGCCCGGCAGCCTGTCTTCCCCGGCGGCGGTTTCGCCGGCGACAAGATGCTCGGGCAGAACTGCATGAACTGCCATCCGAAGGTGCATGGCAGCAATCATCCGTCCGGCGCGCGGTTCACGCGCTGACCGGCAGGCACAGGCACAGGGGGTGAACATGAACACCAAGCGTTTCCACCCGAACCGGACTCCGCTGAAGCCGCTCGCCGCGGCGGTCGCGCTGGCGCTCGCCGCGCCGGCAGCTCTGGCGGAGCCGATGTTCTCGATTCCGTGGTTCCGCGAAGCCGCGGACATGTCGCGCTACGACCGCAACAACGTCGAGCTCGGCGTCGGCTACAACAGCGAGGATTCCTTCAAGTTCGGCGAGTATTCGGGCCTGTACGACCAGGGCGCGTTCGTCATCGGCAATTTCAACGTCAACAAGCGGCTGGGCGAGTCCACGGCCAACTACGTGCAGGCCTACGGCTGGAACCTCGGCCTGCCCAGCCTGCAGATCGGCGCCGAGGCCGGCAACCAGGGCCGCTACTGGGTCAATGGCGGCTACCAGCAGATCCACCGCTACCAGTACGACGATACGCAGTTCCTGCATCGCGGCCTCGGCGGCGATCGGCTGACGCTGCCTGCGGGGTTCACCGGCATCACCGCCGGGACGTCGCAACCGCCGTCCAACATCAACGCCATCGCGCCTTTCCTCACCGAGTACGACATCAAGCAGGAGCGCGACATCTGGCGCCTCGGCGGCGGCATCAACATCGGTCCGGGGCTCGACGTGTCGGTCAATTACCGCCAGGACGACCGCGACGGCTCGCGCCTGATCGGCGCCGTAATGGGCAACACCGGCGGCAACCCGCGGGCCGCGATACTGCCCTATGGCCTGAACGACTCCACCAAGCAGGTGGAGGCGGTGCTCAACTGGACCGGCACCAAGGGGCAGGCGAGCTTCTCGTACTGGTACTCGAAGTACGACCAGGAACAGAACTCGCTCAGCTGGCAGAACCCGTATGGGGGCATCGCAGGGTGGGGCGTCGGCGCCCCCGGCTTCTCCGGGACGGGCTTCCCCACTGGCTTCGGCCGGCTCGGCCTCATGCCGAGCAACGACTACTGGCAGGTCCAGGCCACGGGCGGCTGGAACTTCACGCGCGACACGCGCATGACGGCCGCGGCCTCGTACGGCGTGGCCAAGCAGGACGAGGCCTTCCTGCCGTACACCATCAACGGCCCGGCCGCACCCGGGCTGCCGACGCAGACCCCGGGGACGAGCCTCGCGATCAATACGCCTCTGCCCAGCAGCTCGCTGAACGGCGAGATCAAGAACACCATGTTCGATCTCGGCCTGTCGTCGCGCCTCATGCCCAAGCTCACGGTGCGGGCCCGCTACCACTACTACGACCGCGACAACCGCACGCCGGAGCAGTGGTTCTCGTACGTCGGCGGCGACACCACCGCCCAGACGGCGGTTCCGCCCGGTATCGATCCGGAGACCATCAACAGCTCGCGCGTGCGGCGCAACCTCGCGCCCGGCACCACCGAGAACCGCTTCAAGCTGGATGGCGACTACGAGATCTGGCGGCGCACGCTGCTGCGCCTCTGGTACCAGTACCAGAAGATCGACTACGCGGTGGCGAGCGAGGAACTGCGCTCGGACACCGACAACAACCAGTACGCTGCCGAAGTCAGGCATTTCGCAAACGAGTATTTCACCGGCGCGCTGCGCTACCAGTACGACAGGCGGCGCGGCTCGGACTTCAGCAACGCGCGGCCGTACCAGGCGAGCTACACCAGCGCCTTCATTGCGGGTACCCCTTTCGACAACCTGCCCACGCTGCGCCAGTACTATGTAGCGGACTACAACCAGGACCTGGTCCGCGCCCTCGGCACGATCACTCCGATCGAGACGGTCGCGGTCAGCCTGAGCGCGGACTGGTACAAGCGCAACTACAAGGGGCCAGACTGCGGTGGTCCCAACGACCAGACCAACCCCGCGCTGGTGATCCCGTCGGACTGCCTCGGACTGCAGGAGGCGAGGGGCCAGTCCTACACGCTCGACGCATCGTGGACGCCGGTGGAAGGCCTGAGCGCATTCGCGTTCTACACCTACGGCAGCTACGAGAACCAGCAGAACAGCCGTTCATGGGGCGGGGCGAACTCGCCCGCGAACCCGGCGCGCAACTGGGGAGCGGGCCTCGAGAACATCGACCACACGTTCGGTGTCGGCACGCGGTTCACCCCCGCGGACCGGAAGTGGGACGTCGGCGTGCAGTATCTCTACAACGACGGCAGGGCGAAGACCTCGGTGTCAGGCGTCGTGGTCCCCGTGACCTCCGCGCCGGTGCCCGACGCGACTTCGAAGCTCAACTCCCTGCAGATCTTCGGGAAGTGGCGCTACAGCAAGAACATCGCGTTCCGCGCCAACTACTGGTACGAGCGGTTCTCGAGCTACGACTGGGCCTACGAGAACGCCGCGGCGTGGACCTCCAACAACGTCCTGCTGACCGGGCAGCAGAGCCCGGAGTACAGCGCGCACGTGATCGGCTTCTCGGTCGCGTACGAGAACTGGTAGGCGCGTAACGCAACGAGACCCGCCGCCGCGCCCGGCCCGGCGCGGCGAGGGCGACCCGCGCGATCCCGCCCCGGATCAGGCGTCGCAGCGCCGGTATCTGCATCACCAGGCTCGCCCCTTACGCGGAGATCGGATACTCGCACACCTCCACCAGGTTCCCGTCCGGGTCGCGGAAGTACACCGAGCGCATCGGTCCGAGCGCACCCCTGCGCGGCACCGGGCCCGCCTCGATCGCGACCCCTGCGGTCCGAAGGTGCGCGATCACGTCATCCAGCGGCACGGCAGCAACCAGGCAGAAGTCGCCCGCACCCTGCGTCGGGACACGGGCCTTGGTGGGCGTCTCGGTGGCCGCGTCCTGGAGGTTGATCTTCTGGTTGCCGAAGCGCAGCGCGTGACGCGGCTGGCCCTCGGGCCCGCGAAAGAACTCGTACTCGAAGCCCAGCGCGCGCTCGTAGAACCGCGCCGTCGTGGCGATGTCCGCGACGGTGAGCACGAGGTGGTCGAGGCGGTCGGCGAGGGGCGGAATCGCCATGCGGAGATGCTACCTCACGGCTGCGAGTCGCGCCGAGCACCGAACTCTACGCAGGTTGGGCAGCGCTACGGAGTCGGGTGAGAAGCGGTGCTTCGCGCTCCGTCGGTCCGGCGAGCACTGCCAGCAGCGCTGCCAGCGAGAGCAGATCTTCGCGGTTGTGGTCGAGGATCTTCGGCAGGAGGGCGGGGTCGCGGCGCTGCAGCCAGCGCTGCCAGGCAGCGGGGACCTCCGCGCCGGGGAGATCGTCCTTGCGGTTGAACCCAAGCGCTTCCTCCTCGGCGGTGCGGAGGCGGCAGTCGGCCCACCCTTCGCGGAGCCGGCGACGCGTGACGTGCAGCAGGTCGAGGTGGGCAGGCTCGTCCGCGGCGAGCGAGCGGCCGGCCAGGCGTGCGCGCGTGCGCAGCAGCGGGAGATCGAAGGACTTGCCGTTGAAGGTGACGAGGTGCGTCGCGCGCTCGAGCAGGGGCTGGACGCGCTCCAGCAGCGCGGCTTCGCCGCCGAAGCCGGTGAGCAGCAACTGCGTGACCTCGATCGCCTCGCCCCGCACGCGCGCCGCGCCGACCAGGAAGGCAAGCGTGCCGGTGCCGCCCGCGAGGCCGGTGGTCTCGGTGTCGAGAAAGAGCAGCCCGGCCGAGTCGGGGCGGGCGTCGAGCGCCGCGGACAGGCGGACTCCCTCGGCGAGCTCGCGCGCGCCGGCGATCGGCGTGCGGCCGTGAACCAGCGGCAGCGGATAGCTGCGGGCGACGGCGATCAGCATCGGCGCGGCAATGTGCCCGCCGACGAGACGCGCGACATCGCCGTCGGTGGGGGCGGCGGCCTCGATCTCGGCGGCGCGCACGCGCAGGCGGGCGATGCGCTCGGCTAGCGACGGCCTGGGCGCTTCTGCTGGCGTGCCGGGCGGAAGAGGGAGCGGGCGGCCGTGCAGGCGCGCGAGGCGGGTGCGCAGGTCGGCGCTCAATGGCGCTGCTCCTCGGCCGGAGTCTCGGCGGCGAAGAGCGCAAGCACGGTGAGCGCGGCGCCTTTGGGCGTGTGGCGATGCTTGCGGTCGACGAGCACCGGCCCGACGCAGGCGGGACAGCCGTGCACGCAGGGGCAGCGCGCGATCAGGTCCGCCGCGCGGGCCACCACCTCCGCACGCAGGCCATGCAGGGGCGCGGAGATGCCAATGCCGCCGGGATAGTTGTCGTAGAGAAAGACGGTGGGCCGGAACGGTCGACCGTGCCGTGCGATGTCGGCCTCGGTGCCATCGAGGCCGCGCGCATGGCCGCCACCGTCCGGCCCGCGCACCGCGGACCACTCGCCTTCGCCATCGCCGACGGCGCGGCCGATATCGCGCAACTCGGCAAGCGACAGCAGCGCGGCGACGTGGTGCAGCGCATAGGCTGCGCCGAGAAAGCCGTCGAGCGCCTCGAAACGCGTCGCGAACGCCGCCTCCAGCGCCGCCGGCGCGGCCTCCCACCACACCGCAGTGGTGTGCATCTCCTGGTCGGGCAGGTTGACGTTGCCGTAGCCGACGTTCTCGTGGGTGTAGTAGCGGATCTTCTTGTATCCGGCGACCCGCCGCACGACGTGGACCTCGCCGTGCGCGCATTCGGATTGCGCGCGCGCGTCGCGCTCGAATCGGTCGAGCACCTTGAGTTTCGTGTAGTCGATGGCGTCGGTGTAGTAGTCCGCGTTGGTGCGGCGGACGTAGGCCTTGCGGCCCGGCCAGTCGAGCTTCTCCACCTGCCAGGGCGAGGACTGCACCATGTAGATGGCGCCTTCGTAGAGCGTCAGCGCGGCGCTCGAGTAGTCGACCTCGGCGATCACGTTGCGCGCTCCGTCGGTGATGTCGACGACGGTGAAATTGCCTTCCGCCATCGACCGCAGGCTGACCGTCTGCGCGGGGTAGCTGTCGGCGATCCAGTGCCAGCGCGGCCCCTCGCGGTGCACCACGCCCTGCTCGGCGAGATAGCCGAGCGCCTCGGCGACGGATTCGGCGCCGAACGCCTCGCCCTCCGCGAACGGCAGCTCGAACGCCGCGCACCGGATGTGATCCATGAGGATGAGGAGCTGGTCCGGGGCGATGCGCGCATGCTCCGGGCTCGCGCCGAGGAAGAACGCGGGATTGCGCGCGAGGTACTGGTCGAGGAGATCGCTGGTGCAGACCAGGACGCACAGCGCGGCGCGATTGCGGCGCCCGGCGCGGCCGAAGCGCTGCAGCGCACCGGCCACGGTGCCCGGGTAGCCGTTGAGCACGCAGACGTCCAGCGCGCCGATATCGACGCCCAGCTCCAGCGCGGAGGTCGAGACCACGCAGTCGATGCGCCCCGCGCGCAGCTTCGCTTCCTTGTCGCGGCGCTCGGTAGGCAGGTAGCCGCCGCGATAGGCGGCCACGCGCGGCGGCTTGCGTGTGTCCCGGTCGAAGACGTCCTTGAGGTACTTGGTGAGCACCTCCACTTCCAGGCGGGTATTCGCGAAAACGATGGTCTTCAGCCCGAGCCTGACGGCGATGCGCGCGAGCTTCGTGGACTGCGATCGCGCGGAGGCGCGCAGCGCGAGGTCGGCGTTGACCACCGGCGGGTTCCACACCAGCAGGTGCTTGCGGCCGCTCGGCGCGCCGGATTCGGTGACCGCCGCCACCGGCCGCCCGAGCAACCCTTCGGCGAGCTCCTGCGGGTTCGCGATGGTGGCGGAGCACAGGATGAAGGTCGGCTGCGTGCCGTAGAAACGGCAGACGCGGGCCAGCCGCCGCAGCAGATTGGCGACGTGCGAGCCGAACACGCCACGATAGGTGTGCAGCTCGTCGATGACCACGTAGCGGAGGTTCTCGAAGAACTGCGCCCACTTGGTGTGGTGGGGCAGGATGCCCGCGTGCAGCATGTCCGGGTTGGTGACGACGATGTCGCCGTGGGTGCGCACGGCGCGACGTGCGTCGCCGGGCGTGTCACCGTCGAAGGTGCAGGCGCGCACGCCCAGGTTGCCGGCGCGGTTCAGCTCCAGGAGCTCCGCGACCTGGTCCTGCGCCAGCGCCTTGGTGGGAAAGAGGTAGAGCGCCTTGGCGGGGCCCTCCAGCGCCGCCTGCAGCACGGGCAGGTTGTAGCAGAGCGTCTTGCCGGAAGCGGTGGGTGTCACGACCACCACGTCGCGTCCGGCCGCGACATGGTCCCAGGCTTCGCGCTGGTGGCTGTAGAGACGCGCGATGCCGCGTTCGCGCAGCGCACCGGCGAGGCGAGAGTCGAGGGAGGGCGGGAAGGGCGCGTGGCGCGCCGGACGCTCCGGCACGAGCAGCGTGCCGGCGATGCGCCCGGCGTGCCGGCGCCCGAGATGGGCGGCGAGGGTGTCCGCATCGGCTTGGCCGTGCATCTCGAACGTCCCGAAATCGTCGCCGACCCGCTCGCCGAAGAGGTCGCTGCCCGCAGCCTGATCCATGCCGGTTTCTCCTTGCAAATCAGGCTCACAGCATCGCCGCCCGGGTGGCTCGCCACACGAGCCCCCCCGCGGCCCGTACCCGCGGTTGAAAACGCGCGCGCCGCCTCGATATCGAAAGCACGAGCAAACCGTGGACGGACGATGAATCAACGCGACACGCGCCTGTGGATGTGGGCCGAGGCGGTGCAGAGGCTGCAGCAGGCCGACCGCCTGCATCGGCAGTTCTTTCAGATCGGCGCGCGCGCAGCCGCCACGCCGGCGTGGGAGCCGCCGCTGGACGTGTTCGAGACGCGCGAGGGACTGGTGCTGCAGCTCGCACTGCCCGGCGTGCCGGCTGACGACGTCGAAGTGGGCGTGGAGGGCTCGGTGCTGTGGGTGCGCGGCGTGCGCCGGCACGCGCCGGAAATGCGCGATGCCGCGATTCACCGCCTCGAGATTCCCTACGGCCGGTTCGAGCGCCGCGTGGCGCTGCCCGCCGGCCGCTACCAGCTCGCGCAGAACGCGCTTGCCGACGGCTGCCTCGTGATCCGCCTCAACCGCCTGGGATGAGCATGAACCCCGTGAACCTCGAAAGCCAGAACACCCTGCCGGAAGAAACGCCGCGCCAGCCCGAGCCGGCTCGCGGCACCCCCGTGCTCGTGCTCCCCGACGACGCAATGATCCTGGTGCCGGTGCGCAACCTCGTGCTGTTCCCCGGCATGATCCTCCCGGTCACCATCGGGCGCGAGCTGTCCATCGCCGCGGCTCAGCAGGCGGTGAAGACCGACAAGCCGGTCGGCCTGCTCCTGCAGACCAATCCCGAGGTCGATACGCCGCGCCCGAGCGAGCTGCACCGTGTCGGCACGGTCGCGCAGATCCTGCGGTACGTCACCACGCCGGACGGCTCGCATCACCTGGTCTGTCAGGGCGAGGCGCGCTTCCGTGTCATCGAGTTCCTCGACGGCTATCCGTTCCTGGCGGCGCGGGTCGAGCGCTTGACCGATCCCGAGATGCAGAGTCCCGAGCTCGAGGCACGGCTGCTGCAGCTGCGCGAGCGCGCGACGCAGGCGCTCGGGCTGCTGCCCGAGACGCCGAAGGAGCTGGTGCAGGCGGTGCAGAACTACAGCTCCGCCGCGGCGCTGGCCGACCTCGTGGCGGGCTTCCTCGACGTCACGCCCGCGGAGAAGCAGGCCCTGCTGGAGACCGTGGACGTGCAGCCCCGCATCGACCGCGTGCTGGAGCTGCTGTCGAAGCGCATCGAGGTGCTCAAGCTCTCGCGCGAGATCGACGAGCGCACCCGCGCGACCGTGGACGAGCGCCAGCGCGAGTTCATGCTGCGCGAGCAGATGAAGACCATCCAGCAGCAGCTCGGCGAGGGCGAAGGCTCGGCCGGAGAGCTCGCCGAGCTGGAACAGGCCATCGTCGAGGCGAAGATGCCCGAGGAAGTCGAGAAGCACGCGCGCAAGGAGCTGAAGCGGCTCTCGCGCATGAACGAGGCGTCGGGCGAGTACTCCATGGCGCGCACCTACCTCGACTGGCTGATCGAGGTGCCGTGGTCGAAGCTCGGCGCGGGCGCCATCGACATCGCGGAGGCGCGCCGCATCCTCGACGAGGATCACCACGGCCTGGAGAAGGTCAAGCGCCGCATTCTCGAGTTCCTCGCGGTGCTCAAGCTGAACCCTGACGGCCACGCGCCCATCCTCTGCTTCGTCGGCCCGCCCGGCGTGGGCAAGACTTCCCTCGGCCAGTCGATCGCGAAGGCGCTCGGGCGCAAGTTTGTGCGCGTGGCGCTCGGCGGGGTCCACGACGAGGCGGAGATCCGCGGCCACCGGCGCACCTACATCGGCGCGCTGCCGGGAAACATCATCCAGGCGCTGAAGAAGGCCGGGACGCGCGACTGCGTGATGATGCTGGACGAGGTGGACAAGCTCGGCCAGGGCTTCCACGGCGACCCGAACGCGGCGCTGCTGGAGGTGCTCGACCCGGAACAGAACAACACGTTCCGCGACAACTACCTCGGCGTGCCGTTCGACCTGTCGCGCGTGGTGTTCGTGACCACCGCGAACGTGCTCGACGCCATCCCGGGGCCGCTGCGCGACCGCATGGAGATCATCCAGCTCCCCGGCTACACGGAAGAGGAGAAGCTGCAGATCGCGAAGCGCTACCTGGTGCGCCGCCAGCTCGAGGCGAACGGCCTCAAGGCCGACCAGGTGCAGATCGGCGATGCGGTGCTGTCGGCCATCGTCCGCGACTACACGCGCGAGGCCGGCGTTCGCAACCTCGAGCGCGAGATCGGCAGCGTGATGCGCCACATCGCCGTGCGGATCGCGGAAGGCGCGGAGCCGCCGGTGCGCGTGGAGGGCCAGGACCTGGAGCAGATCCTCGGTCCGGCGAGATTCGAGGCCGAGGTCGCGAGCCGGACGGCCACGCCGGGCGTGGCGACCGGGCTCGCGTGGACGCCCGTCGGCGGCGACATCCTGTTCATCGAGGCGTCGCGCACGCCGGGCAGCGGCAAGCTCATCCTCACCGGCCAGCTCGGCGACGTCATGAAGGAAAGCGTCCAGGCCGCGCTCACGCTGGTGAAGTCGCGGGCGGCCGAGCTCGGCATCGACGCGGCCGTGCTGGAGAGGTCGGACGTGCACGTGCACGTGCCGGCGGGCGCGATTCCCAAGGACGGGCCGAGCGCTGGCGTGGCGATGTTCATGGCGCTCGCGTCGCTGCTCACCGACCGGACGGTGCGTCACGACACCGCCATGACGGGCGAGATCAGCCTGCGCGGCCTGGTGCTGCCCGTGGGCGGCATCAAGGAGAAGGTGCTCGCGGCGATGCGCGCGGGGATCGGGACGGTGATGCTGCCGGCGCGCAACCGCAAGGATCTCGTGGACGTGCCGGAGGAGGCGAAGCGGCGGCTGCGCTTCGTATTTCTGGAGCGGGTCGACGACGCGCTGGCCGAGGCGCTGGGCGTGGCGCCGCCGGTCGAGGAGCCTGCGGCGGCCTGATCGCGGTCAAGCGACCGGCCGCGCGGGGGCGTAGTCTGTACGCATGGCGGTCCACAACGCCGACATCGCGCGGGCATTCGAGGAAATCGCCGACCTGCTGGAGGTCGGCGATGCCAATCCGTTCCGCGTGCGCGCCTACCGCAACGCCGCGCGGGTCGTGGGCGACATGGGCCTCGACATCGCCGCGACGCTGGCCGCGGGCAAGGCGCTGCCGAAGATCCCCGGCGTCGGCGCCGACCTCGACCAGAAGCTGCACGAGATCTGCGCGACGGGCAGCTGCGCGCTGCTCGAGCAGCTCCGCAGACAGACCGGTACCGGCGTCGCGGAGCTGCTGCGCCTGCCCGGACTGGGGCCGAAGCGCGTGAAGGCACTGCACGACACGCTCCACGTGCAGTCGCTGGACGACGTCGCCGAGGCCGCGCGCGAGGGCCGCATCCACGACGTGCCCGGCTTCGGCGCGAAGACCGAGCAGCGTCTCCTCGAGGCCGTCGAGGCGCGGCTGACCAAGAAAAGGCGGTTCGCGCGCCTCACGGCGTCGCAGTACGCGGAGCCGTTCGCGGCGGCGCTGCGCAAGGTTCGAGGCGTCGGGCAGGTGGTCATCGCCGGCAGCTATCGTCGCGGCAAGGACACCGTGGGCGACGTCGACCTGCTCGCGACCGCGGCCGACTCCGCAGCCGTGATCGAACGGTTCGCGGCGTACCCGGAGGTGAAGACCATAGTCGCCAGGGGCGACACGCGCGCAACCGTGGTGGTGGGTTGCGGCCTGCAGGCCGACCTGCGCGTCGTCCCGCCCGAGTGCTTCGGCGCGGCGCTGCATTACTTCACCGGCTCCAGGGCGCACAACATCGCCCTGCGCAAGCTCGCGGTCGCGGCCGGTCTGAAGCTCAACGAGTATGGCGTGTTCTCGCGCGACGGCAGGCGGGAGCGGCGCGTGGCCGGGGAGACGGAGGAATCGGTGTTCGCCGCCTTGGGCCTGCCGTGGATCCCCCCCGAGCTGCGCGAGGACCAGGGCGAAATCGACGCGGCTCGCGCAGGCCGGCTGCCGCAGCTCGTCGAGCTCGGTGACCTCCGTGGCGACCTGCACATGCACACCCGGGCGAGCGACGGCCGCGACACGGTCCTCGCGATGGCGAAGGCGGCGCGCGCGCACGGCTTCGAGTACGTCGCCATCACCGAGCACTCGCGCGCCGAGCGCATCGCGCACGGCCTGGACCCGCAGCGGCTCGAGCGGCAAATGGCGGAGATCGACCGCTTGCAGGGCGGGCTCGCCGGCATCCGCGTGCTGAAGGGCATCGAGGTCGACATCCTCGAGGACGGCACGCTCGATCTGCCCGACACGGTCCTGTCGCGGCTCGACGTGGTGGTGGCATCGCTGCACCGGCGCGGCAAGCTGTCGAAGACCGCGCAGACGGAACGCATCCTGCGCGCCATGGACAATCCGTTCGTGCGCATTCTGGGCCACCCGACGGCGCGCCTGCTGGGCGAGCGCGAGCCGCTCGAGTTCGACATGCTGAAGGTCCTGCGCAAGGCGAAGGCACGCGGCATCGCGATGGAGCTGAACGCCCAGCCCGCCCGCCTGGATCTCGACGACGTGCATTGCCGCATGGCGAAGGAGGAGGGCGTTCTGGTGAGCATCGCCTCGGACGCGCACTCGACGGCGGATTTCGACCACCTGCCGCTGGCCATCGGGCAGGCCAGGCGGGGCTGGCTCGAGCCGGGGAGCGTGCTCAACACACGCGGCCTCGCCGCGCTGGTCCGCTGGCTGCAAAGGAGACCCGAAAGATGAGGACTGCGGCACTCGCGATCCTGTGCGCGCTGCTCGCGGCGGCCCCGGTGGTGGTCCGCGCCTCCGACGTCGAATGCTGGGGCGACGCGCTCTATGCGAGCGGTGGCGTTGGCGTCGAGGAGCGCGAGGATCTGCTCCTCAAGGTCCCGGACGCCAACCTGCGCGTGACCACCGCGGAGCAGGGCTCTGGCGCATTCCTGGCCGGGGTCCAACTGGAGATCGTGGACGACTGCGGCGTGACCCGGCTCGAGACAATACTCGACGGGCCGATTTTTCTGGCGAAACTGAAGCCGGGCCGGTACCAGCTCCGGCTGACGCACGGCGGGCGGCTGCAGACCCGGCTCGTGTCGGTGCCGGCGAGGGGGCAGCGCAGCGAGTTTTTCTACTGGCGGGCGGCGCCTGCGAGCGGGGGCGGTTGACCTGCCTCAACAGGGCCCGCGGCAGGCGGGGTTAGCCTGATTTTATGAGTCCGTACGATCTCGACCTCGAGCACGCGCCGACCCTCAACGTCGACCGCATGGTCAACGTCGGTCTGTCGACCGTTTGGCAGGGGGTGTCGCCCACCGCACTGGCCAAGGCGTACTTCGACTGGGGCATGCACGTCGGGCTGTCGCCGGGCAAGCAGCAATGGCTGGTCGCCAAGGCGCTGCGCAAGTGGCACCGGTTCATGCTGTACACGGCCGCATGGGCGCAGGAACAGGCCGGACAGGGTACCGGGCCCGTGACGCCGTGCATCGAGCCGCTGCCGCAGGATCGCCGCTTCCGCGATCCGCTGTGGCAGACGTGGCCGTTCAACTTCTACTACCAGACCTTCCTGCTCGCGCAGCAGTGGGCCTGGAACGCCACCACCGGCGTGCGCGGCGTGTCGCGGCAGCACGAGGAGATCGTCACCTTCGTCACGCGACAGCTGCTGGACATCGCGAGCCCGTCGAACTTCCTGCTCACCAACCCGCTGGTGATCCAGAAGACGGTGAGCACCGGCGGCGCCAATCTCTGGCAGGGCATCTACAACTGGTGGACCGACGCCATGCGCATCGCATCGGGGCGCGTCGGCAACGGCGAGGAGCGCTTCGAACCGGGCCGCAACGTGGCCATGACTCCCGGCCGGGTCGTGATGCGCAACCACCTCGTCGAGGTGATCCAGTACGCACCCGCGACCGAAACGGTCCAGGCCGAGCCGGTGCTGATCGTGCCGTCATGGATCATGAAGTACTACATCCTCGACCTGTCGCCGGCGAACTCCATGGTGAAGTACCTGGTCGGGCGCGGCCACACGGTGTTCGTGCTGTCGTGGAAGAACCCCGACGCGCGCGACCGCGACATCGGCATGGACGGCTACCTCAAGGGTGGCGTGCTCGCGGGCATCGATGCAGTGAGCCGCATCGTGCCGGAGCGGCGCATCCACGCGGTTGGATACTGCCTGGGCGGAACCATTCTCTCCATCGGCGCCGCGCTGCTGGCGCGGGAGCGGGACGAGCGGCTCGCGAGCCTCTCGCTGCTCGCCGCTGAAACCGACTTCGAGGAGCCAGGCGAGCTGTCGCTCTTCATCGAGGAGGCGCAGATCACCTACCTCGAGGACCTGATGTGGGAGCAGGGCTACCTGGACGGCAAGCAGATGGCCGGGGCGTTCCGTCTGCTCAACTCCAAGGACCTGGTGTGGTCGCGGATGGTGGAGAAGTACCTGCTGGGCGAGCGCGAGAAGGTCACCGACCTGATGGCGTGGAACGCCGACGCGACGCGCATGCCCTATCGCATGCACACCGAGTACCTGCGCACGCTCTATCTCAACAACGATCTCGCCGCCGGCCGCTACATGGTCGACGGCCGCCCGATCGCGCTCACCGACATCCGGGTGCCGATGTTCGTCGTGGGCACCGAGCGCGACCACGTGTCGCCGTGGCGGTCCGTCTACAAGGTTCAACTGCATACCGACACGGACGTGACGTTCCTGCTCACCAGCGGCGGGCACAACGTCGGCATCGTGAATCCGCCAGGCGTTGATCATCGCCACTACCGGATGGCGACGCACAGCGCGACGGATCGGTACGTCGATCCCGAGACCTGGTTCGCCGTGAACGAAAGCCACCCGGGCTCCTGGTGGCCGGCATGGACCGACTGGCTCGCGGCGCACTCGACCGAGCGGGTCGCACCGCCGCCGATGGGGCGTATGGAAGCGGGCCTGCCGCCACTGGACGCCGCCCCAGGGCCGTACGTGTTGGCACGCTAGGCGCGCGCTCTCAGACCTCGACCGCTTCCCCGCGCGAGGCGGCGTGCGCCCGCCAGCCCAGTTCCCGCTCTATGGTGGCGGCAAAGCCCGTGGCCGTCTCGGGCTCGCCGTGGACGGTGAAGGTGTGCTTTGGCGGACGGCGGAACTTGCGGAGCCAGCCGAGCAGGGCGGTGCGGTCCGCGTGGGCGGACAGCCCGCCCAGCGTGTAGCGCTGCGCGCGTACCGGCACGTCTTCGCCCAAGAGCCGTACCGTGGCGGCGCCGTCGACCAGCCGCCTTCCGAGCGTGCCCTGGGCCTGGAACCCGGTGAAGAGGATGCCGCACTCGGCGCGCGGCAGGTTGCGCTCCAGGTGGTGCCGCACCCGGCCGGCGTCGCACATCCCGCTTGCCGCGATGATGATTGCACCGCCGCGGATGCGGTTCAGCGCCTTGGAGTCGTCCACGCTCTCGGTGAAGCGGAGCTGCATGGGCAGGCGGCCGGCCAGCGCGCGGCGCAGGATGTCGCGCGTGCCCTCGTCGAGGACAGTGGCGTGGCGCAGGGTGGCCTCGGTCGCGGCCGCGGCCAGCGGCGAGTCGACGAAGACCTTGAGGTGCTGCAGATGCCCGGCGACGGCCTGCTCGCCAAGGAGGACGAGCAGATCCTGGGTGCGCCCGAGCGCGAAGGCGGGAACGACGAGGTTGCCGCCGTGCGCGAAGGTCTGCGTCACGGCGTCGACCAGCTCGGCCAGGGTCTCCGGCATGCCCTTGTGATCGCGGTTGCCGTAGGTGGACTCGACGATCAGCACGTCGGCGTCGTCGATGCCCACCGGGTCGCGGACGACGGGGCGCGACGGCTGTCCGAGATCGCCCGAGAACGCGAGCTTGGTTTCCGCGCCGTCCTCGTCGACCCACGCCTCGACCACCGCCGAGCCGAGGATGTGGCCAGCGTCGCGGAAGCGTGCACGCACGCCAGCCGCGGGATGGAATTCGCGGTCGTAGCGCACGCCCTCGACCAGCGCCATCACGCGCTCGACGTCGGCCATGGTGTAGAGCGGCTCGGGTTCTCCGCCCGAGCGCCGCGCCTGCCAGGCGGCATCCTTGGCGTGGATGTGGGCGCTGTCCCCGAGCATGATGGCGAGCAGGTCCGCCGTCGGCTCGGTGCACCAGATGCGCCCGCGGAAGCCCTGCGCGGCGAGGCGCGGCAGGAGGCCGCAATGATCGAGGTGCGAATGCGACAGCAGCACGAAGGCGATGTCGCGGGGCGCGAACGGGAAGGGCGCGAAGTTGCGCTCGCGCGCCTCCCGGCCGCCCTGGAACATGCCGCAGTCGAGCAGGAAGCGCGTGCGACCGGTCTCGACCAGGTGGCAGGAGCCGGTGACCTCGCCGGCCGCGCCGTGGAAGCTGAGGCGCAAGCGCTATGCCGCTTTCTTGGGTACGTCCCGCAGCTCGCGCCGCAGGACCTTGCCGATCGGCGTTTTGGGCAGCTCGGTGCGGAACTCGACCACGCGGGGCACCTTGTAGCCGGTCATGTGCTCGCGGCAGAACTTGAGTACCTCGTCGGAGGTGAGCGCCGCGTCCTTCTTCACGATGACGAGCTTGACGGCCTCGCCCGACTTCTCGTCCGGCACGCCGACAACGGCGCATTCGAGAACGCCGGGATGGCCGGCCACCACGCCTTCAACCTCGTTCGGATACACGTTGAAGCCCGAGACCAGGATCATGTCCTTCTTGCGGTCGCTGATGGTGACGTAGCCCCGCTGGTCCATGTGCCCGACGTCGCCGGTCTTGAGATAGCCGTCGGGCGTGAGCACCTGGGCGGTCTCCTCGGCCTTGTGCCAGTAGCCCTTCATCACCTGCGGGCCGCGGACGCAGATCTCGCCGGTGCATTCCTCCATCGGGCGCTTGCCGTCGTCCGCGGGCAGGATGCGTCCGTCGTCGGCGACGATGCGCGCCTCGGTGGAGGGCAGCGGCAGGCCGATGGTGCCGTTGTACTCGCCGTCGAGCGAATTCGCGCACGCGACCGGCGAGGACTCGGTGAGGCCGTAGCCCTCGATGAGCTTGGTGCGGGTGACCTCCTTCCAGCGCTCGGCGACGGCGCGCTGCACCGCCGTACCGCCGCCGATGGCGAACTTCATGCGGCTGAAGTCCAGCTCGGCGAACCCGGGCGTGTTGAGCAGGCCGTTGAAGAGCGTGTTCACGCCCGTCATCACCGTGGCACGGCCGCTCTTCAGCGTCTTCACGAACTCCGGCAAGTCGCGCGGATTGGTGATCAGGAGGTTCTCGCCGCCGATCTTCATGAAGGTGAGGCAGTTCGCGGTGAGGCAGAAGATGTGGTAGAGGGGCAGGGCCGTCACCACCACCTCCTTGCCTTCCTCGAGCGAGGTCCCCACCCACGCGTGCACCTGCTGGAGGTTGGCGACCATGTTGCGGTGGGTGAGCATGGCGCCCTTGGCCACGCCGGTGGTGCCACCGGTGTACTGCAGGAAGGCGAGGTCGTCGTGGCTCACCGGCACGTCGGCAAGCTGTGCGGCGGCGCCGCGGCGCAGCGCCTGGCGGAAGTCGATGGCCCCGTCGATGCGCCAGTGCGGGACCATCTTCTTAACGTTCTTGACGACGTAGTTCACGATCCAGCGCTTGGGCACCGGGAAGAGGTCCGCGAGCTGCGTCGTGACCACGTGCTCGACGCCGGTCTTCGCGATCACCTCCTGCAGCGTGTGCGCGAAGTTCTCGATGATCACGATGGTCTTCGCGCCGGAGTCCTTGAGCTGGTGCTCGAGCTCGCGCGGCGTGTACAGCGGATTCACGTTCACCACCGTCATGCCCGCGCGCAGGGTGCCGAAAAGCGCCACCGGGTACTGCAGGCAGTTGGGCATCATGATTGCCACGCGCTCGCCCTTCTTCATGCCGGGCAGCGATTGTAGGAACGCGCCGAAGTCGCGCGTTTGGCGATCGAGCTCCGAGTAGCTCATCGACACGCCCATGTTCGAGAAGGCCGGACGGTCGGAAAAGCGCTTGCAGCTTTTCTCGAGAATGTCCTTGAGCGAGCTGAACTGGTTGACGTCGATCTCGGCGGGCACGCCTTTGGGATAGCTTTTCAGCCAGGGCTTGTCGCTCACTGCCGTCCTCCTCCGATGCGCGCGTCGGCCGACGCGGCGCAGTTATTGTGGGGATCCGCGCTGATACGCGGCCACGCCGATTTCGTCCAGGCGCGGATCTAGGTTAGCCAAGATGCCCCCCGCCCGCAACACGGCGAGACGGGGTCTAGAGCGGAGACTCGAACGGGCGCGGTGCGCCGGCCAGGAGGCGTTCCATGAGGCGCGTCTCGCGGGTGCGGATGGTGCCGAGGAACTCTTCGGCGCCGCGCATGTGGCGGAAGGCGTCGTAGCCGCGCTTGAAGAAATCGTGGACCTCCGCGAGCCCGGCGACCTTGGCCGGCCCGCGCATGAGCTCCAGCGCGCCGGCGACCAGCGGCATCCGGGTAAGGCGATCCAGGGCGCGGCCGATGCCGTCCACCAGCTCGATCTGGCGGCGGCGCTCAGACTCGTGCCCGCAGGCGCGATAGGCAGCCGCATAGGACTCCGGGGTGACCACCAGCGGGCCGTCTGGCTGGCCGGCGCGCAGTTTCTGGGCGACGTCGTAGTCCAGCAGCTCCGAGAGATAGTCGAGCTCGATTGCCGCCCCGAACGCCTTCAACGCCGCGTCGGGAAGCATGCGGCGCATCGTGGGCAGGATGCGCGTGACCTCCTCGTCGCGCTGGCTGAAGTCCTTCGGACCGTAGAGGTCGGACAGGAAGAACTGCGCCGCCGGTCCGTGGCGGTCGCTCGCCACCAGGTCGACGTAGGTCGCCGCGAGGCGCTCCGCCTGCCATGCGCGCAGTTGCAGCCGGTCGACGCCCCGGCGCGCGTCGGCGCGGGCGGCGCTCCGCAGGCCCTTCACCGCGTCCAGGGTTTCGTGCAGGTCCTGAGCGAGGTCCGCGGCGGGGCGGTTCCCGAGAAAGATGCTCATGTGGAAAGCCCGGTCATTCCCCTGTCAATTATATGGGTTGCCCGCGGCGCGGGAACCGCATTAGAAGCCGCTCTCTAGGGGGCGGGAATAGAATGAAATGGCTATGGATCCCCGCGATCTTTCGGTCGAGGCGGTGGCGTTGCGGCGCGTGTTCGACGCGCAGCAGGCCGCGCAGGCGGATGCGCCGCTGCCGGACCGCCGTGTTCGCAACCAGCGGCTCGCCGCGCTGGAGGCGCTGCTCCACGACCACCTCGACGACATTGCTGCGGCAATCCGCGCCGACTTCGGGCATCGGTCCGTGCACGAAACGCGGCTGCTCGAGGGCTTTCCCAGCCTGGAGGCGGTGCGCCATGCGCGCCGGCACCTCGGCCGCTGGATGCGGCCACAGCGGCGCGCCACCTCTCTGTGGTTCCTGCCGGGCCGTTCGGAGGTCCGGTTCCAGCCGCTCGGAGTGGTCGGCATCATCGTGCCCTGGAACTACCCGCTTTATCTTGCCGCCGGGCCGCTTGCCGGGGCGCTGGCCGCGGGCAACCGCGCGATGCTCAAGCTCTCGGAGTTCACGCCGGCCTTTTCCTCGCTGCTCGCACGGCTGGTGCGGGAGCGGTTCGCGGAACACGAAGTCGCGGTGGTGGAAGGGGACGCAGCCGTCGCCGAGGCGTTTTCGGCATTGCCGTTCGACCACCTGCTCTTCACCGGCTCGACTGCCGTGGGACGCCATGTGATGCGAGCTGCGGCCGAACACCTGACGCCGGTGACGCTAGAGCTCGGCGGCAAGTCGCCGGCGATCGTCGCGCCGTCCGCCGACCTGGATCGTGCAGCCGGGCGCATCGCGGTCGGCAAGCTCATGAACGCCGGGCAGACCTGC
>Ga0209254_10001191_pt1 | contig 23044 bp, 18 predicted proteins | sample FrelakmetDIP11DI_FD_187148 | JGI IMG/M metagenome (GOLD analysis project Ga0209254, IMG submission 187148) | Freshwater lake sediment microbial communities from the University of Notre Dame, USA, for methane emissions studies - DIP11 DI (SPAdes)... | ecosystem: Environmental > Aquatic >...
AAGTCTTATACGACCAGCTCCTGCTGAACTCCCCCAGGATCGGAAGGTAGCAAGGGTAGGCAGTTGTAGCGGTGCGATATAAGTAGCTTACCCTTTTTTAGTGCCTAAAGTGAGCTAAAGTTTGGAGTGCCTAAAGTTTTTATAATCAAAGTACTCTAAGTACTCTAGTCACTCTAGGCACTCTAGGCACTTTAAGTACTTCTTACTCAATTTTCTCCTTATAAAATGCTCCTTAAAATCTATCGCGAAAATCCTGACCCTGACCGTATAAGGAGGGTGGTTGGTGTTTTGGAAGAAGGAGGTATTATAATTTATCCTACAGATACGGTTTATGCCATCGGATGCGACATAAAAGCTAAAAAGTCGATCGACAAAATTGCCCGTTTGAAAGGATTGAATCCTGAGAACCCCGACATGTCTCTTATCTTTCATGATATGAGTCAGTTGTCTGAATATACAATAATCAGGGACAATACGGTTTTTAAGCTTCTGAAACGGAACCTTCCCGGACCTTTTACATTCATTGTTCAGGCTAATAACCAGATCCCCAAATTATTCAAGAACAGGAAAAAAACAGTTGGGATAAGAATACCTGATAATGATATCATCCTTGAACTTGTAAAAGAACTTGGCAGACCTGTAATAACAACATCCATCCACGATCCTGATGAAGTGATCGAATACACCACCGATCCTGAGCTGATCTATGAAAAGTACCGTGATTTTGCAGAAATAATCATTGACGGTGGGTTTGGTAAAAATGAGGCTTCGACTATCGTTGATTGTACTTCGGATGAGATAAAAATAGTCCGCCAGGGACTGGGAATTCTTGAATTCTGATTTTAGAAAACTGCTTATTTAATCCCTTCAGTCTATTTTTTATAGAAACTGCGCGAGAAAAGGACCAGCAAAGTCAGCAACTCGAGCCGACCAAGCAACATTAATGCGCTCAATATCCATTTACCTGCCGGAGCTAAATCAGCGTAAGATGTGAAGGGGCAGAATGTGCCTAATCCGGGACCAATATTCCCGATCATTGAAGCTGAGACGCTGAAGGCAGTAATAATGTCATAATCGAGAAATGAAATTATCAGAGCGCCAGCACAAATGGAAATGAAATATAAAACAATAAATATCAGAAGGTTATATACAATATTCGATGGTACTTTTTTCTGATCTATCCGCACAGGAAGATATGCATTGGGATGGATCAGTTTTCTTACTTCAGTTTTGCTGTTCCTGGTAATAATCAATAATCTTATTACCTTGATCCCCCCGCTAGCCGAACCTGCCATACCACCGGTGAACATCAGGATAAATATTAACAGTACGAGCAGATTTCCCCACTGACTGAAATTCGCGGTATAAAATCCTGTTGTGGAGATGATTGAAATTACATGGAAAAATCCATCCGATAAAGCTGCTAAAAGCGGTGTCCCTTTTGTAATATAGAGCAAAGAAGATACTATAAGAGAAAAACCGACGGAAAGGATTCCATAAAATATAAGTTCATTATTGCCGGAAATTTTTTTGTATATGCCTCTTAAACCAAAGTAAAAAAGTGCAGGATTAGTTCCGGCGATGAACATAAAAATAGTAATTATGGCTTTTATGAACGGAGAGGGAAATGCAGCCAGTGAGTTATTGTGAGTCGAGAAACCTCCGGTTGAAAGCGTTGATAATGAATGACAGACGGCATCAAAGAATGGCATTTTACCTAAAACCAGCAACAGCGCTTCAGAAATAGTAAGTACAGTATATATCGCAATCAGTCTCTTTGCAGTCTCAATCACTTTCGGGTGAACCTTATCAGTCATCTGTCCTGAAAATTCGTTAGTCGCAAGCTGGATATTAAGGCTTTTATCAACCGGAATGACATAAGATGCCAGTGTGATTACTGCAATTCCCCCTAGCCACTGGGTGAGACTTCTCCAGAAAAGTATGCCATGGGGCAGCGCCTCAACATCCATAAAAATTGTTGCGCCAGTTGTAGTAAAACCTGAGATTGATTCAAAGAAAGCATCAGTAAAGTTGTTGGCCGATGAGGTAAATAAGAATGGCAGGGAACCAAAAGCGCTGAATAAAAGCAAGATGCAAATGTTAATAATATATCCTTCCCTGGTTCCATACAGCTTTTCTGTATTACGGAGAGGGGTAAACACAAGAATCCCGGTGATCAAGGTGATAAGTGCCGAATAAAGGAATGAATATGCCGCATGTTCTTTATATATCCAGGAAACAGCCCCCGATATCAACATAAAAATTCCTTCCACAATCAGAATCTGGCTGAATACTCTGGCAATAACCCTGGCGTTGATCATACCTGATCAGGTGAAGAATTTAGATACCCTTTCGTATGCCGAGGGCAGAGTAAAAACAACAACTTTATCATTCGGTTTTATAATTGTATCTCCTGTTGCAATGAATGGCACTCCATCCCTGGTGCCTCCACCAACAATAGCATCTTTCGGAAAGTCGAGACTCCTTAAAGAGCCTCTTGTAATTCTGGCCCCTTCAGTGACGTTGAATTCGATAACCTCAGCTTCAGTACCTGTCATGTATTTTACCTGCGTGACATTCGGGTTTGTGGTATGACGGAATATCCTGCTGGCAGCCGAAATCTTTTTATTTATTATTGTGTCAATTCCCGTGTTTTCAGCAAGGTTTATGTACTCCATATTCTCTACCTCTGCGATAGTTCTTTTTACTCCCAGTTTTTTCGCCAGCAGACATGAAAGAATGTTTGTTTCTGAATTACCTGTAACAGCAACAAATGCATCCATTTTTGATATTCCCTCCTGCTCAAGCAGGTCAACATTCCGGCAATCGCCATTAATGATAAGCGTGTTTTCGAGAATCTCAGAAAGGGCTTCACATCTTGCCTGATCTGATTCTATCAGCTTTACTTCGCAGGTCTTTTGCATATAAAGGGCTACATGTTTCCCTATCCTGCTTCCTCCAAGGATCATAATACTTTTGGCTTCAAAATTCTCCTTCCCTGAAGTCTTCATCATTTCATCGATACCTTCATTTGTTGAAATGACGAATACCAGATCACCAAGATGAAAATATTCATTTCCCCTTGGTATGATGGTATTTTCATTACGCTTTATGGCAACTGCCCTGTATTTATCAGTACTACTGGTAAGGGATATCTCCTGAAGGCTCTTGTTAAGTATTGGAGCATTTTCATCAAGCTTCTGAACATACATGGCGAGCTTGCCTCCGCAAAATTCCATAAATTCAGTTGTCCCGGTTTCATGAAGAAGACTCAGCACTTCCCTGGCAGCGATAAGCTCAGGGTAGATAAGGGAATCAATTCCAAGTGATTTGAAGAACTCAAGGGTTGAATGCTCAAGGTAATCGAGGTTATCAATTCGTGCAATGGTTTTCATTGCGCCCAGCCTCTTGGCAAGTATTGAAGCGGTGATATTGGTGTCTTCACCATGGGTAACAGCAATGAACAGGTCAGTTTTCTTCTGAAGAACTTCCTGAAGTATGCTTATTGATGTGGCAGATCCGACGTATGTAAGGACATCAAGTGAGGAATCAACAGGCTTTAGCCTGTCTTCTTCAGTATCGATAAGGATGATTTCATGATTTTCATTCGATAGCATTTTTGCGAGATGCGTCCCTACTTCTCCAGCTCCGGCAATTATTATTCTCATAGAATCCTTATAAAAACAAAACAAAATAAGCCATAAATATAATAATACTCAAGTTTTTCAGGGTTTATTTATTGATACTTGTGAGGACTAAAGTCCATAATATCTTGGTTATTAATTAACCCCTGCCTTATCATAATTTTCTCCTGAAAGCCCCTGAACTCCTTACAACATGAATTGTATCGGGATTAAGTCTGCTGAGTTCTAAATTAATCCTGTTATTTAAGACAGCATCTGATCCCAATATTATTCCTTCGACCTGACCGTTATACCCAATCTCCTTCTGAATTACCGGGTACTTTCCTTTCAGGATGACCAAATCCGGTTCGACTTCCTGTAAAACATTTTTTGTCAGCTTATTGCATATTATTATTCTCTTACCGGAGATCTTTAGCAGATGATCATGAGAATCAGATCTCATAAGGTTTATCTTTAAACCTTTTGTAAAACAATGTTTTGCCACTTCAGGCAGTATAGTATCGGAGTCCGAATAAAGATTCATGATCTTTCCTGTCCGGATCCCGACCGGAGAAGTACCTATCCCGTTATACACAATGAGCTCAGAGGAAGTACGGTTGGCAATACTCCTTACCGTGCCAGATGATACGAATAGCAATAATGCAATAAGAGGATATCGCAAGGCAAAGGATTTCCTGTTCAGGACTGATATGAAAAAAAGAAATATGAAAGAAAAAAGGAGTCCCGTTTCAATGGTTCCCATGCCTATATTCTCAATAGTCGAAAACGGAAGGTCAGATGCTTTTTGAGTCAGCATTTCGGTGATACCGGTCAGATGGCCCAGCAATGTGGCAAGCGGCTGAGAAATGAATTTTAAAGGGTATGTCAGAGGTACAAGGCAGCCGACAATTATTAGCAACGACGACAATGGAACTATGACAATATTAGTCAGGATGAACCAGGTAGGGAATCTGTTGAAAAGTGCAACGGTCAGTGGCAGCGTTCCGGCCTGTGCCAGGATTGTCACAGCTGCTGACTGCCAAATTTTATCAGCTATCAAGGTTTTAAACCTGATCTTTAAGTAACAATCACGGTAAAAGCAGATAATGAAGATTACTGAAGAATAGGAGAGAAGAAATCCGGCATCAAACAGCACCGAAGGATGTATAATTAAAAGTATAAACGCTGAGGCTAACACTGAATTCAAGCTGTTCACATCCCTGCTGATGAGTTTCCCGGCCTGCAGAAAAGAGAACATTATTACTGCCCTTATTACAGAAGGAGTCAGCCCTGTCACAAAAGCAAAGGACCATAACAATAAAACAGCAATTAAAATTCTGAGGGTATTGAGTTTTCTTTTCATGAAAAAGAGCAGGTTGAAAATAAAGATGCTAAGAATTACTGCATGCAATCCTGATACCGCCATAATATGCATGACTCCGGCTTTGATAAAAATCTGTTTCTGTTCCGGGTCGAGCATGCTTTTCTGTCCTAAAGTTATTGCTGCTACCAGGGCAAGTCTGTCCCCGGTAATTCCCCGCTCTTCGTACATGTCAATGATCTTTTCTCTTATAATTAATGCCCTGTCTTTCAGCTTTCTGTGATCGGGATGAATAAGGCCGGTGATATCTTCCACGGTGGCATAGCTGAAGTACTTTATGCCATGGTTTTCCATATAAAACTTATAATCAAACTCATAAGGATTTCCCCTGTTGACAACAGGATTAGCTGAACACATGATCTTTATAAAGTCTCCCGGAAGCATTGTATTTATAAGGGTATCCTTCTTTATATAAATCAATAATGACCCCGTAAGCGGTATATTGCCGGAATCAGTAACCAGGGAGTGGAGTCTGACTATCATCCTGAAACTTTTATCCTTTTCTTCAGGATACTCAGCAAGTGAGCATAAATAGGTTCCCCGCCCCGGATCTAAATCCGAAAGGCTTTTCTTCTCATTAATATAAAGCAGCAAACCGGTGAGATACAACGAAAATGTCAGCGGGAAACCATACAATAGATTTATCTGTCTCTTATTAAAAAGAAGACTGATGCCAAACCCCGCCATTATAAAGAAAAGCGAAGCAACAAGGAATAATAAACCAGGTTTGAAATAAAGGCCTGATATAATTCCCAAACAGACAGGAAAACCTATCCGGAGAAAGGGTATTTCCTTATTCAGCACAGTCCGCAGCTATGAGACTATAATGAATAAAGATATGAAGAAAGTTTGGAGTGAGCTAAAGTTTGGAGTACTTAAAGTTTGAAAAAGTTTGGAGTGAGCTAAAGTTTGGAGTACTTAAAGTTTGAAAAAGTTTGGAGTGAGCTAAAGTATGAAGTGCTTTGAATAGAACAGTCTAACTCTAAGTACTTTAGGCACTTTAAGTACTCTAGTCACTTTTAACCTTCTGTCCCGGCAGCACCGTCTTGTAATCAGCTTCAAACTTACCCTTTGAAATGGCAGTAAGCTTGCCTTTCAGGAGTCTTTTTCTTAACGGGCTTACCTTGTCGGTGAAGAGTATCCCATCGAGGTGATCGTATTCGTGCTGTATTATCCGTGCTTTGTAACCATCATATTTCTCATCATGAAATTGCCAGTTTTCATCAAAGTAGGTTATTCTGATATGCGACTCGCGATTAATTTCTTCCCTAAGGTTCGGTATACTGAGGCAACCCTCATTCATCAGGTGCAAGTCACCAGATTTTTCAGTTATTTGAGCATTTATGAATACTTTTTTGAAATCAGCCAGTTCGGGTTCGTCTTCTGCCAGAGGACTACCATCAATAACGAAAATGCGGATTGACACTCCAATCTGAGGTGCAGCCAGGCCAAGTCCTTCTGCCCTGTGCAGTGTTTCAAAAAGATCAGCAATTACCTGCTCAAGGCCGGGATAATCCTTTTCAATATCCTCCGCTACTTTTCTTAATACCGGATGTCCATATACAACTATAGGATAAACCATTAATTTACAATACTTTTGTCTTTTTACTTTTGTCTTTTATCTTCTATCAGTCTCTTATCAAGAAACGATTGCAGGATAATTGAAGCACTTATCTTATCGATCATCGATTTATCCTGTCTGTCTTTTTTTTTTACTCCTCCGTCGATCATCGTTCTAAAAGCCATTCCTGACGTAAATCTTTCATCAACGAGATGAATTGGTATTCCAGGAAACATTTTCTCAATTTTCCTGATGAACTGATTCAGATATTTAACAGATGAGCTAGCCTGGTTGTTCATTGTTACCGGATAACCTATAACAAATTCTATAATTGATTCAGTTTTACTAAATTCTTTAAGAAAGTCCTCAAAATCATGGTTCTTCACTGTTTTAAGGGGCGATGCGAAAATCTGCAGAGGATCGGTGACTGCCAGTCCAATTCTTTTGGTTCCAAAGTCAATGCCTAATATTCTCCCCATGAAGTCAGTTATGGGGACAAAAGTATAAAAAAAAAGGCCACCTTTTCGGATGGCTCTTTTAACTATTAGTTTAATCTGATAATTTGACTTCAGCTGCCTGCTCATAAACCAGTGCAGCCAGTCTCTGATAAGACTTATACCTCCACTTTGCATTCTCCTCGGCAGCTTTGAAAAGTATGTCTGCCTGATCGGGGAATGATTTGACAAGCGATGTATAACGAACTTCCGAATTAAGGAAATCCTGGAATTTGCTCCAGTCAGGTTCCTTGGAATCGAGAGTGAAAGGATTTTTGCCTTCTTTTTCAAGAAGTGGATTGTACCTGTAAAGATGCCAGTAACCCGATTCTACAGCAAATTTCATCTGAGCCTGGGTTTTCCCCATCCCATCCCTGAGGCCATGATTAATACATGGTGAGTAGGCTATTATGAGCGAAGGACCTGGATATGCTTCTGCTTCCTTGATAGCTTTCAGATACTGGGAATTGCTCGACCCCATTGAAACCTGGGCTACATAAACGTAGCCATAGCTCATAGCCATCTGGCCAAGATCCTTCTTACGGATCTTCTTGCCCGATGCAGCAAATTTGGCAACGGCGCCTGCAGGTGTCGATTTTGATGCCTGTCCTCCGGTATTTGAATAAACCTCAGTATCGAGTACTATTACATTTACATCTTCGCCTGAAGCAAGCACATGATCAAGCCCTCCGTAACCTATATCATAAGCCCAGCCATCTCCACCGATTATCCAGTGTGATTTCTTGATAAGGTATTGTCGGAGACTCAGGATCTCTTCCGTAACACCGGATTTCTCCTTGCCGCATGCTTCAATAACGTTGGCTGATGCAATCCTTGAAGCTTCAGCATTATCTTTATCCTTCAGCCATCCTTCAAAAGCAGCTTTGGTTTCTGCACCGACCGATCCTCCGGCAATTGCATCTTTCATTCTTAATTCTATGCGTTCCCTGAGCTTATTGGCCCCGAGTGCCAGTCCGTACCCATATTCAGCATTGTCTTCAAAAAGTGAGTTTGCCCATGCCGGGCCGCGTCCCATTTTATTGTGTGTATATGGCATTGATGGCGCTGATCCGCTGTATATTGATGAACAACCGGTTGCATTAGATGCGATCATGCGGTCACCAAACAGCTGGGTAATTGACTTGAGATATGGTGTCTCACCGCAGCCTGCACACGCCCCTGAAAACTCGAAGAGCGGTTGTGAGAACTGGCTGTTCTTTACATTCACGAACTTGTCAACCACAAAGTCCTTGTAACCTACCTTATCATTCATGTATGCAAATCGGTCAACTTCGGCCAGTTGAGTTTCAAGAGGTTTCATTATCAATGACTTGATCTTGGAAGGACAAACATCAGCACAATTGCTGCAGCCTGTACAGTCCAGAACACTTACCTGGATCCTGAATTTGTATGCTTTGAGCGCTCCGGGTATGCCCTGGATTGTTTTTGTTCCTTCAGGTGCTTTTGCCAGTTCTTCTTCTGTGAGCAGGAAGGGGCGTATGGCTGCGTGAGGACAAACATAGGAGCATTGATTGCACTGAATGCAGTTTTCAGACTGCCATTCAGGAACATTTACTGCTATACCGCGCTTTTCATAAGCGCTGGTACCTGATGGAAATGTACCGTCTTCTCTTCCTATGAATGCACTAACCGGAAGATCATCTCCCTTCAATGCATTTATGGGTTCCATGACTTCACGTATGAATTCAGGAATGTCGCGGTTGTCTTTTTGTTTCTTAACCTCCATTTTTGCCCATTCTGCAGGTATTGCAACCTTGGTGACATTGCTTCCTCTGTCAACAGCGGTATAGTTCATATTGACCACTTCTTCACCTTTTCTGCCATAGCTCTTGTAAATGAATTTCTTCATTTCCGATTCGGCTTTTTCGTAAGGTATCACATTGGCAACTTTAAAGAAGGCAGCCTGCATAATGGTATTCGTCCTTGATCCCAGGCCCAGCTCTTCAGCTATTGAAGTTGCGTTGATTATATAGAAGTTGATGCTATTCTCTGCAAGATACCTCTTCATATGGTCAGGGAGGCGTTCTTTTGTCTCTTCAGCATCCCATATTGAGTTCAGCAGGAATGTTCCGTTCTTCTTCATCCCTTTAAGCATATCATACTTATCGAGGTATGATGGTACATGACAGGCAACAAAGTCGGGTGTATTTACATAATAGGGTGAACGGATCGGCTTATCCCCAAAACGAAGATGCGAAATGGTGATACCTCCTGATTTTTTTGAATCGTATGCAAAATATGCCTGGCAGTATTTATCGGTCGTTTCACCAATGATCTTGATCGAATTTTTGTTTGCTCCCACGGTTCCGTCAGAACCAAGACCATAAAATTTAGCCGAGTATGTTCCGGGAAGGGCAACATTTATGTCGGGAAGTACCGGCAGGGAGGTGAATGTGACATCGTCCACTATACCTACAGTGAAAAGGTTCTTCGGTTCCTTAAGTTTCATGTTTTCGAAAACGGAAAGGATCTGGCTTGGAATTGTATCCTTTGAACTCAATCCATAGCGGCCACCTATGATCAGAGGTCTTTCAGCCCTGTCGTAGAACATGTCCTTAACATCAAGATAAAGAGGCTCTCCCGGTGATCCCGGTTCTTTTGTCCTGTCGAGAACAGTTATCCTCTTAACTGATTTCGGGTAAACATTAAAGAAATATTTTGATGAAAAGGGACGGTAAAGATGGACAGTTATCAGACCGACCTTTTCACCTTTGGCTCTCAGGTAATCAATAACTTCCTTTGTTGTATCAGTTACCGAGCCCATTGCTATTATTATGTGTTCAGCATCAGGATCTCCGTAAAAAGTAAATGGTTTATACTCTCTTCCGGTAAGCTTTGTGATTTCAGCCATATAGGAATTCACTATATCCGGGACCGGTTCATAGAAAGTATTAATTGCTTCTTTTGCCTGGAAGAAAATATCAGGGTTCTGTGCAGTTCCCCTCATAACGGGGTGTTCAGGATTTAAGGCATTATTGCGGAATTTTGTCAGAGCATCCCAGTCGATGAGTTTTTTCATATCATCCATTTCAGTCAACTCGACTTTCTGGACCTCATGGGAAGAACGGAATCCGTCAAAGAAATGAACGAAAGGTATTCTTGATTTTATCGCAGTAAGATGTGCTACACCGGCAAGGTCCATTATTTCCTGCACACTGCCGCTGGCCAGAAACGCAAATCCGGTCTGCCTGCAGGCATAAATGTCGCTGTGGTCACCAAATATCGAAAGTGCATGTGCTGCAAGAGTTCTGGCGCTTACATGAAAAACTCCAGGAAGAAGCTCACCTGCAATCTTGTACATGTTAGGAATCATCAGGAGCAGGCCCTGCGATGCTGTATAGGTTGTGGCTAATGCGCCTGTCTGCAGTGCACCGTGCAATGCTCCGGCTGCTCCGCCCTCCGACTGCATCTCAACAACCCTGACTGTTTCCCCGAAGATATTTTTCAATCCGTCGGCAGCCCATTCGTCGATATATTCAGCCATTGTTGATGAAGGTGTGATAGGATATATGCAGGCAACTTCGCTAAACATATATGCCACATGCGATGCAGCCTGATTGCCGTCGCATGTTATAAATTTTTTTGTTCTCATTTTGAAAAGAATATATAATTGGTTAAAGATTTTTTCGGACGAAAGTGCAAATTTACTAAAATTTACAGTCTGTTATCCGCCATTCATTGAAATCAGGAACTCTTCATTCGACTTTGCCTGCATCAGCCTGTCGCGCAGGAACTCCATTGCTTCAACCCCATTCATATCAGTAAGGTAGTTTCGGAGCACCCATATCTTTTGAAGAATGTTCTTGTTAAGCAAGAGATCTTCGCGGCGTGTGCTTGAAGCAGGAATATCAATTGACGGGAATATTCTCCTGTTCGAAAGTTTACGGTCGAGCTGAAGTTCCATATTGCCGGTTCCCTTGAATTCCTCAAAGATGACATCATCCATTTTAGAGCCGGTCTCGGTAAGGGCTGTGGCGATTATTGTGAGTGAACCACCGTTCTCAATGTTACGTGCAGCTCCGAAGAACCGCTTTGGTTTGTGCAGTGCATTAGAATCAACACCGCCCGATAATACTTTTCCCGAAGCAGGGGCGGTGGTATTAAATGCCCTTGCAAGCCTGGTGATCGAATCAAGCAGGATTACAACATCATGTCCGCATTCAACAAGGCGCTTTGCCTTCTCAAGTACTATATTGGCAATCCTGCAATGCCGTTCAGCAGGCTCATCAAAGGTCGACGCTATAACTTCAGCTTTAACATTTCTGGCCATATCAGTCACTTCCTCAGGCCTTTCGTCGATAAGCAGGATCATCAGGTAGACATCAGGGTGATGTTTTGCAATGGCATTGGCAATCTCCTGAAGCAGTATTGTCTTACCTGTTTTTGGCTGAGCAACAATTAGTCCGCGCTGCCCTTTACCAATAGGAGAGAACATATCGATCACTCTTACGGAAAGTGATCCTTCTCCCGGAGTGCATAATGTGAATTTCTCATTGGGAAAGAGAGGTGTCAGAAAATCAAAAGGCACCCTGTCGCGGATAAAATCGGGACTTCTTCCGTTTATCTCATCTACTTTAATAAGGGGAAAGTACTTTTCTCCCTCTTTGGGAGGACGGATTGATCCCTTGATTGTATCTCCGGTTTTCAATCCGAATAACTTTATTTGCGATTGTGATACATAGATATCATCAGGGGAGTTCAGATAATTGTAGTCGGGTGATCTGAGAAAACCATACCCGTCGGGCATTATTTCAAGCACTCCTGTATTATATATAATTCCTTCAAATTCGAAGGGCCTTTCTTTCCTTTCTTCTCTGGCTGGCTGAATATCAGCCAATATTTCCTTAACTGGCGGGTCATTAATAATTTCACCTCCGGCAATTTCAGTAACCGGCTTTGTCTCTTCAAATAGTGGTTCATCCCCGTTTAAAGGCAGTGTTGTTTCAACTACAATCTGAGGCTTCTTTGGATCCCTGGTTGCAAAAGGGTTTTCACTGAATCGGTGATCCCTCTCTTTTCGGTCGGAATAATTTGGTTCACGCTTCCACCTGGGAGCCCTTATCTCTTCTTTAACTGGTTCCTGTGATTTGAAAAGGTCGGATCTTTCCTCGGTTCTTTCGGGCCTGACTATTGTTTCTCTCTGATCAGAGATTACAGGCTCAGGCTTTTTCAGATCGTCGGGCGAAACAGAAATAACAGATTCAACGGGACGGTTAATAACTGGCTTTAGAGTTCTTGGCCTTTTGCCTCTTCTCTGAACCGGATCGTACTGCTGATTTTCCATTTCATTTAAGGGATTTGCAGGGTTGGTTTCTGTATTATTGCTTTTTCTCTTCTCAGTAGCTTCAATTGCCTGCTGATCGAGGATTTTATAGATCAGATCCTGTTTTTTTAAAGATTCTGTTCTTTTGATTTTAAGATCTCTGGCTATATCCCGCAACTCGGGAAGGAGCTTATTGCTTAACTCAAGAATGTCGTACATAATAATAGATGAGGATAAAGAGATTATAATTTGTTATTGGATAACCAGACTAAGAAATGAAGCTGAGCCGGTGGGAAAACCGGAGCAATATTAATAAAATAAATAATATAAGTTGTGTTAATTATGAAAAAAGCTTTGGGAAAAAAATGAGTTCAAATAATATAATGATATTCAAAAGCAGCAAATATCAACCGCAATTTAGTTTAAAACTCCGATTTGACAAAATAATTTTGACATATAAATGATTTTCAATACATTTTTTTATTAAAATTGCATTCTAAGCCTTCTTTTTCGTTCCTAAACTGCCAGGACCTGTAATGCGTCAGCTAAAGATAACAAAACAGGTTACCAACCGCGACACCCCTTCTCTTGACAAATATCTTCAGGAGATAGGGCGGGTGGATCTCATTTCACCCGAAGAGGAAGTACAACTTGCAAGAAGAATCAAAACTAATGATCCGGATGCCCTGGGAAAGCTGGTAAAGGCAAACCTTCGTTTTGTTGTCTCGGTTGCAAAACAATACCAGAACCAGGGGATGGGACTTCCTGATCTGATCAATGAGGGTAATCTCGGACTCATGAAAGCAGCGCAGCGTTTCGATGAAACCCGGGGCTTCAAGTTTATCTCCTATGCTGTATGGTGGATCAGGCAGTCTATTCTGCAGTCACTGGCCGAGCAGGCCAGGATTGTGCGTCTCCCGGTAAACAAGATCGGATCAATTAACAGGATTAACAGGGCATTTGCCAGGCTCGAGCAGGAATTTGAGAGGGAACCTTCATCGCAGGAGATTGCAGACATGCTTGAAATGATCCCTGAAGATGTAAAGGAATCGTTAAAAACGAACGGCAGGACAATAAGTATGGATGCACCGATAAGCATGGAAGAAGAAAATACAATGTATGATGTGATGCAGAATCCCGATACACCCAGTCCGGATAAGAACCTTATCAATGAATCGCTGGCATGGGAAATTGAACGTGCACTGTGCTCCCTTTCTCCCCGTGAATCAAAAGTTCTGAAGCTCTATTTTGGCCTGGGAATGAAGCATCCTTTTACACTTGAAGAGATAGGAGAGGAGCTTAAGCTTACGCGCGAGCGTGTGCGTCAGATAAAAGAGAAAGCTATTAAAAGGATACAGTTCACCACCCGGTGTAAAATTCTCAAGACATATCTGGGTTAAATATTTGTTTCTATATTTACCTAAAATCATCTGGCATGAATCATCTTGTCTCTCCATCGCTTTTAGCTGCTGATTTTATGAATCTTGGCAGGGACGTTATAATGGTAAACAAAAGTCCTGCCGACTGGATACATTGTGATATAATGGATGGTGTATTTGTTCCAAATATTTCCTTCGGATTACCTGTTGTGGAACAGATAAGGAGAATTTCTGAAAAGCCTCTTGATGTTCATTTAATGATAGTTGATCCCGACAGATATCTGTCGCGCTTCCATGATGCCGGAGCGAGCATTCTTACAGTCCAGTATGAAGCCTGCTTTCATCTTCACAGGACAGTGACCGAAATAAGGAATCTGGGGATGAAAGCAGGTGTTGCAATCAATCCGCATACACCTGTTTCGCTCCTCGAAAATACGCTTCCCTTCATTGATATGGTACTGATTATGACTGTGAATCCCGGATTCGGCGGACAATCATTTATTAAAGATAGTTATAATAAGATCAGAGCACTTCGTAAAATGATCGGTGAAGGTGGTTATAATGTCCTGATTGAAGTGGATGGAGGAATCGATACAACAAATGCATCCACTCTGGTCGAAGCTGGAGTAAATGTTCTTGTGGCAGGAAATTCGGTGTTCAATTCAACAGATCCTGAGGGGACAATCAGGAAACTTAAGATGTTAACTTTATAGGACTTAAACCCCCTCTGCCCGCTCAGAGGTCCTCCCGTTAATATACCCAATTATTTCCTGAATCTGATCCGGGCTGAACCAGACAATCTCCCTGTCACGACTCCACCATGTCATCTGCCTCTTCGCATACCGGCGGCTATTCCTTTTTATCAGTTCAATGGTTTTTTCCCTTGTAGTTTTTCCATCAAAAAAATCAAAAAACTCCCTGTAGCCAACACTCTTTAAAGGATTCAGGTCTTTTTGATCCAGAAGCTTCCCGGCTTCGTCCTCAAGACCACAGCTTACCATTTCATCGACTCTTTTGTTGATTCTCCAGTAAAGATCTTCACGGTCTCTTTTCAGACCTATTTTTATTATGATGAAATCCCTTTCGGCCCTTTTATTTGTGAGAAACTCAGAATAACGGCGCCCTGTGGATTCAAATATCTCCAATGCTCTTATAATTCTTTTATGATTCCGCAGATCGACAGTTGAATAGTAATCAGGATCGATTAATCTGAGTTCAGCTCTAAGGCTTTCAATCCCTTCTGTTTTGAATTGGAGGTTATATTTATCCCTGACTAAGGGATTAATATCCGGAATATCGTCGATACCATTGCAGACGGCGTCGATATACATCCCGGAACCTCCTGTCATTACCGCAATATTATTTTCTTTGAATAAGGATGGAAGAAGCTCCAGAACTGCCCTTTCAAAAAGGCTGGAGCTGAAGTATTCCGTAACTGAAAGGAACCTGATAAAATGATGTCTGACCCTTCTCATCTGAGCTTCGGAAGGAACTGCAGTTCCTATCTTCATCTCCCTGTAAAACTGGCGTGAATCGGCAGATATTATTTCAGAATTGAAATGGCTGGCAATCTCAACAGAAAGGTCACTCTTCCCGACACCTGTCGGGCCAAGTATTACTATAAGGAAATTTTTCATTAAAGGCTGATCCGCGAAGATCATTCATCTTCTTCGGTCAGGGTTTCGGTATTATCAAAATCAGGAAGGGGTTCTTCATCATCCCCGTTAAGGAAAAGATCATCAACTTCAGGTTCTTCTTCATCTTCTTCCTCGTCGGACACCACAATGTTGTTATACAACTTGTGTGAGCTGGTGCCGAAAACGACCTGTTTTGGCGGAATCCCTTTTGAGTTGGTGCAAATGGGGTACTCACGATCTTCAATTTCTTTTGTTTCTCCGGTATATTCAACAAAAAGGCCCCTGTCGTTGAAGAAGTCGAACACGTAAAGTAATTTCTGGTTTTTTCTGAAAATTATTTCCTCAAGGACTGCTGTTTCCATTGTGGATGAGCCCGTACCCATATCAAACAGAGTAAACTCCTCCTCCTTTTCCCAATTATCAGTTGCCAGGAAAAAAGAAGCCATCTGGGATTTATCATACTCAAGCTCATCCTGAATAATGTTATGAAAATCCAATAATGTCTGGGAGTCAAGAAACTCAAATTCCCGCACAAACGACTCATCTTCATCAGATAATACTACGAACTTATAAACCATATCACTATATATTCGACGGGTGCAATATAATATTTTTTATTTTACAATATTCCGGCTCAGTTTATTTTTAGAAGAAAATCTATTGTATCCAATCCATCAGCATAATCCCACAGATGAGGCGACTGGGCCATTCCGAACGGAATGTCATTATCGCTTACAATACACTGGATTTTAGTTTTAATTCTTTCAATTTCCATGTAAACGATATTTATTGAATCATAGTATTCAAAATAAAGGACAGCCACAGGGGATGAAATACCTGTACTCCTTTTGCAGAGCAGGAAACCGGCATCAATGAATTCGTCCTTGTTAACCATGTATACCGCTTTGTTGTAATCATAGTTATTCGCGTATTTGTTATGATTGATAATGTGATCGTATTCTTTCCATGAGGCTGTAAGCCTTTTTATATCATAACCATCCGGAACATATATCTTTGAAACACTCCTGCAGCCAAGGCCGAAATACGAAAAAACGTCTGACCCAAGCCGCGATAATACTTCTTTATTTTCACTGCCGGTGACGATAGCGACACTGTTCCTGTTCTTACGGATTATATGCGGGTATTTGCCGAAGTAATATTCAAAGTATCTCGAGCTGTTGTCGCTGCCACTGGCAATGATCGCATCAAAACCTTTAAGTAGTCCTTCAGTGAATGTTATCTTATCACTGAATTCCGGATTGATTTCGCATAAAACCTTGCTGATAAATATAATAAGCTGCTGATCCTTTGAACTTGTTTTTGCTGTCAGGCTGTGATCAGCTATAAGAACCGACAGGAAATCATGGAAACCGACAAGTGGTATATTGCCGGCCATCACAACACCAACATTTATGCTTTTCCTTTTGGAATTTAGTTCCGGATAACTGCTTGTCCAACTTTCAAGATTCTCAGAAGTCATTTCATCAGCAATAGCCTTTACTGCCATTCGTACATTATCGGGTGTGAACCAGGGATTTTTGTATTGCTGATCATTAATTAGCTTTTCAAGATCAGATGAGTACCTCTTATTGTCACCCTCAAGGGAATCCCTCAGAATTTTGCCAAGCTTCGAAAATGATTTTATTCTCTCCTCAAGTGACATTATAATCTAATTTGTTTAATTCATAAATATTCTTAATTTATTGTATTCCTTTGTGTTACTTAGTGACAGCCTTTGAGATCCTTTGTGGTTAAATTCTTTTTTACCACAAAGTTGCACAAAGGATTACACGAAGGACTCACAAAGTCTATGAATTTTACAAGCTAGTTAGCCATTGCAAATTTATAGAATTATACATAAAAAAAGCTGATCCTGCGGAAATGGGATCAGCTTTATGAAATCAGGTCAGACTTATCAGTAACTATTTTAAAGTATAATTTATCGGGATCATGTACCAGACTGCCACGGCTTTTCCGTCCTTAATGCCGGGCTTTTCAAATTTAGGAAGTGTTTGGACAACTCTGATTGCTTCCGCATCGAGTTCCGGATCAACTCCTTTCAAAATGGATATTTTATCAATGCTTCCGTCAGCTTCAACAGCGAATCTTACAATCACTTTGCCCTGAATCCCTTTAGTCTTTGCATTCTCAGGATACCTGGTATTATCTGCAATGTGTTGTATCAGACCAGTGTCTCCACCTTTGAAGACCGGCATTTCATCAACTTCTACAAAAGGAGCTTCTGAACTTATATCACCGACTGGTGGAGGCGGTGGTGGAGGAGGAGGTGCGATCTCAACTCCTGCATCCGCAGGTTTGTTACTCTGGCTGCAGCCTGAAATAAAAAGCATTACGGCTGCAATAACTGGCAAGACCGTCAATAATTTGAGGTTTGCAAGTGTTCTGGAACGTTTTTTTGTCATCATGATCATTCGTTTTTTAATAAGTGATGGATTCGAAAAGCTATTTGTTATTGTAAATATCTTTGACTTAAAAACCTGGTTCATGATAAGCTTCTGGTAGCTGTTTACTGATGTGCCCATACTTAAGCACCCCTCATCAGCCTGAAATTCATGTACTGCACGTAATGAACTGTTGAAAAGATGTATTACCGGATTGAACCACTGGAATACTTTTACTATTTCCAGCAATACTATATCAAACGAATGATTATGGTCAAGATGATTCTGTTCGTGTTTAATTATTTCTTCTGTCTCTCCGGGTGTTAACCTGTCATTTACAAATACATGGCCAAACACTGAAAATCCTGCCGTATTTAAACCATGGAATCTTATAATCCTGGTTCTCCCTGTCTTTTGCCTTGTGATCAGGGAAAAAAGCTCCAGAATGTCAAAGACCAGTTTTAGTCCGAAGAAGATCACCCCGGCTATGTAGATAATAAATGACCACTTATAAGCAGAAATGGCTGAAATTTCCGAAATTCCTGATGAAGTGTTACTGGTAATACCTGATACGAAGATCTCGGATAAAAGGCCACCAAATACCGGCAGGTTTAATTGCCTCGTTGTCTGAACTGTAATCAGCGGAAGAATAAATGAGGCAAACAGGGAAAACAGTATATAAACCCTGTTTCTGCTGTAGAGGGTATCACTGCTAAGAAAAACCCTGTAGACAAGAAAGAACCCTGCCAGATAAATTGCCATCTTTATCATATAAACAAATAGTGCATTCATTTTAATTCTTTTTGCTTGGACATTTCATCTTCCATAATCTTCATAATATCACCCATCTCTTTAACCGAGATGCTTTTTTCCCTGGCAAAAAAGCTTACCATTTTCTCAAATGAATTCGAGAAATAATCCTTTACAAAAGTGTTCAGATGCATTTTAGAGTAATCGCTTTTTGAAACGACCGGGTAATACTCGTGTGTTCTTCCGTAAGCTTTGTGATAAACAAATCCCTTATCCTGCAAAATCCTTACAATGGTACTCACTGTATTATATGCCGGTTTGGGTTCGTCAAAGTGCTCAAGGATATCCTTTACAAATCCCTTTTTCCTTTTCCAGAGTACCTGCATTACCTGTTCTTCAGCGCGGGTCAATTCTCTCATATACTATCTTTTTTATAATCTCTTTTTTTTTTGAAACGCAATGCATTGCGTTTATACTATCAAATATACAACGAAAAAATTAGTTATGCAACTAAATTGTTAATTATTTTAAAAAATATTCAATAATATTATTATTAAACTGATAATATTTGAATTAATATGAGGGTGTATCAAAAGTCCTTAGTGGTCTTTGTGATTAACTTTGAGGAATTTGTGGTTAATTTTTAAATCACTGAATCACAAAGGATCACGAAGTACAACACAAAGTTGCACAAAGTGAAAAGTATCCAAAATAGAACTATTGAGACAGCCTCAACATTTAGTCGGACACTAATTGCTATGTTTGATAAAAAATAGTGTACTTTTATTTTTTTATTAAGCATTCTTAAAAAAAGTATATAAATGAATTTCGTAAAGAGAATTGCCATTTTCAGGGAAAATCTCAGGATTGCGATAAAGGCAATTCAATCGAACAGGGTAAGAGCAATTCTTACAATGAGCATTATTGCTTTCGGGATAATGGCTCTGGTAGGAATTCTGACAGCGATCGATGCCATCAAATCATCACTCACGTCCCAGTTTACAATGATGGGAGCTAATTCCTTTACAATCACATCGAGGGGAATGAACATCCAGGTGGGGAATTCAAGGACAAGGCACCGGAACTATTCAAGGATCTCCTACCGGGAGGCAATTGAATTTAAGGAAAGGTTTACCGAACCAGCGTGGGTTACTGTTTCATTCAATGCCTCACAATTAACGACTGTGAAATATGATAAGGAAGAAACAAATCCTAATGTCACCCTGATGGGAGTTGATGAGAATTATCTTGCTGTATCAGGCTATGAAGTTGAAAATGGAAGGAATTTCTCTGCAGATGAGATACAGATGAACAGCCGGTTTGTACTGATCGGATCTGTGATAGCAACCGATTTATTTCCTGCCGGAGTTGATCCTGTTGGCAAGGATATAACTGTTGCCGGGCTTAAGCTTAAGGTTTCAGGAGTCCTTAAAAGCAAGGGAGCCAGTCAGATATCAGATGATAAAATATGTTTTATGCCTGTTTCAACAGCCCGGCAATACTTTTCACGTCCGAATATGAATTTCAGTGTTGCGGTTATGCCAATAAATCCGGTAAATCTTGATGTGATGATCGGGGAGGCTGAAGGAGTTTTCAGGGTTGTCCGTAATCTTGACCCCAAGGATGAATCTGATTTTAATGTGGTAAAGAGCGATACTATCCTGAATATGCTGCTTAAGAACATACGCTATGTGACGCTTGCTGCAACCCTGATCGGAATTGTCACGCTGTTTGGAGCTGCAGTCGGGCTAATGAATATAATGCTTGTTTCAGTTACTGAAAGAACCCGCGAGATCGGAGTAAGGAAAGCCATTGGCGCCAAACCCAAAACAATAAAATACCAGTTTTTATTCGAGTCGATTCTGATTGGTCAGTTTGGCGGCATATTCGGAATAATTCTTGGCATCCTTATCGGCAACGGAGTATCTTCAATGCTTCGCTCAAATTTTGTTGTTCCGTGGTTATGGGTTGGAACAGGGATCTTTGTATGTTTCGTGGTAGGGGTAGTTTCAGGCTATGCCCCGGCTGTCAAAGCTGCAAACATTGATCCTATTGAAGCATTGCGGTACGAATAATTTAACCTCATTCCTTACCTTCCCCGGGGGTAACACTCTTGATGGCAGATAAAAAGGGACATGCCATGGCATGTCCCTTTTAATAACATATTATTATAAAACTTTACTTCACTGTGTTCATATAGGCTACAAGATCGAGAAGTTTACAAGAATAGCCCCATTCATTATCGTACCATGCAACCACTTTCACAAAGTTGTCGTTAAGTGCAATGCCTGCACCGGCATCAAAGATAGATGTGTGCGGATCGCCGTTAAAGTCACTTGAGACAACAGCATCTTCAGTATACCCGAGAATCCCTTTAAGCGGACCCTCCGAAGCAGTTTTCATAGCTTTCTTGATATCCTCATAGGTTGCAGCTTTTTCCAGACGGCAGGTCAGGTCAACTACCGAAACATTGAGGGTTGGAACCCTGAAGGCCATGCCGGTAAGTTTGCCTTTAAGTTCAGGAATAACCTTCGTAACAGCTTTTGCAGCACCTGTTGAGGAAGGAATAATGTTGCCCGAAGCAGCACGTCCGCCTCTCCAGTCTTTATTTGAAGGACCGTCGACTGTTTTCTGTGTTGCTGTTGTGGAATGAACGGTTGTCATGAGACCTTCAATAATTCCGAAATTATCATTGAGTACCTTGGTAACGGGTGCAAGGCAGTTGGTTGTGCAGGATGCATTTGATACGAACTGCATATCAGCCTTGTATTTATCATGGTTAACGCCCATTACAAACATTGGTGTATCATCTTTCGAGGGAGCTGACATTACAACGCGTTTTGCACCAGCTTTTATATGGCCTGCTACGGTTTCCTTGGTAAGGAAAAAACCTGTGCATTCAATCACATATTCAGCGCCAACTTCATTCCATTTCAGGTTTGAAGGATCCTTCTCGGCTGTAACACGGATACTCTGGCCGTTTACTACAAGCTTTCCGTCCTTTGCTTCCACTGTTCCGTCGAACCTGCCATGCATAGTGTCGTACTGAAGCATGTAAGCTATATAATTCACTTCGAGGAGGTCGTTTATTCCGACTATTTCCATATCGTTCCTCTTTAAGGCAGCCCTGAAGGCCAGTCGGCCAATTCTGCCAAAGCCATTAATTCCAACTTTAATTCTTGACATAACTATATCATTATATTGGTTAATAATTTAAACGTACAAAGATACGGTTTTTTTCAGAAAAAAGAGGTGACTAATAGCTTGGAGAAGCTTTTTTCCTTTTGAATATATAGGAAAACTTATTCGTTTCAGGATTTAGTGGATCGATAACTACGCCAAACCTGTAACTTACGAACAATGAAAAGAATAAAGCCTGATTATCGGTAGTTGCCATAATTGGAATCTCTTTAAGAAAACCGCTTAAGGCAAAGCCTGCTTCAACGGCATGGATAACTTTTTCCTCTTTGCTGTACTCAAAGTTGACCCCGGTTTTCACAAATAATCCAGGGACTATACGTGTCTCTCCGAGCCCTTTTACCCATGGTGCTTTGCTGTAAATATCGTATGCCGGATGTTTATTAACATCCAGTTTTTCTTCCTTAATCTGATATTCAAAGGCTGATGTGGGATAGAGGATTTTATAGTAAACTGGTTTATAAAAGGCAAAAGTTGGACCTCCGGAATAAAAGTATCTTACTGCCACTCCTCCAAGGTCGGCTTTCTTAAACAATTCGTGCTGACGACCGATACTTCCTCTAAGATAGATAGCCCCATTGATCTTTCCGTATTTGAAAGAACCCGGGGTTTGATATAATGGATTCGACGTTCTGTATTCACGGGGGTGTTTAAGATTTCCTGCTTCAATCTCGAAAAGACGCTTATTCAGGAAATCAATTCTCCTGGCTTCACGGTAACTGACTCCATACCCGTCAGAATTAAGCAGAAAAGCAAAGGATCTTTCATTTCTGAAAAAAATCTTTTGCTGCTCGTTGAGTTCGCCCTGCGCAAAGGCCGGGCAAATACAATAGCTAGCCAGAATAAATGTTATAAGCAGCCTTCTCATCTTAATTTGCTAACTTATAAAACAAAAAATCGGAATAATCCCGGAGATATCAGCCGTTATTTTCTGTTTGTGAAGTTTCAGCACTGGTGTAAGCCGGACATGCTTTTTCACTGCATGAACTTACAAACAAAGCGCTAAAAAATGTGATAACCAGGATTACAGCAAACTTTTTCATAAAACCGTAGTTTTAATAAAACACAAAAGTAAAACAAACATTTAATAAACAATCTTTGTGCCAAAATATTATTCATCCAGAGGAAATTCTTAATAATATTTAACACACGGATTCAATTTATAATAAACAATTTTTTCGCATTTTTGTTGTACGACTAACACTTATTCATTTTATGCCATGAAGTTTAAATTAATTATATTAATCATGATTTTTACAATGAGTACAAATTCTTTTTCTCAGGAGAAACTGCCATTTAATGACCTTTCGAAGCAGGAGTCTATTGTAATCGAAA
>Ga0209254_10001192_pt1 | contig 23041 bp, 26 predicted proteins | sample FrelakmetDIP11DI_FD_187148 | JGI IMG/M metagenome (GOLD analysis project Ga0209254, IMG submission 187148) | Freshwater lake sediment microbial communities from the University of Notre Dame, USA, for methane emissions studies - DIP11 DI (SPAdes)... | ecosystem: Environmental > Aquatic >...
TTCGATCTCTTTCACTCGGGCGAAGGCCTGGTGCACGTTGTCGACCAACTCGACCGCCACGCCGAGATCGCGGCAGACCTGCACGCGGTATGGGTTGGCGCTACGCGGCATCACCACCTTGGCCGTGGTGCCGAGCTGGCGCGCCGAGTAACCGAGCGAGATGGCGTGGTTGCCGGCCGACACGCCAGTGACGCCGCGCGCGAGCGCGGCGTCGTCGAGATCGAGCATCACCGACAACGCGCCGCGCGGCTTGAAACTGCCGGTGCGCTGGAACAGCTCCTCTTTCAGCCACACCTGCGTGGCCACACCCACGGCCGCGGCCAGCGCGTCATCGACGAGCAGGCGGATCGGCGTGGTGATGACGAGATCACCCAGGCGCGCGCGGTTGGCGCGGATGGCTTCGATGGTGGGGGGCTCGACCTGCATGGCGTTGTGGCGGCGCGAGCCTACGACAGATTCATCGGTTCAGCCGCGGCGCAGCCCGAGCCACATCACGGTGGCCACCACCAACAGGCCACCGGCCACCTGCGTCGGCGCCATCGACTGGCCGAGGACGGCCCAGGCCAGCACCAGCACGAAGATCGGCTCGATGTTCATGATGGCGGAGTTGCCGACCACGCCCAGTCGCGGCAGCACGGTGAACATGATCGTGAATCCGGTGCCGTACAGGATGGTCAGCGCGGCCAGGCCCCACCAGCCCGGGGCTGCCTGCGGCAAGTGCAGACCCCCTTGCGAGGCCACGCCAGCCAGCGCGATCCCGCCAACGATGGTCAACGTGGTGGCGGTGCGCAGCCGGCCGTCGAGCTTGGCGGCTTCGTGCTGCGTGAGCACCAACGCCATGCCGAAGGTGGCGGCTGCCGCCAGCGCAAAGGCCACGCCGGTGCCGATGCGACCCCACTGCCCGGCCACGCCCAGGCCCGACGGGGCGCCCAGGACATCGAGCGCCAGCGCCAGCCCGAGCAGCATCACCGGCATGGCGCGCAGTACGCGCGGCTCGGGTCGGTGGCGGTAAACCAATCGCGCCCAGAGTGCCGTCCACAGCGGGTAGGTGTTGAACGCCAGCAGGGCCAGGGCCACCGGCAGCCGCGCCACGGCGGCATACAGGCACAGGCTCTGCACGCCAATCAACAGGCCGATGCCTGGCAATGCGCGCTTGTGCCGCGCGGTCAAGCGCAGCGGCACCTGCTGGATCACCAGCAGCAGGCCGACGACCAGCGCAGTGATGATGCTGCGAAAGCTCACCGCCGTGGCCACGTCGACGCCGTTGTCGAAGGCCACGCGCGCGGCCACATGATTGGCGCCCATCAGCAGCGCGATCAGCAGCAGGGTGGCGAATGCGGCGCGGGTGAGCGCGGCACTTGGAGCAGCCGGGGACGACATGGCCGCATTCTCGCGTCGCCCGCGGCCTTCGGTTACCGTGCGGCTTCCACCCTTCACCCGATCGACACATCATGCAATATCGCCGCCTCGGCCGCACCGGCCTCAAGCTCAGCACGCTCTCGCTCGGCTCCTGGGTCACGTACCACAATCAGGTCGATCAGAAGGCGGCGATCGAGATGATGGCCGCGGCGTATGACGCCGGCGTCAACTTCTTCGACAACGCCGAGGCCTACGCCGGCGGCCAGAGTGAGCTGGTGATGGGCCAGGCCCTGAAGGCGCTGGCCTGGCCGCGGCTGAACTACGTGATCTCGAGCAAGTACTTCTGGGGCCTGGACCGCCAGGGCGACGCCGTCAACCGCAAGGACACGCTGAACCGCAAGTACCTGATGCAGGCCGTCGACGGGTCGCTCAAGCGCATGGGCCTCGAGCACATCGACATCATCTATTGCCACCGCCCCGACCCGCAGACGCCGGTGGAGGAAACGGCGCGCGCGATGAGCGACATCATCACGCAAGGCAAGGCGCTGTATTGGGGCACCAGCGAATGGCCCGCCGCCGAAATCCGGGCCGCGTGGGACGTGGCTGATCGCTACGGCTGGCACAAGCCGGTGGTCGAGCAGCCGCAGTACCACCTGTTCCATCGCCAGCGCGTCGAGACGGAGTACGCGCCGCTGCTTGAAGCCACCGGCCTGGGCCTGACCACCTGGAGCCCGCTGGCCTCGGGCCTGCTCACCGGCAAATACACCGCCGGCGTGCCCGACGGCAGCCGCGGTGCGCTGGAGGGCATGGCCTTCCTGCGCGATGGCCTCACGCATCCGGCGAAGAACGCCGCGGTGAAGCAACTCGAGCCGGTCGCCGCCGAGCTGGGTGGCAGCGTGGCCCAACTCGCGCTGGCCTGGGTGGCAAGGAACCCGCGCGTCAGCACGGTGATCACGGGTGCTTCGAAGCTGTCGCAGCTGCAGTCGAACCTGGGCGCGCTGGGGCTGGTGGACCGGCTGACAAGCGATGTGCTGGCGCGGATTGATGTGCTGACCAAGGGTTTGGCGGACTGAACCCCTCGGCCGTGGCTGAGCCGCGTGCCGCGCAATGCTCAGGCCCAGCAACGGCAATGCCTGCGCTTTGCGCGCAGGAGCGTGGCGCGTCGCTCAGGCGGCTATCTCGAGCACGACGCTGCCTGACACCGGGTCGGTCACGCCCAGGCCGTTGCCCAGGTCTTCGAGCTCGGCACGAAAGCTGTCGAGCAACGCGATCATCTGCGGCCGCGCCGCCGCCAGGCTATCGAACGAGTCCCATTCGCCCACCACGGCGTAGCTGCGCTCGCCGGTCTTGAGCAGCGAGGCGCGGCGGAAACCTTTGGCGCCCTTGAGGTCGGTGTTCGCGCGCCGATGCGCCTCGATGAAGGCTTCGTCACGGCCGGGCTTGACCCGGAATCGAACGAGGTTGAAGGCAGCCATGGTGTGTCCTTTCAGGGCAACGGCAACATTCGCTGCCGCGCAGCGGTCGTGCGCGGCTGGGCGCGTCTTACGCCTGCCGATACGCAGCGTCAATCCCGTGTGGCCGACCCCGACCGCCGCAACGCTCGCGTGCCCAGTCGCATTTGGGGGCTCAGCCCGTTGACGCCTCGTGGCGCAGGGCCGCGGCGGCCAGCGCCAGCGGCCATGGTCCGGCACCCATGATCACGCCGTGCAGCCACGACTGCGCCCGACGCGACGACTCTTCGGCGCTCATGACGCCAGCTTCGACGGGCGTGCGAACAGGACCCGTGTGATCCAGACGACCGCGGCGGCGGCCCAGCGCGCTCCGCGTGGTGCAACGACGGTCTGCGGCGCAACGACCTTGATGAGCTCAGTGGACATGACATTTCCCTTCTCACAGTGGCAGGGCACGATGGCCCCACACAAGCGAATCCTAGGGTTTTCACCTAGACTCCGCCAATTGCGATTCCGAATCCACCCATCACGGGCGCGAATGCCCCCCCTTCCTCTGGCCATGAACCGACCCTCGATCAACTTCCGCACGCTGGACCTGAACCTGTTGAAGGTCTTCGACATCGTGATGGTCGAACGCAACGTCACGCGCGCTGCAGCGCGCCTGGCGATGACGCAGCCGGCGGTCAGCAATGCCCTGCGCCGTCTGCGCGAAGCCACGCACGAGGAGTTGTTCGTGCCGAACTCGAGCGGCGTGACGCCGACGGCGCACGCGCAGACCCTGTGGCCGACGGTGCGGGCCTCGCTCGACAGCCTGCTGGAGGCCTTCGAGCCGCAGGGCTTCGATCCGCGCACCGACGCTCGCACATTCACGCTGGCGATGGCCGATGCGACCGCGGCCCTGGCCGTGCCGGTGCTGGTGCATGCGCTGCAAGCCGAGCAGGCGAAAGTCGACCTGCGGGTCGTGCCGCTGACCACACGCGACCCGCGGCCGATGCTCGACCAGGGCCAGGCCGACATCGCCCTCGGCTTCTTTCCCGATGTGCGCGCCGCGCTGGCGGCCGAGGGCGACGACAGCCTGCTACGCCTGGAAGCGCTCTACGGCTGCGAGTACGTGTGCGTGATGCGGCAAGGCCATGCGCTGGCACAGCCCGGCGCACTGACGCTGGACGCCTACTGCGCCGCCGATCACCTGCGCGTCAGCTTCGCTGGCCGCCCGCGAGGCTATGTCGACGAAGCGCTGGCGCGCCTGGACCGCGAGCGGCGCGTGATGATCACGGTCAGCAACTACTTCACCGCCGGCTCGGTGGTGCACCAGTCCGACCTGCTGACCGTGCTGCCGCGCAGCTTCGTGCCGGCCACCGGTTTTGCCTCGCAGCTGGCGCTGGCGCCTTTGCCGTTCGAGACGCCCGGCATCGAGGTCGGCCTGCTATGGCACCGGCGGCATGAGCAGGACACGGCGCAGCGCTGGCTGCGCGACACGCTGCGCCGCGCCGCCGCGCAGATCGCCGCGCAGACGGGTTCTCAGTAGGTCGATCCGCCGCGCACGTAGGCCCGCAACTCGCGGGCCAGCTTCGGATTCACCTGCTGGTGCCGTTCGGCCAGCGCGAGCAACTCACGGTCGCTGCGCCGACGCCCAACTTCCTCAAGCGTCTGCCAGATGGCCCTGCCGACGCGTGCCAATCGATCGCTCACGACCATGCGCAAGCTGCCCAACTGGGGCAGCGCAGGTGCCATCGCCGATGGGATAGCTTGGGTGTGTCGGTTCGACATGGTGATTCCCCTTTTTCAGTCAGCCGGGCGACAACAGCCCGATGCGGTCAGATTAGGGTAAACACTAGGTGTTGCATAATTGGCCGTTCGAATCGCCCCATCACGGCGGCGAATGTCTGCACGTCTCGGCGGCCCTGCGCAAGCGCGGGCGCAAGCGTGCGGAATCGAGCGTGGCCCTCTGGCACTGCAAGTCGGACGCCATTGCCCGTTCATCCATGCACCGATCACGCCTTTGTGCGCGGTGCCTTGCAGGGTTCTACGCACATCGCGTGCCAGGCGCAGCCTCGGTAAACACGCCGGCCCGGGTGCTGCGGCGCACCATCAGCGAACGGATGCGCCTTGCCTTGGTGCGGAACTCAGCCTGTCGGGTGCAGCAGGTCGTGCGCGGCGATGACACGCTCAGCCAACTCGACGAGCTTCTCGCCGCGGTCCATCGCCAGCTTGCGCAACTGTCTGTGCGCTGCGTCTTCGCTCAGACCGCCTTGCTGCATCAGGATGCCCTTGGCGCGCTCGAGCGTGCGTCGCGACGACAGTTGCGCTTCGGCCTGCACCAGTTGCTCGCGCAGTGCCTTGTCCTGCTCGAAGCGCGCAATTGCCACCTTCAGCACCGAGGCCAGCCGGTGCGGTTGCAACCCGGCCACCACGTAGGCGCTGACGCCGGCCTGCATCGCACGCTGCAAGGGCGCATCGCTGTCGTCCTCGGCGAACACCACCACCGGCCGCGGGTTGCTCATGGACAGCGTGGCCACATGCTCGAGCGTGTCGCGCGACGGCGACTCGCTGTCGATGATGACGACGTCGGGCGTCAGCCGCGTGACGCACTCATGCACCACGATCGCCGAGTCGATCACGCCCACCACGTCGTGGCCTTGGCGTGTCAATTCATCGCGGATCAATGCCACCCGGTGCGCGCCGTCGTCGATCAGCAGCACGCGCAGGGGTGACAGGCCAGTTTCAACGACGAGTTCAGGGGCAGGGCGCTTCACACGCGTGTGGGGCAACTTCCATGCCTCTGCCCGCAACGCGCAGGCGCAGCGGGTCCACGAGCACGGCGCGGGGTCAGGGCAGGCCATCGCGGGTCGGGGTTCGTCCTCGGCCGCGCTGGCGTGGTGACAGCGCGCCATGGGGCACGTCGGGCCTGCTCGTCTGGCGGGTTACAGTCGCGCCGGCTTCACCATGAGGCCGACATACGAGGGCTAAGTCCATGAAGTTTCAACGAATCCTGGGGCTCGGCGCGCTGTCGCTGTCGCTGCTCGCCGGCGGTGCATTCGCGGCTGACAAGGCAACTAAGCAGGCCGAGGTGGTCAAGTCGACGCAGGCGTCGATGGAGCGCTTCTACAAGGCCAAACCGGAACTGAAGGCTTCGGTCGGCAAGGCGCCGGGTTACGGCGTCTTCACCACCTACGGCGTGAGCTTCCTGATCGGCGGCTCCGGTGGCACGGGCCTGGTGCACGACAACAAGACCCAGAAGAAGACCTTCATGAACGTCGGCGGGGCCAGCGCAGGCCTGCAACTCGGTGCGTCGCAGACCGAGATGCTGATCGTCTTCAAGACTGCCACGGCGATGAACAAGTTCATTGACAGCGGCTGGACAGCCACAGGTACCGCCACCGCCTCGGCCGGCGCCAGCGGCGCGATGGCGGGTGGTGGCAAGGGCGAGACCGCGATGCAGGACGCCGACACCTACACGCTGACGAAGACGGGCCTGGAAGCCGGCTTGGCGGTGAGCGGCGCGAAGTTCTGGAAGGACAAGGACCTCAACTGAGGCCGCGTTCCCGGGCGGTGCTACAAGAAGTGCAACCAGCACTTACCGCACCGGGATCTCCCCACCGGGCTTGGTCAGTTCCAGCCGCTGTGCGCGAACGTGAACGGCCTCGGCCTTCATGCAATGGTGTGCCGCGGTGCTGACGAGCTCAGCGTGCCAGGGCAGCAGCGCCGCTGCATCGCGCGCGCTGCTCTGGTCAATGCGCGCGTGCAGTGCAATGTTGCCGGGCAGGGGGTCCTGCTGTTGAGGGCAAACTGACGCGACGCATGTTTACCGCGACTCGCCTCACCATCCGCCGCGCCAGGCAGGAACGCCTGCCCCAGGCGGCGGCAAGCCTGACGTTCACGACCCTGCTGTCCATCGTGCCGTTTCTGGCGGTGAGCTTTGCGCTGTTCACGCGATTTCCGATTTTCGGCCGATTCGAGGCCGCGCTGGAAGAGCATCTGTTGAAGAGTCTGCTTCCGGCAGACATCGCGCGCACGGTCCTGAAGGTCCTGCATCAGTTCGCCGCCAATGCGAGCGACCTGACCTTGGTCGGCTCCTTGTTCCTGCTGGCAACCGCGATGGCGATGCTGCTGACGGTGGAGAACGCCTTCAACCGGATCTGGAACGTGAAGCGAAGTCGCCCGTTACTCAAGCGAGTGGGGCTGTATGTGTTGGTGCTCGCCGTGGGACCGCCCGCCCTCGGCGCGAGTCTGTGGGCAACGTCGTATGTGCTGGGGGTATCGATGGGTCTGATCGGGCCCTTGCCGCCCTCGGCCAAGTTCGTCCTGAACCTGGGCCCGGTGGCGCTCAGCTGGCTGGGCCTGACGTGCCTGTACTTCTTCGTTCCGAACACCAGGGTGAGGCGGCGTGATGCGATCGTGGGCGGCTTGATCGCCAGCGTCGCGCTCGAGTTGGGCAAGCGTGGCTTCGCAACCTACCTGCTCAAGATCCCGACGTACAAGGCCGTGTACGGCGCCTTCGCGGTGTTCCCCGTCTTCTTGCTCTGGGTCTACTTCTCATGGCTGGTGACGCTGGCTGCGGCGCTCATCGCCGCCAATCTGGTTCGTGCCGCGGCACCAAGATCTCCTGCGGGGCGGTAGCTCGAGCGCTTCAGTCAGGCTGAAGGCCGTGTCAGCGCCAGCGCGCGCCCGAGTTCGCCACCCACTCGATCAGCGCATCGAGCGCCGGCCGGGCCCTGGCGGCCTGCTCATGGTTGACCATCGCCACCACGGCCCAGGTGTCGCCGCGGGTGTCGCGGACAAACCCGGCCAGCGCCGTGACATTCTTCAGCGTGCCGGTTTTCAGCCGCGCCCAGCCTTGTGCAGCGGTGCCCTTCAGGCGTTGGCGTATCGTGCCATCGACGCCGGCCACCGGCAGGCTCATCAGCAACTCGGGGGCCTGCCTGCCGGCATGTGCGGCCTTGAGCATCAGCGCCATCGTGCGCGGCGTGATGCGTTCGCTGCGCGACAGGCCCGAGCCGTTGTCGAGCACCAGGCCGCTGCGGTCGATGTGCTGTTCGTCGAACCAGCGCTCGACCTCGCGGCGCGCGAGTTCGAGCGTCGGCGTGTTCGCGTTCTGGGCCATCGCGGCCAGGCCGAGCTGGAGAAACAGTAGCCGCGCGAGTGCGTTGTCCGACTGCTTGTTCATCGGGCGCAGCACTTCGCCCCAGGGGCGCGCGACGTGCACGGCGACCGAGGTCGCGTCGGTCGGTGTGGTGCCCTCACGAACGCCACCCGGCGGCTTGCGCCAGGTGCCGCCCAGGCTGGCCCAGACTGCCCTCACCTGGCGCTCAGTGATGACATCGCGGTCGAGCAATTGCAGTGCGCCGCGGGCCTCGCAGCGGCGCGCAAAGCCACCGCGCAAGCCGATGCGAAGGCCCGCGCCGGGGCCGGCCTCGATCACTGCGGGCGCCCAGTCCTTGCCCCAATCGGCACATGGCGTATCGGTCAGCGTGATCGCGCTGGCGTCGAGCTCGATGCCCTCGAGCGGCGGCGTCAGGCGCGCCTGCACGCCGGCATCGGTCGATACCAAGGCCAGGCTCAACAGGTTGCCCGACAGCATCAGTGCATCGGGAATCATGTTGTACGGCCACTCGGGTGACTCGTCGAACGGCGCCAGGCCGATGTCGATGCGCGCCGGGCGGAACAGGCTGCGGTCGAGCACCAGGTCGCCGCCGATCTCGCTCACACCGCGCTGGCGCAACTCGAACAGCATCTGCCACAGCGCGGGCAAGTCGAATTCGGGGTCGGCGCCGCCTTTGAGCACGAGGTCGCCCATCAGCAACTCGCCGGCGATCGGCCCGGCCGCGAACAGCTCGGTGCGGCCGCGATGATTGGGGCCCAGGCGGTCGAGGGCCACCACCGTCGTCACCAGCTTCATCATCGAGCCGGGCTGCATCGGCTGCGAGGCGCGGAACTGCCAGGGTCGTGCCCAGCGCGTGGTCAGCGGCAAGGCGATGGCGGCCAGTGCGTCATCGGGCAACCCGACCTGCGCCAGGGCCGCGGCGACAGCCGGGGGCAACCCGTCGTCAGGCGCAACTGGCGCGGCGGCAGCGAGGCCGGACAGAGCAACGAGCAGGACGAACAGCGGGCAATGCATGGGCTGCTCGATTCTGCCCAACGCGGGTGCGGCGCGCGACGCGTGTTTGCAAGCCTGCCGCGCGGCACGGTCCGCAGCGGCGTGCAAAGCGAGCAGATTCCTGGCGCCCGATGCGTCATGATGGCGCCGATGCCAGCTGCCGTGCCGCCCGCACCCTTGACCACCGAAGCCGCCGACGCGCGGCACCCGGATCTCGACCGCTACGAAACGCCCGCGCTGATCGCCGCCTTCGTCGACGACCAGCAGGGCGCCGTCGCTGCAGTGCGTGCCGCCGTGCCCGACCTGGCGCGTGCCGTCGATGCGGCCGTGCCGCGCATCGCCGCCGGCGGGCGCCTGATCTACATCGGCGCCGGCACCAGCGGGCGCCTGGGCGTGCTCGACAGCGTCGAGCTGAACCCGACTTTCTCCTGGCCGCGCGACCGCGCCCACGCGCTGATGGCCGGCGGCGATGCGGCGATGTACGCCGCGGTGGAGGGCGCTGAAGACGACGGCCCGCAAGGCAGCGCCGACCTGCACCGCCTGGGACCGAGCGAGAACGACGTCGTGCTGCTGATCGCCGCCTCGGGCGCGACACCCTACGTGCTCGGCGCGTTGCAGGCCGCACGCGCCAGCGGCGCGCTGACGATAGCCATCGCCAACAACCCGGGCTCGCCGCTGGCCGCGTTTGCCGAGATCGGCATCACGCTGGACACCGGCGCCGAAGTCATCTCGGGCAGCACGCGCCTGAAGGCCGGCACGGCGCAGAAGATCGCCTTGAACACCTTCTCGAGCGCGCTGATGGTTCGGCTGCACAAGGTCTATGGCAACTTGATGGTCGACCTGCGCGCCACCAACGCCAAGCTGCTGCGCCGCGCCCAACGCCTGACGATGGAGGCCACTGCTTGCAGCGCGATGGAGGCCGAGCGCACCCTGCAAGCCTGCGACTACCGCATCAAGGTGGCCATCGTGGCGCTGAAGCGGCGCATCGACACCCGCCGCGCCGATGTCCTGCTGCAGGCCCATGGCGGCAGCGTGCGCGGCGCGCTGGCAGCGCCCGTGCCATGAAGCGACCGTACCGACGCCTGCGCCCCGGCGACCACGTCGGCGTGATCGCACCCGCCGGTCCGTCGGCACCCGAGCGCGTGGCCTTAGTCGAACCGCTGTTCGCGCGCTTCGGCCTGCGCGCTCGCCTGTACCCGAGTTGCCATGCGCGACATCCGCAACACGACTTCCTCGCCGGCGACGACGACGTCCGCCTGGCCGATGTCCACGCGGCGTTTGCCGACGCCGAGGTGGCCGCCGTGTTCTGTCTGCGCGGCGGCTGGGGCAGTGCGCGCCTGCTCGACCGCATCGACCGCACGCTGCTGCGCGCCAACGCCAAGCCCTTCATCGGTTTCAGCGACATCACCGCACTGCATGCGCTGCTGGCGCGTGAAGACCTGGTCGGCTTTCATGCACCGATGCCGGGCTCCAACCTGGTGCTCGATGGTAAAGAGGACGATGCCCGCGCGTTGTTCGACTTGCTGATGCAGCCCTTGCCTGCCGGCCACTGCTTCGCGCCGCCGCTGGCGGCCGATGCCTGGCGCGTGCCGGGGCGCGCCAGCGGCACGCTGGTCGGCGGCAACCTCAGCCTCGTCGCGGCACTGCTCGGCACGCCCTGGGCCTGGCCCACCGAGGGCACGATCGTGTTCCTCGAAGACGTGTCGGAAGCGCTCTACCGGGTCGATCGCCTGCTGACGCAACTGCGCCTGGCCGGCGTGCTGGCCGGCGCACGCGGCTTCCTGCTTGGCAGCTTCACCGAAGACGCCGACCCCAGCGCGCTGTTGCATGAACACTTGGCCGACCTGGGCAAGCCGGTGCTGACCGGCTGGCCGGCGGGGCACGCCACGCCCAACCGCGCGCTGCCGCTCGGCGCCCAGGTCACGCTCGATGCCGACGCCGGCACGCTGACCCTCGACGAGGCGGTGCTGAAGTGAGTCAACCCCGAAGCGCCTTCGGCGCCGCCGCGCTCCGATAATCGCGCGATGACCTCGTCCGCGACCTTGCGCGCCCACAGCTTCGCCGGCCTCGCCGGCAGCGGCCCGCGCCTGATCGTGCTCGGCGCCGTGCATGGCAACGAGACCTGCGGCCCGCGCGCGATCGAGCGTGTGCTGGCCGAGCTGGCCAGCGGCGCGCTGTGCATCGAACGGGGCCTGCTGACCCTGGTGCCCGTGAGCAACCCGCTGGCCTATGCCAAAGGCGAGCGGCGCGGCGAGCGCAATCTCAATCGCGGCCTGCACCCGACCGACACGCCCGGCGAGTTCGAAGACCACATCGCCAACCAGCTGTGTCCCTGGCTCGCGGCCCATGATGTGCTGCTCGACCTGCATTCCTTCGCCAGCCCGGGACGGCCCTTCGTGATGCGCGGCCCGGCCGACAATCGCGGCACGCTCGAGCCCTTCACGCACGCTGCCGCCGAGGGCCGCTTCGCCGCGCACCTGGGCCCGACGCGCGTCGTTGAAGGCTGGATGACGGCTTACGCACAGGGTGCCGCGCGGCGCCGCGAGCGCGGCTTGACGGATGACGCCGACCCGAGCTACGGCATTGGGACCACCGAGTACATGCGCGCAAGCGGCGGCTATGGCGTCACGCTCGAATGCGGCCAGCACACCGACCCGGCCGCGCCCGACGTGGGTTACCGCGCGATCCGCCAGGCGATCGCGCTGCTCGGGCTGGCCGAGATGGCCCTGGCGCCACCCCCCGCCGAGTTCGAGCGCCTGTGCCTGACCGAGGTGGTCGATCGCCAGCACGAAGCCGACCGCTTTGTGCGGCCGTGGCTCAGTTTCGACGCCGTGCATGCCGGCGAGCATGTCGGCGAGCGCCACGACGGTGTGCCGGTGATCGCCAGCACCGACGGCCACATCGTCTTCCCCGACGTCAATGCCTTGCCGGGGCACGAGTGGTTCTATTTCGCCCGGGCCAGCCAGCGACCGCTGTTGTGAAGGCCGTCCGTGGCTTGATCCTCACGCCCTCAGGCTGGCTGCGCGGCAGCCTGACGATGGACGCCGGCCGCATCGTTGCGCTGCACGGCGAGCCGGCGGGTGACGAAGCCTGGCGCGACGCCACAGATCCGATCGTGCTGCCCGGCTTCATCGATCTGCATGTGCATGGCGGCGGCGGCGCCGACACGATGCAGGCCGGCCAGGCCATCGCGACCATCGCCCGCACCCACGCCCGACATGGCACCACGGCCCTGCTGGCCACGACAATGACCGCGCCACGCGGCGAGATCGAGGCTGCACTGCGTGCGGTGGCCAGTGCATGCACGACGCGCAGCGACGGCGCTGCACGCGTCCTCGGTGTGCACCTCGAGGGCCCCTACATCAGCCCCGACAAGCTCGGCGCGCAGCCGGCGTTTGCCGCCGCACCGTCGGCCGCCGAGGTCCTGGCGCTCCACGCGCTGGCGCCGATCCGTGTCGTGACGCTGGCGCCCGAGTTGCCGGGGGCTCTCGAGACCACGGCGGCATTGGTCGCGGCCGGCATCCGCGTGCAAATCGGCCACAGCACGGCCAGCTACGAACAGGCCTGTGCCGCGTTGCACCGCGGTGCCAGCGGCTTCACGCACTTGTTCAATGCCATGAGCGGCCTGCACCAGCGCGCGCCCGGCGCGGTGGGCGCCGCCTTGGCGCACGCGCAGCACGCCGAGCTGATACCCGACCTGCTGCACGTGCACCCGGGCGCCATGCGCGCCGCGCTGCGGGCGATTCCCGGTCTGTACTGCGTGACCGACGCGACGGCCGCTGCGGCCATGCCCGATGGCGAGTACCGCCTCGGCCGGCATGTCGTCAGCAAGTGCGCCAATGGTGTTCGCCTGGCCGATGGCACGCTGGCCGGCAGCACGTTGACGATGGACCAGGCGTTGCGCAACCTGGTCGAGGCGCTCGGCCTGGGCCTGCGCGAGGCGTCCGAACGGGTTTCGACCCATGCCGCGAGCTACCTCGGCCTGACCGACCGCGGCGTGCTGGCGGTCGGCGCCAGTGCCGACGTGGTGGTCCTCGATGCGCACTTGCGTCTGCGCCAGGTCATCGTCGAAGGGGACAAGGTCGACGACCTCGATGCGTCGGCATGACCCGGCGCATAGACGGCGTCAATCGTCGATCTGCAACAGCTTGGTGCGGCTCGAAGCCCCGCTCTTGACGCGCACTTGCGCGCGGCGCAGGCCGAAGTGCTTGGCCACCAGCGCGATCAAGGCCTCGTTGGCCTGGCCATCCACGGGCGGCGCAGCGATTTGCGCCAACCAGGTGCCGTCGTCCTGGGCGACGAGCAGCGCGGCTCGCGCGCCCGGCTTGACCTTGACCTGGATGATTCTCAAGCGCCGCGGATGGAGCTGGTGCGCCCGGCTGGGATCGAACCAGCAACCCCTGGCTTCGGAGGCCAGTACTCTATCCATTGAGCTACGGGCGCGAGGGATTGCATTCTATCAGCGGGGTCCCGCGCAGCTTGCTGGGCGGGCGCTGTGGAGCGGTTCTGCGCGGGGCGCGCCGCTATAATTTGCCGCTTTCGCGTGCCCTGGGGCACGCTTTGTTTTGAGGATCCCATGAGCGACGCCCACGCCGACCACGACTTGCCCCACGAAGGCCCGATCAAGACGCCCAAGCAGCTCATCTGGGCCGTGGTGGCCGCCTTCCTGGTGCCGATCATCGGGATCATCGTGCTCGTCAACTCGGTCGTTGCCGACAAGAAGCCGGCTGCCGGCAGCACTGGCTTGACAGCCGAAGCCATCGCCGAGCGCCTGCAGCCAGTCGGTCGTGTCGAGCTCAAGGACGCAAGCGACCCTGCCTCGCTGAAGACCGGCGAGCAGGTCTATGCCGCGCAGTGCGTGGCCTGCCACGGCAGTGGCGTGGCCGGGGCACCCAAGCTCGGTGACGCCGCGGCCTGGGGCCCGCGCGTGAAGAGCAGCTACGACGCCTTGCTGACTTCCGCCCTGAAGGGCAAGGGCGCCATGTCTGCGCAGGGCGGCGGCGACTTCAGTGATGTCGAGATCGGCCGCGCCGTGGTTTACCTGGCCAACCAGGGCGGTGGCAAGTTCGAAGCTCCGAAGGTGGCCGCTGCCGCCGCGGCTGTTGCCGCGGCACCCGCCACGCCGGCCGCGTTGCCGGTTGCTGCCACGCCGCCGGCGGCGACGCCGGTCGCCGTTGCGGCGGCCCCGGCGGCGGTTGCGGCCAAGGGTGATGCCGTGCCCGCGCTCTACGCCCAGGCGTGCGCCGTGTGCCATGCCGCAGGCGTGGCCAATGCGCCCAAGCTCGGCGACAAGGCGGCATGGGCGCCGCGTCTGGCTGCTGGAGTCGATGGCCTGACGGCCAGTGCCATCAAGGGCAAGGGCGCGATGCCGCCCAAGGGTGGCACCGCGGCCAGCGACGCCGACATCAAGGCGGTGGTGGCTTACATGGTGGGCACGGTCAAGTAGGCCTGCTGCGGACTGGGCACAAAGCCGAAGCGCGGTGGCATTTCAGCGTAGGTCAGCGACTCGGGTATCCACAGCCCGGCCTCGACGGCGCGCGCGGCCTCGTGCATGTCCTGGGTGTGAACCAGGCCGAAGCCGATGTCGGTGTCGAGAAACAGGCGCCCGGCGTCGTCGAGCCAGGCACTTTGCAGCGCCGCGGGCAGGCCGCTGTGGCTGGTCAGCGCGAAGTCCTGCGAGGCCACGCGCCAGACGTATGGCGCGGCTTCGAGTTCAACGTACACCCGCTGCGGGCCATTCTGGAAGAACCAGGCGCCGGCCTCGTCGTGAGCATAGTTGCGATGGATGAACTCGAGCAGCTTGTCATGCTGGATGCGGCTGCCCTTGATGCGCGGGAACGGGCCGGCAGCCTGCACCCGGTCGTCGCGCATGTACCAGTCGCCGCGCGCGTCCAGCGCCAGCCAGCCGCGGCAGGCCGGCACGTTCGGCCACTTCTTCAACGCAGCTTTGACGATGTCATCCATGGCGGTGTCGATGCTCCGTCAAGCGTGGTCGAGCAGCCAAGCCAGCACCGCCTGCGGCATCGTCATCACATGCCCCGGCGGTATGCCGGACGGGAACCCGACATGGCCACCGTGCGCCGGTTGCCACAGCGTGACGTGATCGCCGACTCCGTCTTGGCTGGGCAGGCACCGCGCCGGCACGAAAGGGTCGTTGCGGGCGTTGAGCACCAGGGCCGGGATGCGGATCCGGTGCAGATGCGGCTTGGCCGAACCACGCGCCCAGTAGTCTTCCGTGTTCCTGAAGCCGTGCAGCGGCGCCGTGAAGACGTCGTCGAACGCATACAGGTCGCGCGCGGCGAGCAAGCGTTCGCGGTCGAACAGGCCCGGGTGCTGAGCCCACTTGGCCAGCGCGCGCGGCTTCATCGTGCGCAGGAACATGCGCGAGTAGGTGTAGCGGTTGAAGCCACTGCCGATCGCGTGGCCACCAGCGGCCAGGTCGATCGGCGAGCAGACGGCTGCCACCGCGGCTGCCGTCGCTGCCGCACTGGCGCCGGCCTCTTCGGCCCAGCGCAGCAGCGCGTTGCCGCCGAGCGAGACGCCGGCCGCCAGCAGCGGTGCGCCAGCGCGCTCGCGCAGACGCGCCAGGATCCAGCCGATCTCTTCGAAATCGCCCGAGTGGTAGGCGCGCGGCGCCCGGTTCAATTCACCCGAGCAGCCGCGAAAGTGCGGCGCCGCAAAGCCGCAGCCGGCACTGCGGGCCGCAGACGCAAGAGCCTGGATGTAGTGGCTGCTGGACGATCCTTCGAGACCATGAAATGCGACCAGCCAGCGTGGAGCCGTCACCGCGGGCGGGGCGGCTTGAACATCGACGTCGATGAAGTCGCCATCGGGCGTGGTCCAGCGCTCGCGCTCGAAGCGGGGCGGCACACCGGAGAAGCGCCTCGCATACAGCGCCGACCAGATCGTTTGCGCGTGGCCGCCGGGCAGCCAGCGTGGCGCTCGGTAACCCTTCATCAATGCAGCGTGGACGGGGCTTCAACGATCTCGGACACCTCCCGCGAGGTGCCCGGACTGGCGTGATGCGCCACCAGGCGCCAGCCCTGCGCGCTCTTGAAGTAAACGTTGGTGGCAATGACCCACGCCGTCTGCGAGCCCTCGGCGGTGGTGACATCGACGCGCTCGAGCAGGTTGTGCACGGCGCAGCCGGCGCTCTCGACGCATTTCAATTTCTCCGGCCGCACGGGGATCGGGCCATTGGCAAAGATGGCCGCGAAAGTGGCGCGGATCGCGCCGTGGCCAACAACGCGCGGGCCACCGGGATGAACGCACACGACCTCGTCGTCGTCAGACCAGACGGCCATCAGTCGCTCGATGTCGCCGCGCTGCAGCGCTTCGTAGAACTGGGTCTCGACATCGTCAACGGAAGCCATCAAAGCAGCGGTCTGGGCTTTGGGGCGTGGCATGGCAGGGATTGGGTCAATGGCCGCCAGGCGCGCGTGTTCCGGCAGGCAAGCGATAGACCGTGCCGCAGTACGGGCACTTGCCCTCGCCGGCGGTCGCCACGTCGATGAAGACGCGAGGGTGGTTGCTCCACAGGGCCATCTTCGGATTGGGGCAGAAGACAACGCCGGGCCCTTGCAGGTCGGCCGCCTTGACTTCGACCGCTGCGGCGGCAGACACGAGGGTGTTCATGAGCGAATTGTCGCTTGGCTCAAACGCGGGTCAGCCACTCGGTGTACTTCGGGTTGCGGCCGTTGACGATGTCAAAGAACGCGGCCTGGATCTTTTCGGTGATCGGCCCGCGCGAGCCGCTGCCCAGCTCGACCCGGTCAAGCTCACGGATCGGCGTCACCTCCGCCGCGGTGCCTGTGAAGAACGCCTCGTCGCTGATATAGACCTCGTCGCGCGTGATGCGCTTCTCGACGAGTTTGAGGCCGAGGTCGGTGCAGATCGCAAAGATGGTGTCGCGCGTGATGCCGTTCAGCGCCCCGGCCGAGAGGTCGGGCGTGTAGACCACGCCCTTCTTGATGACGAACAGGTTTTCGCCGGCGCCTTCGCTGACGAAGCCCGAGGCATCGAGCAGCAAGGCCTCGTCATAACCGTCGTCGGTGGCCTCCATGTTGGCCAGGATCGAGTTCGTGTAGTTGCTCACCGCCTTGGCCTGCGTCATCGTGATGTTGACGTGGTGGCGCGTGTAGCTCGAAGTCTTGACCCGGATGCCGCGCTTCATGCCCTCTTCACCCAGGTAGGCGCCCCAAGGCCAAGCGGCCACCATCAGGTGAATCTGGTTGCCCTTCGGCGAGACCCCCAACTTCTCGGATCCGATCCACGTCAGCGGCCGGATGTAACAACTCTCCAGCTTGTTGACGCGCACCACTTCGCGCTGCGCCGCCATCACCTGCTCAGGCGTGAACGGGATCTTCATGCGCAGGATCTTGGCGCTGTTGAAGAGCCGCTCGGTGTGCTCCTGGAGCCGGAAAATGGCCGTGCCGCCAACAGCGTTGTAAGCGCGCACCCCCTCGAAAGCGCCGCAGCCGTAGTGGAGGGTGTGGCTCAGCACATGGATCTTGGCATCGCGCCACTCGACCAAGTGGCCGTCCATCCAGATCTTGCCGTCGCGGTCATGCATCGACATAGCTAACTCCGAGCGTAGTGCGGATGGTCTGGATCATATGTCCGCAGGCCAAATCGCCTTCACGTCGCACAAACACGAAGGCGTCGCGAAACCACCTCCTGGACACCCACATGAGGGGGTGCAAGTTGTTGTGTCCGCGGCGATCAAAGGAAATACTCACGCAAACACACAACTGTTGTGTCTGCAGATTCTCAAAGGGTTCGGTATGAAGAAGATCTTGAAAGTGCTGGCTGTACCCACGACAGCTTTCGTGTTGGCTGCAGCAATCCCCGCCCACGCGGCGGAACCTGTGCGCACCGACGCCAAAGGTGGTTTGCAGACTTCGACGAGCGTGGCCACCAAAGATGCCAACGCAAGGGCCGAGGCTGCGGCGCCAGTGACCTACGAGCTCATGCTCGCAGGCATGGGCGCGGTCGCATTCCTAGCTCTTCGTCGCCGTCAAAGCTGACGGGCCTCTTTTGGCAGAGTCCCAGAGCCCCGCTTCGGCGGGGCTTTTTCTTGGCTTACTCGGGTCGCGTGAGGCGCCAGACCCGGCATTGCCCGTATGCGAGTTCGATTTCGACCTCGGCTCCCGACTCGTCGCGCCAGGAGAACGTCTCCGGGTCGTCACGCAGCTTGCGACCCAGGCTGCGCGTGACCTTGATGATGTCGGTCAGTTGCATGCCGACCTGCAGTTTGGCGTGCAGCATCACGGCACTGGGCACCTGACCGACAGGCGCCTGCGCGGCCAGCCGCATCACGCGCAGCGCGCGGCTGAACTGCAGCAGCAGCCAGAACACCACCACGCTGACGGCGAGCGCGACGCCGGGCCAGCCATAGGCCCAGTAGCCGGTGGCGGTGGCCAGCACGGCCAAGGCCCAGCCAAGCGCGGCGCTCATCGCTACAGCCCGCGCAGGAGGTCGATCGCCTGCTCGACGCGCTCGACCGGGTGAATCACCAAGCCCTCGATGGCTCTTTTCGGTGCATTGGCCTTGGGCACCAGGGCCACCGAAAAGCCGAGCTTGGCAGCTTCCTTCAGGCGCTCCTGGCCGCGCGGCGCCGGGCGCACTTCGCCGGCCAGACCGACTTCGCCGAAGGCGAAGAAGCCGCGTGGCAACGGCTTGCCGCGCAGGCTGCTCTGGATAGCCAGCAGCACCGCCAGGTCGGCTGCCGGTTCGCTGATGCGCACGCCACCCACGGCATTGACGAACACGTCCTGGTCCATGCAGGCGACGCCGGCGTGGCGGTGCAGCACCGCCAGCAGCATCGCCAGGCGGTCGCGGTCCAGGCCGACCGACAGACGGCGCGGGCTCGGCCCGCCGCTGTCGACCAGGGCCTGGACTTCCACCAGTAACGGCCGCGTGCCCTCGAGCGTGACCAGCACGCACGAGCCCGGCACCGGCTCGCCGTGCGTCGAGAGGAAGATCGCGCTCGGATTGGCCACGCCCTTGAGGCCGCGCTCCGTCATCGCGAAGACGCCGATCTCGTTGACTGCGCCGAAGCGGTTCTTGATCGCGCGCACGAGGCGAAAGCTCGAATGCGTGTCGCCCTCGAAATACAGCACCGTATCGACGATGTGCTCGAGCACGCGCGGACCGGCCAGCGTGCCGTCCTTCGTCACATGCCCCACCAGCACCATCGCGCAGCCGCGTGCCTTGGCGGTGCGCGTGAGCTGCGCCGCGCACTCGCGCACCTGAGCCACCGAGCCAGGGGCCGAAGTCAATTGCTCGGAGTACAGGGTCTGGATCGAGTCGATGACGCAGAAGTCCGGCGCCTCGGCTTCGATGGCCGCCAGGATCCGTTCGAGATGGATCTCCGCCAGCACGCGCACCCGCGCGCCGTTCAGGCCGAGGCGGCGCGCGCGCAGCGCCACCTGCGCGCCGCTTTCCTCGCCGGTCACGTACAGCGCCTTCATGTGGGCCGACAGCGTGTCCACGGCCTGCAGCAACAGCGTGCTCTTGCCGATGCCCGGGTCGCCGCCGATCAACACCACGCCGCCGGGCACGATGCCGCCGCCGAGCACGCGGTCGAGCTCGTCCTGGCCGGTTGGCGAGCGCGCCACATCGGCGGCATCGATCTCCGCCAGCGTGGCCACCGCGGCGGTCTTTGCCAGCGGCTGGAAGCGGTGCCGCGTCGCCGCGGCAGACTCGGTCACGCCCTCCTGCAGCGTGTTCCAGGCGTCGCAGTGCGGGCACTTGCCGAGCCACTTCGGGCTGATGCCGCCGCACTCGCTGCAGGTGTAGATCGTCTTGCTGTCCTTGGCCATCAGCGCATTGTCGCGGCCATTGGCAGACGCCTCAGGCCGCGCAGGGCCGCCCCCAAGCGGCCTGAGCTTCCAAGGGCCACGCAGGGGCCCATACGGGACCCAGGGGGCGCGAGCGTCGCGAGCTTGGGGCCGTCATTTCAGTCGCCCACCTTGGCGCGGGCTGCCTTGACCTGCCCGCGCTGTGCCTTGCCCTCGAGTCGGCGCAGCTTGGAGCCGTGGGTCGGCCGGGTCGCCTTGCGCCTGCGCGGCGGCGTGGCCACCGATTGCACCAGCGCATTCAGCCGCGCCAGCGCGTCGGCCCGGTTCATCTCGAGGCTGCGATGTTCCTGCGCCTTGATGACCACGACGCCTTCGAGCGTGATGCGGGAATCGGCCAGCGCCAGCAAGCGCTCCTTCACGGCATCGGGCAGCGACGAAGCCGGTACGTCGAAGCGCAGGTGCACCGCGTTCGACACCTTGTTGACGTTCTGCCCGCCCGCGCCCTGGGCGCGGATCGAGGTCAGCGTGACCTCGTCCGGGTTGACGGTGAGTGGCGCGGCCTTCACCGCCGTGGCGTCACTGTGTCGGCGGCTTGCCGCGCACCTTCTGCACCACGAACAGCAGCGCGAGCGCGCCGACCACCGAGGCGATCCAACCCGCGCCCTCGCCTGCCCGGTACCAGCCCAGCGCCTGGCCGACGAAGCCCGCAGCCATCGAGCCGCCGATGCCTAGCAGGATGGTCAGGATCCAGCCCATCTTCTGCTCGCCCGGAAGGATGAAACGTGCAATCGCGCCGACGATCAGGCCGACGGCGATGGTTCCTAGCAGGCCCATGTTGAGCTCCCTTGTGGTGTGACGGGTGGCGCGATGATAGGCAGCCACGCCCCAGCGTCAATCCGGGCTTGTCAGTCGGGCACGACGCTCACCGGCACGCGCGGTGCCAGCGCGCACATCAGCTCGTAGCCAATGGTGCCCGCGGCGCGGGCGACCTCGTCGATCGGCAGCACGGAGTCCTGGGGCCCGCAGCCCCACAGCGTGACTTCGCTGCCGACGCCCGCGGCCGGTGTCGGCGCCAGATCGACGGCAAGCATGTCCATGCTGACACGGCCGACGGTGCGCGTGCGCACGCCGTCGACCAGCACCGGCGTGCCGCTGGCGCAGTGCCGCGGGTAGCCGTCGGCGTAACCGCAGGCCACGATGCCGATGCGCAGCGGTGCCTCGGCCGTGTAGCTGCTGCCGTAGCCGACCGTGTCGCCGGCCTGCAGCGACTGCGTGGCAATCAGCCTGGAGCGCAGGGTCATCGTCGGCTGCAGGCCCCAGCTCGCGATGTCGTGCGCCGGGAAGTCGGGCGCGCTGCCGTAGCCCATGATGCCGGCGCGAACCCAGTCGCTGCGTAGGCGGTGGCGCAGGATCGCCGCGCTGTTGGCCAGCGAGCGCTCCCCGGGCAGGTCCCGCGTGGCGGCTTCGAAGACGGCCACCTGGTGGCCGATGCCTCGCGAACTTTCCAACGGCGCGTCGGCGTCCGAGAAATGTGTCATCAGTGAAATCTCATCGACTTGAGGCAGTGCGTTCAGGCGTGTCCAGGCCGAGCGGAAGGCCGCGGGCGAAAAGCCCAGCCGGTTCATGCCGCTGTTCATCTTCAGGAACACGCGCTGCGGCTGCTGCGTCTTGTGTGCCGCGAGCCAGTCGATCTGTCGGTCGCAGTGCACGACATGCCACAGGTTCAAGCGCGAACACAGCTCGAGATCGCGCGGCTCGAAAGCGCCTTCGAGCAGCAGCACGGGCCCGCGCCAGCCGCAGGCGCGGATGCGTTCGGCCTCGAGAAGATCGAGCAGCGCGAAGCCATCGGCGCCGCGCAAGCCGTCGAAGACACGCTCGATGCCGTGGCCGTAGGCATTGGCCTTGACCACCGCCCAGACCTTGGCGTCGGGCGCCGCGGCCCGCGCCCGGGCCAGGTTGTGTGCCAGGGCGTCGCGGTGGATCAGGGCTTCGATCGGGCGCGGCATGGGTGCATTCTGCCCGCCCGAATCGGCCACCGGATGTGCGTGCTATAACCCAGCGCCCAGTCAGAGGCGGATTCGGAGACACGCTGCAGCGCCGCGCATGAAACGAGGCTTCTACACGATCATGTCGGCGCAGTTCTTCAGCTCGCTGGCCGACAACGCATTGTTCGTGGCTGCCGTCGAGCTGTTGCGCACTTCGGGCGCCGGCGAGTGGCAGCGAGCTGCGTTGGTGCCGATGTTTGCGCTGTTCTACGTCGTGCTCGCGCCGTATGTCGGAGCCTTTGCCGATGCGCTGCCCAAGGGCAAGGTGATGTTCGTCGCCAACAGCATCAAGGTGGTGGGCTGCCTGATGATGTTGTTCGGCACCCACCCGCTGTTGTCGTATGCCATCGTCGGCCTCGGCGCCGCCGCCTATTCGCCGGCCAAGTACGGCATCCTCACCGAGCTGTTGCCGCCGTCGCAGCTGGTCAAGGCCAATGGCTGGATCGAGGGCCTGACGATCGGCTCGATCATCCTGGGCGTGCTGCTCGGTGGCCAATTGGTCGGCGCCACGATCGCGCCGATGCTGCTCGGCATCGACATGCCGATGATCGACACCGGCATCGACACCGGGCCCGAGGCTGCGATCTCGTCGTTGGTGATCCTGTACGTGATCGCGGCCCTGTTCAACCTGCGCATCCCGCGCACGGAAGCGCCGCTGCAACCCATCCTCCACGGCCCCTTGGCGCTGGTGCGTGACTTTTCTCAGTGCAACGCGCGGCTGTGGGCCGACAAGCTGGGCCAGATCTCGCTGGCCACCACCACGTTGTTCTGGGGCGTGTCGGGCAACTTGCGCTACATCGTGCTGGCCTGGGCCGGAGCCGCTCTGGGCTACAGCACCACGCAGGCCTCGAGCCTGGTCGGGGTCGTGGCACTGGGCACGGCGGTCGGCGCCATCGTGGCCTCGGTGGCGGTCAAGCTCGACCGCGCCACCGGCATCATCCCGCTCGGCATCCTGATGGGGTTGCTGGTGATCGGCATGAACTTCATCGCCAACGTCTGGGTCGCAGCGCCGTTCCTGATCCTGCTGGGCGCCATCGGTGGCTATCTGGTGGTGCCGATGAACGCGCTGCTGCAGCACCGCGGCCACAACCTGATGGGCGCTGGCCGCTCGATCGCGGTGCAGAACTTCAACGAGCAGGCCTGCATCCTCGGCCTCGGCGCGTTCTACACCGGGATGACCAAGTTCGGCGTCTCGGCCTTCGGCGCGATCACGCTGTTCGGCCTGGTCGTCGCCGGCTCGATGGAGCTGATCCGGCGCTGGCACAAGAGCAATACCGTGCGCCACCG
>Ga0209254_10001193_pt1 | contig 23035 bp, 24 predicted proteins | sample FrelakmetDIP11DI_FD_187148 | JGI IMG/M metagenome (GOLD analysis project Ga0209254, IMG submission 187148) | Freshwater lake sediment microbial communities from the University of Notre Dame, USA, for methane emissions studies - DIP11 DI (SPAdes)... | ecosystem: Environmental > Aquatic >...
GTGGAGATGCCCTAGGACCTGGGCGACCTTCGGGTCCTGGCGGTGGCCCAGGATGTCGATAAAGAAGACATAGTCCCAGATCCCCCGCCGTGAAGGCCGGGACTCGATCCGGCTCATGCTGATCCCGTGCTCCGCCAAGGGGGTCAGCAGTGCATGGAGGCCGCCCGACTCATTGCGGCACGAGAGGAGGAGGCTGGTCTTGTCTTGGCTGCTGGGGGGTGCGTCCCTGGACCCGATCACCAGGAACCGGGTGGTGTTCCCCGGCTCGTCCTCGATACGCTCAGCGAGAACCTGGAGCCCATAAATCTCCGCCGCCTGGACTCCCGCCACGGCTGCGGTGCCGGGCTGCGCGGCGGCGAGGCGCGCCGCCTCCGCGTTGCTCCCCACCGCCACCCGCTCCGCCTGGGGCAGGTGGCGATCCAGCCAGCCCCGGCACTGGGCCAGGGACTGCTGATGGGAGTAGAGGGTCCGGATCGACCCCAGCCCAGACTCGCGGCTCATCAGGTGGTGATGGATGCGCAGGCTCACCTCCCCCACGATCGACAGGGGCGAGGTCATGAAGAGATCCAGGGTGTGGCTGATGACCCCCTCGGTGGAATTCTCCACCGGCACCACCCCGTAATCGCAGGAGCCCGCCTCCACCTCACGGAAGATGTCCCCGATGCTTGGGAACGCCGCGCTGTGCACCGAGTGGCCGAAATGCTTGAGGGCCGCGGCCTGGGTAAAGGTGCCCTCGGGTCCCAGGTAGGCAACCCGCAGGCGCCGCTCCAAGGCCAGACAGGCGGACATGATCTCGCGGAAGAGGCGCAGGACCTCCTCGTCTCCCAAGGGACCCGGATTGCGTCCCTTGATGCCCCGCAGGATGGCCGCCTCTCGCTCCGGGCGATAGAACGGGGCGCCTCCGTCGGGCCCGGCCGAACCGGAGCTGGACTTGATGTGGCCCACCTCCTGGGCGCAGCGGGCGCGCTCGCTGATCAACCGTAGCAGCTCCCGGTCGATGGCGTCGATCCGCTGGCGCACCCTCTCCAGGTCGTTCCCGGGGTTTGCTGAGGTGCTCATGGCGGAGAGGTCCGACAGCCTCAGCCGCCCAGACAGCGCACCGAGAGGACCCCGTCGATGGCGCGGATCCTGGCGGCCGTCTCCTCGGGGCAGGGATGGTGGATGTCGATCAGGGTCACGGCCACCTCGCCGCGTGAGCGGTTCAACATGTCCAGGATATTGAGCCCGGCCGCGGCGAGGTCCGTGGATATCTGGCCTACCATGTTGGGGACGTTGCTGTTGACGATGGCCATTCGGTAGCCGTCGTTGCGCGACAGGTAGATGTCTGGGAAGTTCACCGAGTTGGTGACGGTGCCGTCTTCCAAATAGTCCCGCACCTCCTCAGCGACCATGACGGCGCAGTTGTCCTCCGCCTCCTTGGTGGAGGCCCCCAGATGGGGCAGGGTGACCACCCGGGGGTGGTCCTTCAGCAGGTTGCTCGGGAAGTCGCAGCAATAAGCATAGAGGTGCCCCTGATCCAGCGCGGTCACCACCGCGTCGTCGTCCAAGATGCCCTCGCGGGAGAAGTTCAGGAGCACCGCCCCCTGCTTCACGATCTTGATCCGCTCGGCGTTGATCATGTGCCGAGTCTCGTCGGTCAGGGGCACATGGAAGGTCACGAAGTCGGAGCGCGAGAGGAGGTCGTCGATGCTGAGCGCTGGTTGCACGTCGCTTGCCAGCTGCCAGGCCCGCTGGACGGTGATGGTCGGGTCATAACCCACCACCCGCATCCCCAGCGCGCGGGCGGCGTTGGCTACCTGGACCCCAATGGCACCAAGACCGATGACCCCAAGGGTGCGGCCGGGCAGCTCGAAGCCTACGAACTGCTTCTTGCCCGCCTCCACCGCCTTGCCGATCTCCGCGTCTGCCCCGTCGAGACCCCGGGCGAACCGCCAGGCCGGACCGATGTTGCGGGCGGCGATCAGCATGCCGGCGATCACCAGTTCCTTGACCGCGTTGGCATTGGCCCCCGGGGCGTTGAAGACGGCGATGCCGCGCGCCGTCATGTTGGCCACGGGGATGTTGTTGGTGCCCGCCCCGGCGCGGCCGATGGCCTTGACCGTGTCCGGGATCACCAGGTCGTGCATCTTTGCGGAGCGCACCAGGATGGCATCCGGGTGGGCCATCTCCGAGGCTACCTCGTAGCGGTCCCGGGGGAGCCGGTCGAGCCCGGCGACCGAGATGTTATTCAGTGTCTGGATCTTGAACATGGGTTCTCTCTGGAGGGGCTAAGGACCGACGGCCAAGGACCGAGGGCCAAGGTGAAACGGGCCTTGGTTCCTTGGCCCTCGCTACTCGGCACTCGCCACGTTTCTCTATCCGCGCGTACGCTCGAACTCCCGCATGAAGCTGATCAGCGCCTCGACGCCCGCCTCGGGCATTGCGTTGTAGATGCTGGCCCGCATGCCGCCCACCGAGCGGTGACCCTTGAGGGTCGTGAGTCCAGCCGCCTTGGCCTCCTTCAGGAAGGTCTCGTCCAGCTCCGGGCTGGCCAGGGTGAAGGGGACGTTCATCCAGGAGCGTGACTTGGGCTCAACGGGGTTCTTGTAGAAGCCGGAGGCGTCGATGGCGGCGTAGAGTGCCTGGGCCTTGCGCTCGTTGATGACCGCCATGGACGGGAGGCCCCCCAGGTCCTTCAGCCACTGGAACACGAGGCCCGACAGGTACCAGGCATAGGTGGGCGGGGTGTTGTACATGGAGTCATTGTCGGCGTGGGTCTTGTAGTCGTACATGGTCGGCGTGCCATTCAGGGGCTGGCCGATCAGGTCCTCCCGCACGATGACGATGGTGAGCCCCGCGGGGCCTATGTTCTTCTGGGCGCCGGCATAGATGAGACCGAAGCGCGAGACCTCGATGGGGCGCGAAAGTAGCGTCGAGGACATGTCCGCCACCAGGGGTTTTCCTGATGTCTCGAGCACATAGGGAAACTCCACCCCCTCGATGGTCTCGTTGGGGGTGTAGTGGACATAGGCGGCGTCCAAGCTCAGGTTGAGCTCGGACTGGGCCGGTGCCCGGGTGAAGCGCCCGTCCTCGGTGGTGGCGGCCACGTTGACACCGCCGTAACGGCGCGCCTCGGCGATGGCCTTCTTGGACCAGGAGCCAGTGTTGAGATAGTCGGCCCCCTCGGTGCCGCGCAGCAGGTTCATGGGGACCATGGCGAACTGGCTGGAGGCCCCACCCTGAAGGAACAGGACCTTGTAGTTGTCGGGGATGCCGAGCAGCTCCCGCAGGTCCGCCTCCGCCTGGGCGGCGATGGCCATGAACTCCTTGCCCCGGTGGCTCATCTCCGCCACGCACATGCCGCTGCCCCGCCAGTCCAGCATCTCCTCCTGGGCCTGGCGCAGGACGGGCTCGGGCAGCATGGCCGGGCCGGCACTGAAGTTGAATACGCGAGCCATGGTCGGGTCTCCGTCGCAAGCAGTGGTTTAATCGGTAGGGTCTGAGGCGCCTTTGTCCGGGTCGGCGGCGGCTGCGTCCCCCTTGTCGTCGCCGTTCTCGGTCCCGTTTTCCATTTCGAGGGCGACGACGCGCTCGACATAGCGCAGACGCTCCCCGTCCCCCAGGCTGATGAGCTTGACCCCCTGAGCGGTGCGCCCGACCACCGAGATCTGGTCCACCGAGGTGCGAACCAGGGTGCCGCCCTCCGTGATCAGCATGATCTCGTCGCCGGGCCGCACAAGCACGGCGCCTACCTGGGCGCCGTTGCGCGCGCTGGTGGAGATGGCGATGACCCCCTTGGTGCCTCGCCCTTTCGCCGGGAAGTCCTCGATGGGGGTGCGTTTGCCATAGCCGTTTTCGGTCACGCTGAGCACGGTTCCCGGCTCGCACACCAGGAGTGAAACGACCCGCTGGCCTTCCTCCAGCCAAACTCCACGAACACCGTGGGCGGCGCGCCCCATGGCACGCACATGGGCCTCGCTGAAGCGCACCGCCTTACCGGCGGAGGTGAAGAGCATCAGGTCCTGATTTCCGTCGGTGACGGCGACACCTACGAGGACCTCGTCCTCGTGCAGGTCGATTGCAATGATGCCGCGGGACAAGGGGCGGGAGAAGTCCTTGAGCGGGGTCTTCTTGACGGTGCCGGCGCTGGTGGCCATGAAGACGAAGTTGCCCTCTTCGTAGGCGCGTACCGGCAGGACCGCGTTGATGCGCTCCCCTTGCTCCAGAGGCAGAAGGTTCACCATGGGTCGGCCGCGGGCGCCGCGACCCGCCTGGGGCAGCTCGTAGACCTTAAGCCAGTAGACCCTGCCGCGGCTGGAGAAACACAGGACCGTGTCGTGGGAGTTGGCCACGAAGATACGGTCGATGAAGTCCTCCTCCCTGAAGGACGTGGCGCTCTTGCCCTTGCCGCCCCGCCGCTGGGCCTGATAATCGCTGATGGGCTGGGCTTTCACGTAGCCCTGATGGGACAAGGTGACCACCACGTCCTCGGGGGCGATCAGGTCCTCCAGGGTCAGGTCCGTATGGTCGACCTGGATCTCGGTGCGGCGGGCGTCCCCGAACTGGTCGCGGATGGCGGTGAGCTCGTTGCGGATCACCTCCATCAGCCGGTCCGGGTCCGACAGGATGAGCAAGAGCTCGGCGATTCGATCCAGGATCTCCTCGAACTCCTTGAGGATCTTCTCCTGCTCCAGTCCGGTAAGCCGATGCAGCTGCAGATCCAGGATGGCCTTGGCCTGGCGCTCGCTCAACCGGTAGCCGGCCTCCGTGAGCCCGAGCCCCGGGGCCAGGTCGTCCGGGCGGGTCTGATCCGCCCCAGCTCGCTCCAGCATTCCGGTGACCGCGCCCGGCGGCCAGGTCCGCGCCATGAGGGCCTCGCGGGCCTCGGCCGGGCTCGCGGAGGCCCGGATCAGCTCGATCACCGCGTCCAGGTTGGCCAGGGCGATGGCATAGCCCTCCAGGACATGGGCGCGCTCCCGGGCCTTGCGCAGCTCGAATAGGGTTCGACGGGTCACGACGTCCCGGCGGTGGCGCAGGAAGTACTCGAGCATCTGCTTCAGATTCAGGGTGCGCGGCTGGCCGTCCACCAGGGCGACCATGTTGATGCCGAACACCGACTGCATCTGCGTGTGCTGGAAGAGGTTGTTGAGCAATACCTCCGGGTAGCAGTCCTTCTTGAGCTCGATGACGATGCGCATGCCGTCCTTGTCGGACTCGTCGCGCAGCCCGTCGTGGGCAATCCCCTCGATCTTCTTCTCCTTAACCAGCTCGGCGATGCGCTCCAGGAGCCTCGCCTTGTTGACCTGGTAAGGGATCTCGGTGACGACGATGGCCTCACGCCCGCTGCGCTTCTGGGTCTCGACCTCGGTGCGGGCACGCATGACACAGCGGCCCCGTCCGGTGCGGTAGGCCTCCCTGACGCCACGTACCCCATTGATGAGTCCGGCGGTAGGGAAATCCGGTCCCGGCACCAACTCCATCAGTTCCTCGATCGAGATCAAAGGATTGGCGATGATTGCCAGGCAGGCGTCGATGACCTCCCCGAGATTGTGGGGCGGGATGTTGGTGGCCATGCCCACCGCGATACCGGAGGAGCCGTTGACTAGCAGGTTGGGGAAGCGGGCGGGCAGGACCGTGGGCTCGTGCTCGCTGCTGTCATAGTTGGGTTGGAAGTCGACCGTATCCTTGTCCAGGTCGTCCAGCAGGGCATCGGCGATGCGCGTCAGGCGCACCTCCGTGTAGCGCATGGCCGCCGGCGGGTCCCCGTCCACCGAGCCGAAGTTGCCCTGGCCGTCCACCAGCAGGTAGCGCAGGGAGAAGGGCTGGGCCATGCGCACCATGGTGTCGTAGATGGCCGCGTCCCCGTGAGGGTGATACTTACCCATGACGTCGCCCACCACGCGGGCGGACTTGCGGTGGGCCCGGTTCCAGACGTTGCCCTGCTCGTTCATGGAGAACAGCACCCGCCGGTGGACGGGCTTAAGCCCATCGCGCACGTCGGGCAGCGCCCGCCCCACGATCACGCTCATGGCGTAATCGAGGTAGGACTGGCGCATCTCGTCCTCGAGGTTGATGGGGATGACTTCTCGGGCGAAATCGGGCATGGGCGAAGAGGGCTTCCAGGCTGCGGGGACACCGCCTCAGCCCTGGACCAGGGGCCAGGCAATAGGCGGGGCGAAAGGCGCTAACAAAGACGCGGAATTCTACCACGGAGGTGTCATCAGACCCCAGGAAGCTTGGGATCTGTCTCAAACCTCCGCGGACGACGGCTAGTGGCGGGTCATCGGCAGCGACAGCCCCCGACGCCCCGCTGCGGCGGCCCCTGGTTGCCCTTCAGGGGCCGTCAACCGAGACCGGCGCAGACTGGATCAGCAAGGGGGCTGACCCGGGCCACAGGGTGGGCGGCACGCGCAGCGCGGGCCTCAAGCCGCGGCCCGGTGCGGCCCGCGATAGTGCCCAGCGATGTTGACCACCATCGGATGTCCGTCGCAGTCGGTCTGCCAGCACTCCAGGTCCTGGTTCCACTGGATGCGCAGATAGACGAAGGGGTCTTGGTCCACCGCGCCTTCGCAGTGGATGTCACGCGCCTCGACCACCAGCGCCAGCTCGTCGCCGTCCATGACCGATAAGACCTCGAACTCGCCGTGGAAGTGGCCACAACCTTCGCAGCCGATACCGAACAGCTGAACGACGTCACCGTTCTGCGGCAGCCTGCTCATACGACTTCTCCAGAATAGACCTCTAGGACCGCACCCAGACCCACGGACCCGACTCGCTTGTGAACGGGCAGGCAGGCTGAGCGTTACGAATTGGCCCGCGGGTAGCCCGAAAGGACTCGCGAACTACGATTAGAAGTTTAGCGCGGACTTAAGGACTGCCCAGCGGCCGTCGGTCGTCTGGCCCGCCCGTCGGGAACCCTCGCGGTGCTCCAGCCGCACAATCGGCGGACGACACCTTCGGGCCCACACCCGGGCGAGCGCATGATGGGCTTCGGAAAGATGCCGCGGTGCCCCAAAAGGCGGCGAAGCACTTCGGTAGCATCGTGGTGGCGCTATCGGTCCCTACGGCAAGCCGATTGCCCATCCCCTGGGCCTGATCCGGCAGCTCGTAACGGAGTCTTGAGGCCTGCGAGAGCCCCTGTCGGTCTGGTCCAGCAGCCTCTGGTTCCGGAAGCTTGCGACAGCCGACGCGGAGTCGCCGTCCTTCTTGCTGGGTGGGTAGGCGACGGTTCAACTCCCCTAAGCTGTGGCATCGGTGAAGCGCGCCTGTATACTCGCCAGGGTCCTGGGGAGACCTCGACCTGGTGATCTGCTCTCAGTCGGCCGTCTCTACGCCGATGATCTCCAGCCCGCGACGGATCAAGCCCTTGCGTTCCTTGTAGTCGGGTACGGAGACCACGATCTCAGTCGGCTGCCGGGCGGCGGCTCGGTTGGGATCCGGACGCAGGTCCCCCTCTATCCGTGCCAGGGCCTCGTCCTGGAAGTGCAGGGTCAGGGTCTTGACTTCCATGTCCTGGTGGCCCCTGCGAATGGTGTAGGTGTAGTCCCACCGATCGGTGTGGAAAAAGTCGGTGAGCAGAGGCGTTCCGAGCAGGTAGCGGACCTGACTCTTCGTCATGCCAAGCTGAAGTTGATCCACCATCTCCTCGGTGATGATATTTCCCTGTTGCACCGTCATCTTGTAGACGAAGGGCAGACGTTCCAGGGAGGATCTCTGGTACTCATCCGGCCTTTCTTCCCCCGCGCAGCCCCCGAGAAGATAGGCTGCGGCCAGGGAGATCGCGGGGAGTGCAGTGAATCGGTGGGGCCTTCGCATCGGTTTAAGGATAGGGGTTATGCGGGAAATCCCGCCATAATACAGCAGCTAGAACTGCCTATGGCCTGGCTTTCGAGGATGCGGCCTTGCCCGACCGCCTTTCCCGGAGACGGCGCCAGGGCGGCAGGGGACGGGAGGTAATACGTGGAGAGTCAACAAATCAAAGAGGCGGGTCTCAAGGTCACGCGGCCTCGGGAGAAGATCCTGGGCGTGCTCGAGCGCAGTGAGCGGCGCCACCTGAGCGCCGAGGACGTCTACAAAGAGCTGTTGAACGCCGGCGAGGAGATCGGGCTGGCCACCGTCTACCGGGTGCTGACCCAGTTCGAGGCGGCCGGGCTGGTGTGCCGTCGCCACTTCGAGGGGGGGCAATCGCTCTTCGAGCTCAACAGCGGGACCCACCACGATCACCTTATCTGCATCAAGTGTGGTCAGGTGCTGGAGTTCGTGGACCCCTTGATCGAGGAGCGGCAGCAGGCCATCGCCGCCGAGAAGGGCTTTCGCATCGAGGACCACACCCTGGTGATCTACGGGGTCTGCGGAGATTGCGATCGAGACGCTTGAACCCTAGGTCGATGGGGCAGTGCCCCGCGAGGCGGCGCTTCAGGTGCTGATCTGATTGAGGGCGTCCAAGAGCTGGCCGGGCTCCACCTCGTCGAGGCGAGCGAACAGGCGCGCCGTATGCCACTGGAGCTCCCGGGTGTCGGAGTCCCGCACGATCTCCTTGATATCGAGCAGGGCATCCGGCTGCATGCTGAACTGCCGCAGGCCGATCCCGAGCAGGAGCCGGGTAAAGCGCGGATCTCCCGCCATCTCACCGCACATGGCCACCGGGGTGTCGAATGCGCGGCCCGCCTCGATGGTCATGCGCACCAGCCGCAGAATGGCCGGATGGGTCGGGTCGAAGAGATAGTTGACCCCATCGTCCAATCGATCGATAGCCAGGGTGTACTGGACGAGGTCGTTGGTGCCTATTGATAGGAAGTCCACGCGCCGGGCCAGGGCGCGGGCCGCCAGGGCGGCGGCCGGTACCTCCACCATGGCGCCCACTGGAATCGCCGGATCGTAGGCGAGCCCCTCCGAGGCCAGCTCCGTCTTGAGCTGGGCGATGAGGGCCAGCACCGACTCCACCTCCTGCACGTTGGTGACCATGGGGATCATAAGCCGCACCGGACCCAAGGCCGAGGCCCGCAGGATGGCCCGTAGCTGAGGGCGGAACAGCTCCGGCTCCTTGAGGCATAGTCGGATCGCACGCAGTCCCAGGGCCGGGTTGCATACGCCGGAACCGCCGCCGCCGGCGCTGTCGAGCCGCTTGTCGACTCCCAAGTCCAGGGTGCGGATGGTCACCGGCATGCCGCCTACGCCTCGGAGGATCTCGGCGTAGTTCGCCAGATGCTCCTCCTCGTCCGGTAGGTCCTCCCGGTTCATGTACAGGAACTCGGTGCGGTAGAGCCCGACACCGACGGCCCCGTTGGCCTGGGCGGCCTTCGCATCCTCGGGTAGCTCCAGGTTGGCCAGGAGCTCGACAGATACCCCGTCGCGGGTGATCGCCGGACGGTGTACAAGGTCCCGCAGTCGGGCGCGCCGCACCTCGATAGCGGCTTGTCGCCCCTGGTAATAGGCAAGGGTTGTGGCGTCCGGGTCCGCCAAGACGGTCCCGGATTCCCCATCCACCACCAGGGCCTCCCCCTGGCGCAGGTAGCGGGTGACGTTGTGTACACCCACCACGGCGGGAATCCCGAGGCTGCGGGCCAGAATCGCCGTATGGGACATGGGTCCGCCGAACTCCGTGACGAAGGCGGCGGCTCCCCGATGGCGCAGCAAGATGGCGTCCGCGGGCATCAGGTCCCGGGCCACCACCACTACCCCCTCGAGGTCGGCGGAGGCCACGAAATGTGGCGCAGCGCCCTGCAGGAAGGACTGAATCTGATGGACCACATGCTCCACGTCATCGCGGCGAGTGCGCAGATAGGGGTCGTCCATTTCATCGAAGATCCGCACCAGGATGTCCCGCTGCATCTGGAGTGCCCACTCCGCATTGCAGAGCTGATCCCGGATGATTCGGCGGACCTCGTCTACCAGGGCCACGTCCTCCAACATCAACAGGTGGGTGTCGATGAACTCGGCGATATTGGCCGGGGTTGAGGGCGGGATCTGCTCCCGCACCGCCTTGAGGGCCCGGCGGGCGGAGGCCACCGCCTGGTTCAGGCGATCCAGCTCGGCTCCGATCTGGTCCCGGCCGATGGTGGTCTGGCTGGCGGTGCGCAGACCGTGTCCCGTGATGAAGGCGGGGCCAATGGCCACCGAGCGGGCCGCGGCCACCCCGATCCCTTGGAAGGCGACGGTCACTCCGCCTCTCCGAAGCGGTTGCCGACCAGGGCCTCGAGGGCGGAGAGGGCGGCCTCCTCGTCCTCACCGCTGGCATCGATCACGATGCGGCTGCCCCGGCTGGCCGCCAGCATCATCACCCCCATGATGCTCTTGCCGTTGACCCGCTGGCCGTTGCGCTCCAGCTCGATGCGGCTCAGGAAGCCGCCGGCGCAGCTCACCAGCTTGGCCGCCGCCCGGGCGTGGAGACCCAGACGGTTGACGATCTCGACTTCCCGGCGGGCCATGGGACTTCAGGCCTCCTCGGGGCGCGCACCGCAGGCTAGGATGCCGTCACGGCCGCCCGTGATGGCCCTGTCCGCCAGCTGTTCCAGGTCCAGGGCTGCGTAGCTCAGGGCGCGCACCAGCATCGGTAGGTTGACTCCGGCCAGAACCCGGATGCGGTCCCGCCGACCGGCCAGGGCTAACGCCAGGTTGGCGGGGGTGGAGCCGAAGAGGTCGGTCAGTACCAAGACTCCTTCGCCCTCGTCGAGCTCCGCGGCACGCCGCTCCGCGTCCTCAAGCAAGGGGTCGCATGGGGCGTCGTTCTCCACCTCCAGGGCGTCGGCCCGGGCCGGGCAGGCACCGAAGATCGCGCTCGCGATGCGCAGGAGCTCGCTGCCCAGGGCCCCGTGGGTGATCAGCAGGATTCCGACGCTCATGGTAGCTCCCGGTGACGCACCATGACCCGGTGACCCCTTGCCTCGAAATGCCCCCGCAGTGCCTCGGCCATGTAGACCGAGCGGTGCTGACCCCCGGTACAGCCAATGGCAATGGTGAGATAGCTGCGTCCGTCCGTTTCGAACTGGGGGATCCAACGGTCGAAGTAGGCGGCGATGTCGTCACGCATCCGACGCACCTCGTCGCTGCCCTCCAGGAACTCGATCACGGGGGGGGCCATGCCGGTCAGGGGCTTGAGCTCAGCTTGCCAGTGGGGGTTAGGCAAGCAGCGCACGTCGAAGACGAAGTCCACGTCCCGGGGTACCCCATGCTTGAACCCGAAGGACTGGAGCAGGATCGAGGCTTTGGGGAGGGCAGCGCCCAGCAGGCGTGCCCGCACGCTGTGGCTTAGCTCATGGACGTTGGTCTGGGTGGTGTCGATGCGGATGTCGGCCGCCAGTCGGACGGGCTCCAGGAGCTGGCGCTCCAGCTCGATGGCCTCCGCCAGGGGGCGCTCCCCTCGCGTCAGGGGATGGCGGCGCCGGGTCTCGCTGAAACGCCGGATCAAAGTATCGGTCTGGGCGTCCAGGAAGACCACCCGGCACTCCACGCCACGTCCCCGAGCGGCCCGGATCAAGCCCGGCAGGTTCTGAAGCTCTGCCCCCTCGGTGCGCGCGTCGACCCCTACTGCGGTGTACTTGAAGGCAGCGTCCAGGCCCTCGTTCAGCCCCAGGGTCAGGTCCTTCAGCAAGAAGAGGGGCAGGTTGTCGATGCAGTAGTAGCCCATGTCCTCCAGGGTGCGAAGGGCCACGCTCTTGCCGGAACCGGACAGACCGCTGACGATGACGAGCTTCATGGCAGGGTGCGGATGTGGATTGATTGGCGTCGGCGGGGCTTGTGCTCGAACGGCGGGCGCGGACCAACCGCGTCTCAGCGAGCTGGCCCTGGCGGATCTGGCCGATCGCTGGCGATGGCACGGGCTTGACGATCGATGAGGTCCGCACCGGCATCGTAGCCCCGGATTCGGAGGATCTGATGGCGTACCGCCGCCTCCACCAGGATCGCGAGGTTGCGTCCGGGGGCAACCGGCATGGTGAAGCGGGGAATCGTAACCCCCAGTACACTGGTGGCCGTGAGGCTCCCGGTGAGGCGGTCGAGGTGCTCCAGGACCGACTGATCCAGCGGCTTGAGGTCAATGATCAGATTCAGGGTCTTTCGCCTTGCCAGGGCCCCTTCACCGAACATGGCCCGGATATTCAGGATACCCAGGCCCCGCACCTCCAGGAAGTCCCGCAGGGGCTCAGGGCAGCGGCCCTCGATCTGCTCCGGGGCGACATGCGCGAACTGGGGCGCGTCGTCGGCGATCAATCGGTGCCCTCGGCTGATCAGGTCGAGGGCCAGCTCGCTCTTTCCGACCGCCGGATCCCCGACCAGGAGCACCCCCATCCCCAGGACCTCGATGAAGACACCATGGATCGTGGTGTACTGCGCCAGGGCATGGGTGAGGTAGTAACGCAGGTGGTTGATCAGCTCCTCGTCGGACACGGGGGTTCCGAGGAGGGGCGTGGCGGTGCGCTCCGCGTAATCGCGAAAGGCGGCATCGGGCTCGAGGCCGTCCGAGAAGATGACGGCCGCCGGCCGCTCGGCGAAGAGCTTGGCGATAGTCTCGGCGCAGGCGGTCGTCCCCAGCCCAGACAGATAGCTGACCTCCGCATGGCCGACGACCTGGAGTCGATTGGGGTGGATGCAGTTGAGGGATCCGATCAGGGACTGCTTGGCCAGTGCGGGGTCCTTGCCCCGTAGGGGACGAGCCTCGTTCGGCTGGGGGGTCAGCCAGTGAAGCCTCGACCGGGGACCGGTGTGCCGAATCAGGGATTGGAGGCTGTCGGGCATGACGCTGAGACGAATGGTCCCGCAGGGGCGACCCTCAGGGTGTAACGAAGACCCGCAGGATCCCATCCGCGGAATCCGCGTCCCGCAGGCGTTTGCGCACCCGCGGATCACTGAACAGGCCCGCCAGCTTCGCGAGCAGCTGCAAGTGCTCCTCCGTGGCGCTCTCCGGAACCAGCAGGGCGAACGCCAGGTCCACTGGCTCCCCATCCATGGCGTCGTAGTCGACCCCCTTGACGCTGGAGACAAAGGCGCCCAGTGCCTCCTTCACCTCTTTGACCCGGGCATGGGGGAGGGCAATGCCGTGGCCAAGGCCGGTGCTACCGAGCCGTTCGCGCTCTAGGAGGCGCTCGAAGACTATGTCTGGATTGAGCCCTGGGTGCTCGCTTGCTAGCAGTCGCGCCAGGGCTTCTAGGAGACGTTTCTTGCTGCTCAACTCGAGACCGCAGATGATGCGGCTCTCGGTGATGAATTCCGGCCGGAACATCGGCTATGACTCCTGGGGTCCCGTTACGGAATCCGGGCCCCGAATTGCGGCTGCGCGGGCACTTGGATGGGCCCCGGTCCCGGCCGCAGTCGTCGGTGTCGCATTTCTGCCGCGTATTCGCGGCAAAGGTGTGGCGCGCACACTAACTCGGTTTGGCGCGGGTCTCAACGAGAAACACCTCGAACGGCCGATTCTCCGCTCGAGGTGTCCCTCGGTGCACCCGCGCAGGCAAGGCGGGAGGCCGTGCCCCTTTACTCAGCCTCGGTCGCGCCCTTGCCGCCGTTGATCCGGTGGCTGCTCTTCTTCTCCTTGTAACGCAGCACCTGCCGGTCGAGTTTGTCGATGAGTGCGTCGATGGCGGCGTACATGTCCTCGTGGACCGAGTCAGCGAAGACCTTGGCGCCGTTGATGTGCAGGGTGGCCTCCGCCTTCTGGGCGAGCTTCTCGACGCTCAGGATGACGTGGGCATTGATGACGTGGTCGAAGTGTCGGGCGAGGCGCTCGAATTTGTTATCTACATAGCCCTTCAGTGCGTCGGTGACGTCGACGTGGTGACCCGTCAGGTTGATTTGCATGTTTTGCTCCCGTTGGTTCATACGGCCTGAGCCTGAGAGGGCCTCTCAGGCCAGGCGCTTGCGCTCGTTCGAGGGTGGGATGCCCATTGCCTCGCGGTACTTGGCGACGGTGCGTCGCGCGACATTGATGCCCTGATCCGCGAGCTCGTCGGCGATCTTGCTGTCGCTTAAGGGGCGCCGCGTGGACTCCCCGGCGATCAGCTTGCGGATCAGGGCACGGATGGCCGTCGACGAGCATTCGCCCCCAGACGCGGTGTTCACGTGGGACGAAAAGAAGAACTTGAACTCAAAGGTGCCGCGGGGCGTGTGCATGTACTTCTGGGTGGTGACCCGCGAGACCGTGGATTCGTGGAGCTCCAAGGCCTCGGCCACGTCGCGCAGGATCAGGGGCTTCATGGCCTCTTCGCCGTGCTCCAGGAAGCCCTGCTGCAGCTCCACGATCTTCGACGCGACCCGCAGGACCGTATCGTTGCGGCTGGCCAGGCTCTTGATGAACCAGCGGGCCTCTTGGAGGTGGCTCTTCAATGCGATGCTGTCCGCGCTCTGGTCGGCGCGCCGGATCAGGCGCGCGTAATCGGCGTTCACCCTCAGTTTAGGCGCAGATTCGGAATTCAGCTCGACCAGCCAGGCCCCCTCACTGCGGCGCACAAAGACATCGGGGACCACGTACTCCGAGGGTGCCGGGGCGATCAAGGCCCCGGGCCTGGGGTTGAGGGTGCGGATCAGGCCCAGGGCGGCGCGGATCTCCGCCTCGCTCAGGTTGAGAGCGCGCATCAGTGCGGGGACGTCGTTGCGGGGCAAGTGCTCGAAGCCGCGCCCGCACACCGCGATGGCCGCGTCCCGGGCGGGGAGGTCGGTCGGAAGCTGGCGCAGCTGGATCAGCAGACACTCGCGCAGGTCCCGGGCCGCCACTCCCGGCGGGTCCAAGGACTGGACTCGGTGCACCAGGGTCCCAATCTCCTCCGGGGAGGGGTCCGCTCCGCCGAGGGCGCCGGCTAGGGCTGTCTCCAGCTCCTCCAGGTCGGCGCGCAGATAACCGTCGGCGTCGATGGCATCGATGACCGCCTGAGCGATGACCTCGTCCCGGGGGCTCAGGCGGCTCAGGTTGAGCTGCCAGGACAGATGCTCGTGGAGGGTCTCGGGGCGGCTCTGCTGGGCGAAGGGGTCGAAGTCGCTGCCCTCGTCGCCTCCGCCTGAGGTGGGTAGGTAGCTCTCGTAGACGTCATCCCAGCGGGTGTCCACGGGGAGCTCGTCGGGAATCTCGTTGGTCTCGCCTTGGACCTCCCGCTCGACGCTCTCCTCCTGGCGGGTCGGGGAGGTCTCTGGGCCATCCGGCGAACCCTGCTGAGCCTCCGCCGCCTCGCTGCCCTGAAAGGCCTCGCCCTCTTCGGCCTCCTCCAGCATATAGTTGGTGTCGAGGGCCTCCTGAATTTCTCTACGTAGATCAAGGGTGGAGAGTTGCAGCAGCTTGATCGCCTGCTGCAACTGGGGCGTCATGGTGAGATGCTGCCCGAGCCGAAGCTGAATGGACTGCTTCATGGATCGCGATGCGCTGGGTTGGGGCCGCGGTCAGTGTGCAATAAGGGTGCCTATTGCAACAGTAGCCTACCGCAAGCGGGTGCGGTAGTGCACCAGGTCCCAGGCGGTGAAGCAGTCACATCGCAAAGTCGGCCCCCAGGTAGACGTCCCTGACCTGCTGGTTGGCGAGCAGTTCGGCGGGGCTGCCGGCGGCGATCACGTTGCCGGAGCTGATGATGTAGCCCCGGTCGCAGATGTCCAGGGTCTCGCGCACGTTGTGGTCGGTGATGAGGACACCGATGTTGCGGTCCCGCAGGTGGGAGACGATGGCTTTGATGTCGCCCACCGCGATGGGGTCCACCCCCGCGAAGGGCTCGTCGAGCAGCATTACCACCGGGTCCACCGCCAACGCCCGGGCGATCTCCAGGCGCCGGCGCTCGCCGCCGGAGAGGCTCAGGGCCAAGGAGCTCCCCACATGGGCGATGCCGAGCTCTTCGAGCAGCCGCTCGCAGCGCTCCTGTTGTTGGGCCCGATTGAGGTCGCGGCGTGTCTCCAGGATGGCCAGGATATTGTCCCGCGCCGACAGCTTGCGGAACACGGAAGGCTCTTGGGCCAGGTAGCTCAGGCCGGCGCGGGCCCGAGCATGCATGGGCAGCAGGGTGATGTCGCGGCCCTTGAGCTCGATGCGCCCCTGGTCCGCCGGGATCAGGCCCACGATCAGGTAGAAGCAGGTGGTCTTGCCCGCCCCGTTGGGTCCCAGGAGCCCTACGACCTCGCCGGTGTCCACCTCCACGCTCACGTCCTGGAGTACCTGGCGGCTGCGGTAGCTCTTCTTGAGCGAGCGCGCGCACAGGGCGCTCATGGGCGGTCCTCGCCCTGGCCCGGACCCGGAGGTTGACCTTGAGATGGCGTCGGGGCAGCCGGTCCCACTGGGCCCTGCTCGTTCGGCGGGCCTTCGCTATCGGGCGTGATGGTGATCTTGACCCGCCCCGCGCCCCCGGCGCGCATCCGCTCCCGGGCGCGGTCGTAGACGATACGCTCGCTGCTCAGGCGGTCCGCCCCCTGGATCAGCAGGGCCTCCTCGGTCAGGACTAGCTCGTCCTTGGCCGCATCGTAATCCATGCGCTTGGCGAAGGCCTGGACCTCCCCCTGGTCCCCGTCCAACAGCTGCTTGTAGGTTGCCGGCTGGCCCAGGGCGATGATGTGCTTCACCCGCCGGTCTTCGTGGTGGTAGACGGTCACGTGGTCGGCGGTCAGGCGCATGCTGCCCTGGTTCACCTGCACCTGTCCGACGTAGACGCTGGTGCTTTTGGCCTCGTCCAGCTCGACCTGGTCCGCCTCGATCCGCATCGGCTGCGTGTTGTCGTCCTTAAGGGCCCACGCGGGGTCTGCCATCAGAGCTAGTGCCAGGGCGCTGGCTAGCCAGGATGAGGGGCTGGTAAAGGGGCGGGCCGGCGGGGGATGGCCCTCGGGGGCAGGGGGCCGAGATGCGGCGCTCGGGCTCATGGCAGGTTGTCCTCCGCGGCTGGCGAGGGGGTCTCGTCGGGGGCGATGAATAGATGGGCACGACCGGGAAACTCCGCCCGCACCGGCTCGGCGAACCAGAGCCGCAGGCCCTGGGCGGTGAGCCAGTCCTGCTCGCTTTCGATCCGCACCGGCCGGTCACCCTGGGCGAAATGCCGTTGCGGCCAGATCGTGAGCTTGGAGGTGTCGAGGCGGACCGGCCGGTTGCCTTCTGATCCGGACCGCTCGATTCGCACCTCGGTGCTCAAACGCACCTCGTCGCCGCCGGCGAGCAGGAGCCCCTCGCGGGAGCTCGCGTGCCAAGGTGGGCCCTCCTGCTGATAGAGGACCAGGCTCGGATGATCCAGCTCGGCGAGATCCTCGTTGACGAATTGTCGCATCTGCCCCGCCACCAGCCGTCGGCTGGGCCGGCCGGACTCGTCGGTCTCGATGGCCTGGAAATCCGAGACCACATAGTCCGGGGTCCGCCCCCTCGGAGGCGCGGGCGCCTCGGTCGGGGACTGGCGCTGCAGCAGCCACCAGGCGAGTCCCCCGAGAAGCGCGAAGATCAGGGCTAGGGAGGTCTGTCTTGTGGACCACACGGCAGGGGAACGGACGGCGCCCGCTGGCTCGCTGCTTCACAAATAGCGGGTGGTGATGCGGTCCAGGTTGCCTTGGGCCTCCAGGATCAGCTCGCAGACCTCACGCGCCGCCCCGCGGCCCCCGCCCAATCCCGTGCTCCAATGGGCGTGCTGGCGCACCAGGGGGTGGGCATCGGCCACGGCGATCGCCAAGCCCACGCGGCGCATGATCGGGAGGTCCACCACGTCGTCCCCCACATAGGCGATGTCCCCGTCCGCCAGGCCCAGGGTGCCCCTGAGCTCCTCGTAGGCGGGCAGCTTGTCTCGGCGCCCTTGGTAGACATGGGCCACCCCTAGGCTCTCCATCCGGATACGTACCACATCCGAGCTGCGTCCCGTGATCACCGCCAGCAGCACGCCCGTCTCCTGGAGGGTCACCATCCCGTGCCCGTCCCGGGAATTGAACGCCTTGTACTCCTGGCCGTCGTCTCCGAGGTAGAGGCTGCCGTCCGTCAGCACCCCGTCCACGTCGAAGATGACGAGTCGGGTCCTGGCGGCCCGTTCGAGAATGTCCTGCATGGCTCCTCCCAGTGATCGATTCGTGTTGCGTGCGGGGCGGGGCGTCCGGGGACCAAGGGGCCCCTCCGGTCTTTCAGACCACCCCAGCCCTCAGCAGGTCGTGCATATTGAGGGCCCCCACCGGGCGCCCTTCGTCGTCCAACACAAGGAGCCCGTTGATGGAGCGCGATTCCATCAGGTGCAGGGCGCTGGCCGCCAGGTCCGCGGCGGCGACCGTGACGCACCCGCGGGTCATGACCTGGTCGACGGTGCTGCTATGGACGTCGATGCCCCGGTCCAGGGCGCGCCGCAGATCCCCGTCGGTGAAGATCCCGACCAACCGGTCGGCCCCATCCACCACCGCGCTCATCCCGAGCCCCTTCCGGGACATCTCCTCCAGGGTGTCGAGGAGTGGGGTTCCCAACGCCACCTTGGGGATGCGCTCGCCTTGGTGCATGACATCCGCCACATGCAGCAGCAGGCGCCTGCCCAGGCTGCCCGCCGGGTGGGAGCGGGCAAAGTCGTCGGCGGTGAAGCCGCGGGACTCCAGCAAGGCGATGGCCAGGGCGTCCCCCATGGCCAGGGTGGCGGTGGTGCTGGAGGTGGGCGCCAGTCCCAGGGGGCAGGCCTCCGCCGCGACGCTGACGTCGATACTGACGTTCGCCTCCCGGGCGAGGGTGGAGCCCGGCCGGCCCGTCAGGGCGATCAGCGGTACCCCAAGGCGCTTGATGATGGGCAGGATGGTGAGGATCTCCGCGGTCTCGCCTGAGTTGGACAGGGCCAGTACCACGTCCTGGGGGGTGATCATCCCCAAGTCCCCGTGGCTGGCCTCCCCCGGGTGGAGGAAGAAGGCGGGGCTGCCGGTGCTTGCAAGGGTGGCCGCGATCTTGCCCCCCACGTGCCCCGACTTGCCCATGCCGAGCACCACGATACGTCCCGCGCACGCGAGCATGTAGCGGCAGGCCTCAACGAAGCGGTCATCGATCCGCTCGGCCAGTTCGGCGACGGCCGCCGCCTCGGTCTCTAGGACGGCCTGGCCGAGGGCGCGGATGCGGGCAGGCTCTCCGGGTGCCACGGGGTACTTGTGGGCCCCGAGCTTACGTGGTTCAGTCATGGTGGTCTTCGGGTCAGGGGATGCCGCCCGGTGGCCGGCGCGACAAACATACACCAACGGGCGGGTCGATTCTCGCCCGAGCAGCCCCCGGCGACCCAGAGGCCGCGCGAAACCGGAGAAGCTGGCCAATGATCCAGATGCTGCCCTTGCGCACCGGCTGGGATCCTACCCTGGATGGGGAGGATGACTACCCGCCCGATCTGCCTCCCGAATGGCGCCTGGCCTATTTCGCCGGCCTCTTTCGGGGGGTCCTGGTTCCCGCCGGACTCTGGCGCGAGGCGGGAACTGCCGGGGCGGCCGCCTGGGTCGCGGATACCCCGGCGCGCTTCCGCTTCTTCCTCGAGTTGGAAGAGGGTGACGCCGCACGGTGCCCCGATCCCGTTGTGGAGGCCCTGGGCGACCGGCTCGGGGGGCTGGTCGGCCCTGCGTCCGCCCCTGCGTCCGACTTGGTGGCGGCGCCCCACCCGGGTGTGGACCCCGGAGCCGCTCCCCCGCGCCTCCTCCGGGTGGTGGCCGCTGCACGCGGGTGCGCGGACACCCCGCCCGGCGTGGGACTCGCCTGGGAGGTCCCGGATCCTCTGCTGAGCGACCTTCGGGGCGCCCGCATCTGGGTAGAGGCCAGGGTGCGATCGGAGGGTCCTCAGGGGGTCTGTGGGGCGGCAGTCTTTGGGACGCCCCAACCCGTCATTGCGTTACTCGGGGACTGTCGATTCGAGGACTTGGCCCGCTGGCAAACGATGCTGGAGCTGATGGGCTTGGCTTGACGCCCCGGACCTGGGCCCGGACAATGCCGGGCTTTGGCTGCGGCGCCCATGCCTTATCTTCCGGGCGCCTGCCCTAGCTTGAGCCCCGACATCCCTATGGGACGGCAACGCCCCTCAGGCCCAAGGGGCGCTCGGCGCGCGAAGGCGCCGGTCGCCGCGCCCCCCCTGCCCCCTCCAGTGCAGACCGCCCCCTCAACCCAGGGGCGGTCCGCGCTCGCGTCCGATGTTCTCGTTCGAATCCGCGGACTGCGCTTTCGACACGGAACGCGCGTGGTCTTCGACGGCGTTGACCTGGACATCCGGCGCGGGTCGGTCACCGCTGTCATGGGCCCGAGCGGCACCGGCAAGACCACCCTGCTCAAGCTCATCAGCGGGCAGCTTAGGCCTGACGCGGGGACCATCGAGGTGGATGGTGAGCCGGTCCACGCCATCGGGCAGGCCGCCTTGTACCGGCTGCGGCGGCGCATGGGCATGCTCTTCCAGAGCGGCGCCCTGCTCACCGACCTGAACGTCTTCGACAACGTGGCCTACCCCTTGAGGGAGCACACCAACCTGAGCCCCGCTCTGCTGCGCAAGCTGGTGCTCTTGAAGCTCGAGGCGGTGGGGTTGCGGGGGGCCAGGGACCTGATGCCGAACGCGCTCTCCGGCGGCATGGCGCGGCGCGTGGCCCTGGCCCGGGCAATCGCCCTGGATCCCATGATGATCCTCTACGACGAGCCCTTCACCGGACAGGACCCGATCTCCATGGGGGTGCTGATGACCCTGGTCCGGCAGCTCAACGACGCCAGCGGCCTGACCAGCATCTTGGTGTCTCATGACGTCCGCGAGACCGCGAGCATCGCGGATTACATTTATGTCATCGCCCAGGGCAAGGTGAAGGCCCAAGGCACCCCCGCGGCCATCGCGTCTGAGACGACCCCCTGGGTACGCCAGTTCATGGACGGGCTCCCGGATGGCCCCGTGCATTTTCACTACCCGGCGCCGCCGCTCACGGACGATCTCCTCACCGGCGGGCTTGCCTAGCATGGTGCTCGACGCCCTGGCCCGGTTGGGACGCGTGGGGATCGACGCCCTGGGTGCCCTGGGGCGCGGCCACCTGCTCCTGGTGCGTATGGTGGCCGGAACCGCGGAGGTGGTGCGGCGCCCTGGGCTGCTGGTGGCCCAGGTCTTCAATGTGGGCGTCCTGTCCATCTTGATCGTGGCGGTGTCGGGTCTCTTCGTCGGCATGGTGCTCGGTCTGCAGGGGCACTATGTGCTCTCCCAGTTTGGGGCCGAGGAGAGTCTGGGGGTCATGGTCGCCGCCTCCCTGGTGCGCGAGCTCGGGCCCGTGGTCACCGCCCTGCTGGTAGCGGGGCGCGCCGGCTCCGCCCTCACGGCGGAGATCGGTTTGATGAAGGCCACGGAGCAGCTGTCCGGTCTTGAGATGATGGCGGTGGATCCGGTGCGGCGCATCCTCACCCCCCGGCTCTGGGGGGGCGTCATCGCGATGCCGCTGCTGGCCGCCATGTTCAGCGCCGTGGGGGTCATGGGAGGTTACTTCGTCGGCGTGGGTCTGCTCGGGGTCGATGACGGGGCCTTCTGGAGTCAGATGCAGTCCAAGATCGATTTCGACGAGGACCTGGTCAACGGGGTCATCAAGAGTCTGGTATTCGGCGTCGTCGTGACCTGGATCGCCCTGTTTCAAGGGCACGACGCCACCCCCACCTCGGAGGGCGTGAGTCGGGCGACCACACGCGCCGTCGTGCACTCGGCCCTGGCGGTCCTGGGGCTCGACTTCGTCTTGACCGCCTTGATGTTCGGAAACTGACGGCAAGCAGGGGCGAAGGGATGAATAAGCAGCACAGCCTCGAGGTCATCGTCGGCGCCTTCATGGCCGTCGGTCTGGTGGCGCTCTTTTTCCTGGCGATGAAGGTGAGCAACCTGAGCGCCTCAGGGGACGGTTCGGGTTATGCCCTAACTGCCCGCTTTGCCAACATTGGCAGTCTCAAGGCCCGGGCGCCAGTGACCATGGCCGGCGTACGGGTCGGACGGGTTGAGGGGGTGGAGTTCGACAAGTCGACCTATGAGGCCGTGGTGACCCTGCGCATCGATCGCTCGGTGGACAGCATCCCCGACGACACCTTCGCCAACATCTTCACCGCGGGCCTGCTCGGGGAGCAGTACGTCGGCCTGGAGGCCGGCGGCAGCGAGGATTACCTGCGGGACGGCGACGAGATCCAACACACCCAATCGGCCCTGGTGCTCGAGCAAATGATTGGTCAGTTTCTATTCAGCAAGGCTGAAGAGGGAGGCAAATGATGTTTCGACGACACGTTCTACTGCTCATTGCGTTAATGCTCATCGCTTTGATGACCCTGGCGACTGGGGCCTCGGCCTTCGCCGCCCCAGATGAGGCCACGGACCTGGTGAAGCGCACCAGCGAGCGCATGCTGAGTACCCTGCAGGCTCGCCGGACCGAGGTGGATCGGGATCCGTCCCTGATCTACGGCATGATCGACACCATCCTGGCCCCCCACTTCGACTTCGAGCGCATCACCCAGGGGGCCCTGGGCCAGCACTGGCGTCAGGCCAGCCCCGAACAGCAGCGGAAGCTCGTCGATGGGTTCAAGCAGGTCCTGGTGCGTACCTACGCCCGCTCCCTGTTGAGCTATTCGGGGCAGGAGATCCGCTATCTACCCCTGAAGCCTGGCTCCAAGTCCAACACCGTGACCGTCTCCACCGAGGTGCGCGATCGCGGGGCCGCCCCCATCCCGGTGGACTACCGGATGTACAACAGCGGCGGCGGTTGGAAGGTCTATGACGTCGTCATCAACAATGCCAGCTTGGTCGGCAACTACCGCAGCAGCTTCTCAACCGAGATCCGCTTGAGCGGCATCGACGGACTCATCAGCAAGCTCGGTGACATGAATCGCAAGGGACAGGGGTGAAAGGGGCGCGCCTCATCACCGTCGGGCCCGGCCGGCTGCGCGTGGAGGGCGTGCTCGACTTCAGCACGGTGAATGATCTGGTCAAGGAGGCCGTTGCCTTGTTCCCGGCGAGCGGGCGACTGCGCATCGACCTCGCCGGGGTGGAGTCTGCGAACAGTGCGGGTCTGGCCCTCCTGTTGGAGTGGCTGGTCCAGGCCCGATCGCGCCGGCTCGACCTCCGATACCTGAACCTACCGGATTCGCTGGAGCGTATCGCCGCGTTCTCTAACCTGGGCCCTTTGCTCCCGACCACAGGCGGTT
>Ga0209254_10001194_pt1 | contig 23024 bp, 21 predicted proteins | sample FrelakmetDIP11DI_FD_187148 | JGI IMG/M metagenome (GOLD analysis project Ga0209254, IMG submission 187148) | Freshwater lake sediment microbial communities from the University of Notre Dame, USA, for methane emissions studies - DIP11 DI (SPAdes)... | ecosystem: Environmental > Aquatic >...
AATGGCGGGGCATCCTAGCATCGGCATCCGGCCCCGGAGGACACGCGCAGCGCGGTGCGACAATCGGTGCGCCCGGCGAGCCTCATGGCCTGCTCGCATCGGGGCGAGCGCAGAGAAGAACCGACGATGGCCTCTTGTTCCCCGGCCGAAGCAAGCGCGGCAGGCGGTCGGCCGCGATGAGCGGTGCATGACCGCGACGCCGCGACTCGCGCTGCGCGGGATCGGCAAGCGCTATCCCGGCGTCGTCGCCAATGACGGCGTTTCGCTCGAGGTGGCGGCCGGCGAGATCCACGCCATCCTCGGCGAGAACGGCGCCGGCAAGAGCACGCTGGTCAAGATCATCGCCGGCGCGGTGGCACCCGATGCCGGAAGCATCGAGTTCGACGGCACGCCCGTTGCCGGCGCCGATCCGGCCGCCGCGCGTGCGCTCGGCGTGGCGATGGTCTACCAGCACTTCTCGCTGTTCGACAGCCTGACCGTCGCCGAGAACGTCGCCCTCGGCGTCGACCGGCGCTTCGCGCGCGGCGAACTGGCGGGGGCGATCGGCAGCGCGGGCGAGCGCTATGGATTGCCGGTCGATCCGGCGGCGCACGTTCACGACCTGTCGATGGGCGAGCGGCAGCGCGTCGAGATCCTGCGCGCGCTGCTGGCGCGGCCGAAGCTGCTGATCCTCGACGAGCCGACCTCGGTGCTGACGCCGCAGGCGACCGAGGCGCTGTTCGCGACGCTGCGCCAGTTGGCGGGCGAAGGCGTCAGCGTGCTCTTCATCAGCCACAAGCTCGACGAGATCCGTCGCCTCGCCAGCCGCTGCACGGTGATGCGCGCCGGGCGCGTGGTCGCGGTGGTCGACCCGCGCGCCGAGTCGGAGCAGTCGCTGGCGCGGCTGATGATCGGCGGCCAGCCGCCGCAGATCGCCGCGCACGACACGGCGCCGGGACAGCCGCGGTTGCTCGTCGACGCGCTGCCGCTGGCCGACGGCGGCGAGCCGCTGTCGTTCGACGTGCGCGCAGGCGAGATCGTCGGCATCGCCGGCATCTCGGGCAATGGCCAGAACGCGCTGATGGCGCTGCTCGCCGGCGAGCGCCTGGCGCGCGCGGAGTCGGTCCGCCTCGACGGCGCGCCGATCGGCGCGCTCGGCCCGCGCGAGCGACGCGCGCTCGGCCTGCGCTACGTGCCGGAGGAGCGGATCGGCCACGGCGCGGTGCCCGAGCTGTCGCTGGCCGAGAACGCGCTGCTGACGATCGACCGCCTGCACCGGCGCGGCTTCGTGCAGCCGGCGGCGGCGCAGGCGTATGCGAACGAGGTGGTGCGCCGCTTCGACGTGCGCTGCCCGGGAGCGACCGCGCGCGCCGGCTCGCTGTCGGGCGGCAATTTGCAGAAGTACCTGGTCGGCCGCGAGGTGCTGGCCGAGCCGCAGGTGCTGCTCGCCAACCAGCCGACCTGGGGTGTCGACGTCGGCGCGGCGGCGGCGATCCGCAACGCCTTGATCGCGCTGCGCGCGCGCGGCTGCGCGATCCTGGTCGTCTCCGAGGAGATCGACGAACTGTTCGAACTCGCCGACCGGCTGATGGTGATGGCCGGCGGCCGCCTGTCGCCGGCCGTGCCCGCGCACCGGCTGCCGGTCGACGAACTCGGCCGCTGGATGGCCGGGCGCTGGCCGCAGGCGCAGCCGTGATGCGCGCGCCGCTGGCGCTGGTGCCGCGCGGCGCGCCGTCGCGGCTGTGGACCTGGGCCTCGCCGCTGCTCGCGCTGCTGCTGACCGTGGCCTGCGGCATGCTGCTGTTCGGCCTGCTCGGCCAGTCGCCCTGGCAGGCGGTCGGCATGTTCTTCGTCGAGCCGCTGTCGACGAAGCGCGGGGTCGCCGAGGTGCTGCTGAAGGCGACGCCGCTGGCGCTGTGCGCGGTCGGACTCGCGCTGTGCTTCCGCGCCAACGTCTGGAACATCGGCGCCGAGGGCCAGCTGATCGCCGGCAGCATGGCGGGGGCGGCGGTGGCGCTTGCCGGCGCCGGCAGCGGCAGCTGGATCGTCGGGGCGGCGATCGTCGCCGCGGCGGCCGGCGGGATGGCGTGGGCTTCGCTCACCGCCTGGCTGCGCGACCGCTTCAACGCCAACGAGATCCTCGTCAGCCTGATGCTGGTCTACGTGGCGCAACTGCTGCTTTCGTACGTCGTGCACGGGCCGCTGCAGGACCCGGCCGGCTACGGCTTCCCGCAGAGCCCGCTGTTCGATCGCGCCGCGCGGCTGCCGCTGCTGCTCGCCGGCACGCGGTTGCACGTCGGCTTCCTGCTGGCGCTGGCCGCGGCCGGCGCCGCGTGGCTGGTGCTGGCCCGCAGCGTGATCGGCTTCCAGCTGCGCGTGGCCGGCGTGGCGCCGCGCGCGGCGCGCTACGCGGGGTTCTCGTCGCGGCGCGTGCTGTGGACCGTGCTGCTGGCCTCCGGCGCGCTGGCCGGCATCGCCGGCGGCGCCGAGGTCACCGGCCCGATCGGGCAACTGACGCCGTCGGTGTCGCCGGGCTACGGCTTCGCGGCGATCATCGTCGCCTTCGTCGGCCGGCTGCATCCGGTCGGCGTGGTCGCCGCGTCGGTGCTGATGGCGCTCTTCTACATCGGCGGCGAGCTGTCGCAGTCGCGGCTGGGCCTGCCGTCGTCGCTGACCGGCGTCTACCAGGGCCTGCTGCTGCTGTTCCTGCTCGGCGCCGACACGCTGATCGTCAACCGCCTGCGCCTGCGCGCGGCCGCCGCGTGATGGACGCCGCCGCGACGCTCGTCGCTGCCAGCATCGCCGCCGGCACGCCGATGCTGCTCGCCGCGACCGGCATCCTGGTGCACGAGCGCACCGGCGTGGTCAACCTCGGCGTCGAGGGCATGATGCTGCTGGCGGCGATCGTCGCCTTCGCGGTGACGCACGGCAGCGGCAGCCACCTGCTCGGCTTTGCCGCCGGCGCCGTGGCCGGCGTGCTGCTCGCCGCCGTGTTCGCCTTCTTCGCCCTCGTGCTGCACGCCAACCAGTACGCGACCGGGCTGGCGATCGCGCTGCTCGGCAGCGGAACGTCGGCGTTCATCGGCCTGCCTTTCTCCGGCGAGGGGCTGCCGGCGCGCGGTGCCGACGGCATCGCGCTGCTGCGCGAGCTGCCGCTCGCCGGGCCCGTGCTGTTCGGGCACCACGCGGCGGTGTACGTCGCCCTGCTTCTGGCAGCGGTCGTGGCGTGGACGCTGTCTCGCACCCGCGCCGGACTGGTGCTGCGCGCGGTCGGCGAGTCGCCGGCTTCGGCGCACGCCCTCGGCATCCCGGTGCGCGGCGTGCGCTTCGCGGCGCTGCTGTTCGGCGGCGCGTGCGCCGGATTGGCCGGCGCGTATCTGGCCACCGTGTACACGCCGCTGTGGGCGGAGAACATGACGGCGGGGCGCGGCTGGATCGCGCTCGCGCTGGTGGTCTTCGCGACCTGGCGGCCGGCGCGCGTGCTGGTCGGCGCCTATCTCTTCGGCGGCGTGACCATGCTGCAGCTCTACCTGCAGGGCATCGGCGTCGAGGCACCTTCGCAGCTGATGTCGATGGCGCCGTACCTGGCGACGATCGTCGTGCTGGCGCTGATCTCGCGCAACCCGCGCTGGATCCGCCTGAACATGCCGGCCTCGCTCGGCAAGCCGTTCAATCCCAACGCCTGAACGCGGGTGCCGGCTTTCTGGCGCCGCGTGCCGTGCCGGCCCGGCCGGCAGAAAACTCCCGCGCCGCCGGCGGCGGCGGCGGGCCGTCGTGCACCGGGCGCTCCCGTAAACTCGCGCCTTCGCGCGGCGGGACGGCGCGCATCAGCGGAGATTGCGGCGATGAACTCGAAACGGTTGCTGCTGGCGGCGGCGGTCATGGTGCTGGCAGCAGCTTGCGGCAAGCAGGACGCGCCGCCGGCGCCGAAGGCGGAACCCAAGTCCGCGGCGAAGGCTGAACCGGCCGGGAAGGCCGAGCCGCTGAAGGTCGGCTTCGTCTACGTCAGCCCGATTGGCGACGCCGGCTGGACCACGCAGCACAACCGCGGCCGCGAGCAGATGCAGGCCGCGCTCGGCGACAAGGTCACGACCAGCTTCGTCGAGAAGGTGCCCGAGGGGGCGGACGCCGAGCGGGTGATCCGCGACCTCGCCGCGCAGGGGCACAAGCTCATCTTCACCACCTCGTTCGGCTTCATGAACCCGACGATCAAGGTCGCCGAGGAGTTCCCGGACGTGAAGTTCGAGCACGCCACCGGCTACAAGAGCGCGGCGAACGTCGGCACCTACAACGTGCGCTTCTACGAAGGCCGCTACGCCGCCGGCGTGCTCGCCGGCAGGATGACGAAGACCAACACGCTCGGCTACGTGGGCGCGTTCCCGATTCCCGAGGTGCTGCAGGGGATCAACGCGTACACCCTCGGCGCGCGCAGCGTCAACCCGAAGGCGCAGGTGCGGGTGATCTGGGTCAACTCGTGGTACGACCCGGGCAAGGAACGCGACGCCGCCAGCGCGCTGATCGGCCAGGGCGCCGACATCGTCACCCACCACACCGATTCGAGCGCGGCGGTGGCGGCCGCCGAGGAGAAGGGCAGGATGGCGATCGCCTACCACTCCGACATGTCGAAGTTCGGGCCGAAGGCGCAGCTGGCGGCGGTGACGCATCACTGGGGCGAGTACTACACGAAGGCGGCGGGCAGCGTGCTCGACGGCAGCTGGAAGCCGGGCAGCCTGTGGGGCGGCATGAAGGACGGCATGATCAAGGTCGAGGCGTTCAGCACGTCGGTGCCGAAGGAAGTCGTCGAGCTCGTCAACGCGAAGGCGGCGGCGATCAAGGCCGGCGAGTTCCATCCGTTCACCGGCCCGATCGCCAGCAACGACGGCAAGGAGATCGCCGCCAAAGGCGCCGTGCTGACCGACGAGCAACTCGGCAAGATGGACTTCTACGTGCAGGGCGTCGTCGGCAAGGTGCCGGCGGCCGGCAAGTAGCCGCCGCCGCGCAACCCGGCAGCGCGCGCCGCCGCCCCTCCCATGCCCCGCACCGCGATCCGCGCCCGCCTGCTCGACTTCCTCGGCGACCCGGCGCACTCCGCTTCGGCGGTGCGGCTGGTCGAGGACGGGTTGCTGCTGGTCGAGGACGGCCGCATCGTCGCCCGCGGCGAGTACGGCCCGCTGTCGCGCGCGCTGAGCGCCGACGAGGAGGTGACCGACTTCTCGGGCTGCCTGCTGATGCCCGGTTTCATCGATGCGCACACGCACTTCCCGCAGCTCGACGTGATCGCCTCGCCGGCGAACGGGCTGCTCGACTGGCTGACGAACCACACCTATCCGGTCGAAGCGAAGTTCGCCGATCCCGAAATCTGCCTCGGGGCGGCCCGCTTCTTCCTCGACGAACTGGCGCGCCACGGCACCACCAGCGCCTGCGTGCTCGGCACCGTGCATGCGCAGTCGGTCGACGCGCTGTTCGCCGAGGCGCGGGAGCGCAACGTGCGCCTGATCGCCGGCAAGTGCCTGATGGACCGCAACTGCCCGCCCGAGCTGCGCGACGACGCTGATCGCGGCATCGAGGACAGCGTCGATCTCGCCACGCGCTGGCACGGCAACGGGCGGCTCGCCTACGCGATCACGCCGCGCTTCGCCGCCACCTCGACCGAGCGGCAGCTGGAGCGGGCCGGCGAACTGGCGCGCGCCCGTCCCGACCTGTACGTGCAGAGCCACCTGGCCGAGAGCGAGGAGGAGGTGCGCTGGATCGGCGAGCTGTATCCGCAGGCGCGCAGCTACCTCGACGTCTACGACACGGTCGGCCTGCTGCGCGAGCTCTCGCTCTTCGCGCACTGCATCTGGCTCGACGATGCCGACCGGCGGCGCTTCGCGCGGTCGCGGGCGATCGCCGCGGTGTGCCCGACCTCCAACCTGTTCCTCGGCAGCGGCCTGTTCGACTTCGGCGCCGCAGTGCAGGCGGGCATGACGATCGCGCTCGGCACCGATGTCGGCGGCGGGCAGACGTTCTCGATGCTGGCGACGATGCGCGCCGCGCACGACGTCGCCCGCATGAAGGGCACCTCGCTGCGCGCCACGCAGCTCTTTTACTGGGCGACGCGCGGCGCCGCCGATGCGCTCGGCTGGGAGGGCGCGGTGGGCACGCTCGAGTCGGGCTCGGAGGCGGACTTCGTGGTGCTCGATCCGGCGGCCACGCCGCTGCTGGCGCTGCGCTCGGCCGCCGCCGATTCGATCGAGGCGCTGCTGTTCGCGCTGATGGTCCTCGGCGACGACCGGGCGGTGCGGGAAACTTTCATCGCCGGCCAGCCGTCGAAGAGCTGGCGCAGGCCGGCGACGCCGCTGGCGGCGGCGCCGGGCGACGACAACCGAACCCGCGTGCTGGCGCGCCGCTTCATGGGGCGCCTGCGCAATGCGCCCCGCGGCGGGGTGCTCAAGCCCTGAACCGGCGCGGCGGGGATGTGCTGTCCGCGCCGCATTGAATGAACGTTGTCCCGGACCGCGAGCCGATGTCACTGACCGATCTCATCAAGCAGGCGGCGCGCATGGCCGCGCGCGACTGGCGCGCCGGCGAACTGCGCCTGCTCGCCGCGGCGCTGGTGATCGCCGTGGCCGCAGTGACCAGCGTCGGCTTCCTGGTCGACCGCATCCGCATCGGCCTGGAGCGCGATGCGACGCAGCTGCTCGGCGCCGACGTGGTGCTCAGCTCCGACCGCCCGCTCATCGAGGCGCAGCGGCAACCGGCGCGCGACGGCGGCCTGCAGCTCGCCGAGACCGTCGTCTTCCCGAGCATGGTGATCAGCGAGAAGGACGCGGAGGCGACCGCGCTTGCGGCGGTGAAGGCGGTCTCCGCCGGCTATCCGCTGCGCGGCCGCCTGCGGGTAGCGGCCGAACGCGACGGCGCCGATGCGCCGGCCGAGGGAATACCGGCACCGGGCACCGTGTGGGCCGATGCGCAGGCGCTGGCGAGCCTGCGCCTCGGCGTCGGTGGGCGGCTGCGGCTGGGCGAGTCCACCTTCACCGTGGCGCGCGTCATCACCGTGGAGCCGGATCGCGGCGCGCAGTTCATCAACTTCGCCCCGCGCGTGATGCTCAACCTCGCCGACCTGCCGGCGACGCAGCTGATCCAGCCGGGCGCGCGCGTCACCTACCGGCTGCTCGCCGCCGGCGAGCCGGCGGCGGTGCGCACGTACGCGAACCGGCTGCGCGCCGGGCTCGCGCGCGGCCAGCAGATCGAATCGCTCGAGGGCGGCCGGCCGGAGATGCAGCGCACGCTCGAGCGCGCCGAGCGCTTTCTCGCGCTGGTGGCGCTGCTGGCGGCGATGATCGCCGCGGTGGCGGTCGCGGTGGCCAGTCGGCGCTTCTCGCTGCGCCATCTGGACTCGTGCGCGATGATGCGCTGCCTCGGGCTCGCCCAGCGCGACATCTTTCGCCTGTTCGTGCTCGAATTCCTCTATGTCGGCGTGGCCGCCTGCGCGATCGGCATGGCCCTGGGCTTCGCCTTCCACTACGTGCTGATCGAGGCGCTCGGCTCGCTGCTCACTACGCGGCTGCCGTTGCCGTCGCTGGCGCCGGCGCTGCAGGCCGGCGCCACCGGGCTCGTGCTGCTGCTCGGCTTTTCGCTGCCGCCGCTGGCGCAGCTTCGCGCGGTGCCGCCGCTGCGCGTGCTGCGCAAGGACGTCGGTGCGCCGACCTCGCGCGCGCTGGCCGGCTACCTCGTCGGTCTGGCCGGCTTCCTGCTGCTGGTGGTCTGGGCCGCCGGCGATCTGAAGATCGGCGCGCTGACCGCGGGCGGCTTCGCGCTCGGCGTGCTGTTGTTCGGCGTCAGTGCCTGGGGTGTGCTGCAACTGCTCGCGCCGCTGCGCTCGATCGGCCGGCTCGGCGTGTCGTGGCGCTTTGCCGTGGCCGCCGTGCAGCGGCGGCCGGCGGCGGCGGTGGTGCAGCTGATCGCGCTGGCGGTCGGCATCATGGCGCTGCTGCTGCTCACGGTGGTGCGCACCGATCTCATCGGCGCCTGGCGCGCGGCCGCGCCGCCCGATGCCCCGAACCGCTTCGTCATCAACATCCAGCCCGACCAGGTGCAGGCGGTCGAGCGGCGGCTGCGCGAGGCGGGCATCGCCAACGCGCCACTGCACCCGATGATCCGCGGCCGCCTGGTCGCGGTGAACGGCAAGGCGGTCGGGCCGGAGAACTTCGCCAACGAGCGCGCGCAGCGGCTGGTCGATCGCGAGTTCAACCTGACCTATGCCGACGAGGCGCCGGCGCACAACCCGATCGTCGCCGGCCGCTGGTATGCGCCCGCGGCGGCCGAGCTGTCGATCGAGGAAGGCATCGCCCGCACGCTCGGCATCGCGCTCGGCGACGAACTGGTGTTCGACATCGCTGGCAACCGGGTGACTGCGCGCGCCAGCAGCCTGCGCAAGGTCAACTGGGATTCGCTGCGCGCCAACTTCTTCGTCATCATGCCGAGCCGCCTGCTGGCGGAGCAGCCGAAGAGCTACATCACCGCCTTTCACCTGCCGGCCGCGAAAGCCGCGCTCGGTACCGAACTGGTGCGCGAGATGCCCAACCTCACCGTGCTCGACACCAGCGCGATCTTCCGCCAGGTGCAGGCGGTGCTCGACCAGGTGATCGCGGCCATCGAGTTCCTGTTCCTCTTCACGCTCGCCGCCGGCGTGCTGGTGCTGTACGCCGCGCTCGCCGCCACCTTCGACGAGCGGGTGCGCGAGGCGGGGCTGCTGCGCGCGCTCGGCGCCTCGCGCGAGCAGCTCTCGAGGGCGCAGACGGCGGAGATGCTCTGCCTCGGCGCGCTGGCCGGGCTGCTTGCCGCGGGCGCGGCGTCCGCGGTCGGCTGGGCGCTGGCGAGATTCGCCTTCGAGTTCGACTACACGGTGGCGCCGTGGGTGTTCGTGCTCGGCATCGGCGGCGGGATCGTCTGCGCGCTGGCCGGCGGGTGGCTCGGCCTGCGCAATGTGCTGAAGTCGCCGCCGCTGGCGACCTTGCGTGAAGCGTGAGCGGTGAAGGGTCAGGGGTGAGTCAGGTTCCGGCTCCGACCGAAGGCGCCGAGACCGCGTCCGAGACGCCGTACGCGATGCTCGGCGGCGAAGCGGCGGTGCGGGCGCTGGTCGAGCGCTTCTACGACCTGATGGACCTCGAGCCCGAGTACGCGGCGATCCGGCAACTGCACGCGGCCGACCTTTCGCAGGCGCGCGGGAAGCTGACCCTGTTCCTGTCCGGCTGGCTCGGCGGGCCGAGCCTTTACATCGAGCGCTACGGCCACCCGATGCTGCGCCGGCGGCACCTGCCGTTTGCGATCGGCCTTCGCGAGCGCGACCAGTGGATGGCGTGCATGACGCAGGCGATGGTCGAGCAGGGGGTCGCCGAGGATCTGCGCGAGCGGCTGCGCGAGGCGTTCTTCCAGACCGCCGACTGGATGCGCAACCGTCCGGGCTGAGGGGACGGCGCTCAGCCGCGCGCGGCCTGCATCGCCCAGGCGATCAGCGTGAAGGTGGCGAAGGCGAGCACCGTCGAGACGACGATCGCGCGCGCGATGCGGCCGTTGTCGGCGCCGTAGCGTTCGGCCAGGAGCGAGACCGAACTCGCCGACGGCAGCGCGGCGGCGAGCACGAGCACCGCCAGCGTGAACGTCGAAAGCGGCGCGCCGAGGGCGATCGCCGCGCTGCCCACGCCAAGCAGCAGCAGCGGATGGACGAACAATTTGATCAGCGCCAGCGGCACGAAGAGCCGCGGCGGCGTGCGCCCGTGCACGTGCGCGCCGGCGCGCCACAGCACGGTGCCGATGGTGAACAGCGCCACCGGGGTGGCGGCATCGGCGAGCATCCTCACCACCGTGTCGAGCGGTCCGGGCAGCCTGAACTCGGTCACCGATGCGGCCATGCCGAGCGCAATCGCCCACGGCAGCGGATTGCCGAGCGCGCCGCGCAGCGTGCGCAGGATGTCGGCGGCGAAGCCGGTGCCGACGCGCTCCTCGGCGTGGGCCAGCGAGATGCAGACCGTACTGGTGATCAGCAGGTCGACCAGCACGGTGGTCAGCACGGGGCCGGCGGCCAGCGGCCCGAGCAGCGCCGCCAGCAACGGCACGCCCATGAAGCCGGTGTTCGGGAAGGCCGCGGTCAGCGCGCCGAAGGCGGCGTCGCGGCTGCCGAGGCGCGGCGAGCGCGTGGCGGCGATCGTGCCGAAGACCATCGCCAGGGCGGTGACGCCATAGACGGCGATCACCACCGGGTCGAGCAGGTCGCGCACGGGAGCCGAGGCGCCGAAGCGGAACAGCATGCACGGCAGGGCGAAGAACAGCACGAAGCCGTTCAGGCCCGGGATGGCCGACTGCGGCAGGAACTCCGCCCGCGCGGCGAGGTAGCCGCACAGGACCAGGGCGAAGAACGGGACGGTGACGGCGAGGATGTCCTGCATCGCGGGCGAAGTATCCCAGCCCCGCGCGCGCCTGCCCGCGCCGCCGGGCTCGCCCGCTGAGCCCGCCGGCCGTCAGGCTGCGCCGTCCCGGGCTGCGCGGCGACCGCCGTTAAGATCCCCGGCAGGAGGCATTCCCTTGACCGAAATCCAGATCGCCGCCGCCGCCGCGGCCGCCGGCGTCGTCATCGCGCTGCTGCTGGCGGTGCTGTGGCTCAGGCGCAGCCTCGACGCCGCCGTGACGGCGCGGCTGGCCCAAGGCGAGCGCGGCCGCGCGGCGCAGGAGGAACGGCTCGAGCGCGAGCTGCGCGCGGCGGTGGAAACCTCGGCGAGCCAGGTGCGGATCGAGACCGGGCAGCGGCTGACCGAGATGCAGACCGCGCTGGTGAGCCAGCTCACGGCGCTGGCCGGCGTGCAGACGACGCAGCTGACGGGCTTCGGCCAGCAGGTGACGCACGCCGCCGAGGTCGCCGAGACCAGCGCCCGGGCGCAGCGCGAGGAGGGCGCGGCGCAGGTGGCGCGGCTGGCGCAGCAGTTGCAGCAGCAGGTGGCCGACCTCGCCGGCAGCTCGCAGCGCAGCCTCGCCGAGGTGCGCACCACGCTCGAAGGGCGGCTGCAGTCGCTGCAGCAGGGCAACGAGGCGAAGCTCGAGCAGATGCGGGCGACGGTCGAGGAAAAGCTGCAGACGACGCTCGAGGCGCGGCTCGGCGAGTCGTTCCGCGCCGTCTCGGCGCAGCTGGAGCAGGTGCATCGCGGGTTGGGCGAGATGCAGACGCTCGCCGCCGGTGTGGGCGATCTCAAGCGCGTGCTGACCAACGTCAAGTCGCGCGGCACCTTCGGCGAGGTGCAGCTCGCGGCGCTGCTCGAGCAGGTGCTGACGCCCGAGCAGTACGCGACCAATGTCGCCACCCGGCCCGGGTCGAACGAGCGGGTCGAGTTCGCGGTCCGCCTGCCGGGGCGCGAGGATGGCGAGCCCGTCTGGCTGCCGATCGACGCCAAGTTCCCGGCCGAGGACTACGAGCGGCTGCTCGCCGCGCACGACGCGGCCGACACGGCCGCGATCGAGGCGGCTGGCCGCGCGCTCGAGACGCGCATCCGCAACGAGGCGAAGACGCTGCGCGAGAAGTACGTCGAGCCGCCGCACACCACCGACTTCGGCGTGTTGTTCCTGCCCACCGAGGGCCTGTTCGCCGAGGTGCTGCGCCGGCCCGGGCTGACCGAGGCGCTCAACCGCGAACTGCGCGTGGTGATCGCCGGCCCGACGACGCTGTTCGCCATGCTCAACAGCCTGCAGATGGGCTTCCGCACGCTGGCGCTGGAGAAGCGCAGCGCCGAGGTCTGGCAGGTGCTTGGCGCGGTGAAGACCGAGTTCGGCAGGTTCGGCGAGGTGCTGGCGGCGCTGAAGAGGCAACTGGCGACCGCGTCGGACACGATCGACAAGGCCGAGACGCGCACGCGGCAGATGGGCAGGGCACTGAAGACCGTCGAGGCACTGCCGGCCGAACAGGCGGCGCAGCTGCTGCCGCCGGAGCGCACCGATGACGGCTGACTCAGGCTCCGCCGCCGATCCGCGCCGGCTGACGCTGGCCAGGCTGCGCGTCTACCGGGAGTACGGCGGCGACATCGACGCCTGGGCGCGGCGCGCGCATGACGATTCGATGACCGACGACGACTGGCATCTGATCGAGCGCCTGCGGCAGGACCTCTTTCTCGTCGCCAGCGGGCAGGCGTCGCCGGCGCTGTGCATTGCCACCGAGAACCGGCTGCGCGCCGCCACCGACAGTGAGGAAACGCGGGAGGCGCTGCGCGAACTCGCCAGGGCGTAGCCGGTCTGAAGAGGGCGGTTCGGCCTGCGCCGGCGCAGGCAATCGAGGCGAAACGACAACCAGGAGGATTCTCATGGCAGAGAAGAGGACGATTGCCGTCGTCGGCGCCACCGGCGCGCAGGGCGGCGGGCTGGTGCAGGCGATCCTGAAGGACACGCAGGGCGGCTTCGCGGCGCGCGCGCTCACCCGCGACGCCGACTCGGCGAAGGCTAAGGCGCTCGCGCAGCGCGGCGCGCAGGTGGTGGCCGCCGACCTCGACGACGAGGCGAGCCTGACGAAGGCGCTCGCCGGCGCCCATGGCGCGTACTTCGTGACCAACTTCTGGGAACACTTCTCGCCCGACAAGGAGCAGGCGCAGGCGCGCAACCTCGCCGCCGCGGCGAAGCACGCCGGGCTGAAGCACGTGATCTGGTCGACGCTGGAGGACACGCGCAAGTGGGTGCCGCTCGCGGATCCCCGCATGCCGACGCTGATGGGCAGGTTCAAGGTGCCGCACTTCGACGCCAAGGGCGAGGCCGATGCCTACTTCCGCGACGCCGGCGTGCCGACCACCTTCCTGCTCACCTCGTTCTACTGGGACAACCTGATCCACTTCGGCATGGGACCGAAGCCGATGGGGGAGAAGCTCGCCTTCACGCTGCCGATGGCGGACAGGAAGCTGGCCGGCATCGCCGCCGAGGACATCGGCAAGTGCGCCTACGGCATCTTCCGCAAGGGAGCCGAGACCATCGGCAGGACGATCGGCATCGCCGGCGGCCACCCGACAGGCAGCGAGATGGCGGCGGCGCTCACCCAGGCGCTCGGCCGCGAGGTCGTCTACAACGCGGTGACGCCGGAGCAGTACCGCGGCTTCGGTTTTCCCGGCGCCGAGGACCTTGGCAACATGTTCCAGTTCTACGCGGAGTTCGAGGAGTACTTCTGCGGCGCGCGCAGTGTCGAGGCATCGCGCGCGCTGAACCCGGAACTGCTGAGCTTCGACGCCTGGCTGGCGCGCAACGCGCAGCGGATACCGCTCGCCTGAGTTCGGCCGCTACGCAACGACCCGCGCGCTCATCACCGCGCGCAGTTCCTGGTCGGCCCGCCGCAGCAGTTCCTCGGTCGTCTCCCAGCCGATGCAGCCGTCGGTGATCGAGACGCCGTACTTCAGCTGCTTGCGGTCGGCCGGGATCGGCTGGGCTCCGGCATGGATGTGGCTCTCCAGCATCATGCCGCGGATCGCCGGCGAGCCCTCGCGGATCTGGTGCACGCAGTCCATGAACACCAGCGGTTGCAGCGACGGGTCTTTCAGCGAGTTGGCGTGCGAGCAGTCGACGACGATGTTCGGCGCGAGCCCGCTCTTGACCAGCGCGCGCTCGGCGAGCTTGACGCTCACCGAGTCGTAGTTCGGCCGGCCGCCGCCGCCGCGCAGCACCAGGTGGCCGTGCGCGTTGCCGCGCGTGCGCACGATCGCGGTGCGGCCCGAAGCCGAGATGCCGAGGAAGCTGTGCGGGTTGGCCGCCGAGCGGATCGCGTTGATCGCCACCTCGAGCGCGCCGTCGGTGCCGTTCTTGAAGCCGACCGGCGTCGACAGGCCGCTGGCCATCTCGCGGTGCGTCTGCGATTCGGTGGTGCGCGCGCCGATCGCGTACCAGGTGATCAGGTCGGCCAGGTACTGCGGCGTCATCGGATCGAGCGCCTCGGAGCCGGCCGGCAGGCCGAGTTCGGCGATGTCGATGAGCAGGCGGCGTGCGGCGGTGATTCCCTCCGCGATCTGGAAGGAGTCGTCGAGCCGCGGGTCGTTGATGAAGCCCTTCCAGCCGGTCACCGTGCGCGGCTTCTCGAAGTACACGCGCATCACCACCAGCATCGTCTCCGCCACCTCGGCCGCCAGTGTCGTCAGCCGCTGCGCGTAGTCGAGTGCGGCGGCCGGGTCGTGGATCGAGCAGGGGCCGACGACGACGAACAGGCGCGGGTCGCGCCGCTCGAGGATCGCGCGCAGCGCCTCGCGGCCGCGCGCCACCGTGGCTGCGGCCGCCGGTGTCATGGGCGCGCGTTCGTGCACCTGCGCGGGCGTGGGCATCGGGTCGAGGCCGACGACGTTGACGTTCTCCAGCGTGGCGCCGGAAGGGGTGGCGACGTGTGCGGTCATCGACTCAGACTTTCGATAGGCGCGCCAGCGCGGCGCGCAGCGTGTCGTCTCTCTTGGCGAAGCAGAAGCGGACGATGCGGTTGTCGAACGGCTGCGCGTACAGGCCGGCGATCGGGATCGCCGCCACGCCGTGGCTGCGCACCAGGCGCTCGGCGAACGCCGCCTCCGGCTCGTCGGACACCACGCTGTAGTCGGCGAGCACGAAGTAGGTGCCGGGGCAGGCGAGCGGCCGCAGGCGCGTCTGCGCCAGTCCGTCGACGAAGAGGTCGCGCTTGGCCTGGTAGAACGCCGGCAGCGACTCGTAGTGCGCGGGGTCGGCGAGAAAACCGGCGAGCGCGTGCTGCGCCGGCGTGTTCACCGCGAAGACCATGAACTGGTGCACGCGGCGCAGTTCGGCAGCGAGCGGCGCGGGCGCGCAGCAGGTAGCGACCTTCCAGCCGGTGACGTGGAAGGTCTTGCCGAAGCTGGAGATCACGAAGGCGCGCTCGGCCAGTTCCGCCGAGCGGGAAAGCGAGCAGTGCGGCTTGCCGTCGAAGACGACGTGCTCGTAGACCTCGTCGGACAGCAGCAGCACGCCGGTGTCGCGGACGATCGCCTCGAGCGCGGCGAGGTCGGCGGCCGCCAGGCAGTGGCCGCTCGGGTTGTGCGGGAAGTTGAGCATCAGCAGGCGCGTGCGCGGCGTGATCGCCGCGCGCACCCGCTCCCAGTCGGGCGCGTAGCCGCGCGCGTGGTCGAGCGGCACGTACACGGGCGTGCCGCCGGCGAGCAGGATCGACGGCACGTAACTGTCGTAGGTCGGCTCGAGCACGATCACTTCGTCGCCGGGCCGTACGACCGCCAGCACGGCGGCCATGATCGCCTGCGTCGCGCCTGCCGTGACGGTGACTTCGCGCTCGGGGTCGTAGGACCGGCCGTACAACCGCGCCACCTTGGCGGAGACCGCCTCGCGCAGCGCCGCCACGCCGGCCATCGGCGCGTACTGGTTGTGCCCGGCGGCCACTGCCCCGGCAAGCAGAGCCTGCAGCCGCGGGTCGCAGTCGAAGTCCGGAAACCCCTGGCCGAGGTTGACGGCGCCGTGTTTCGCCGCCAGCGCCGACATCACCGTGAACACCGTGGTGCCGATGTTCGGCAGCTTGCTGTCGATCTGCATGGCTTTCCGCTCTGGCCTGCTGGCGATGAACTGCAGGCGCGCCGTCGATTCCCTCTGCCGCACCAGCGGGAGCAGGGGCCAGCCGCTCCACATCACCGGCGATCGTACGACATCACTGCATCGGGCTTGGCGATGCGCAGGCCGGCGGCCTCGGCGCGGCGGGCGAGCGCCAGCAGGGCCTTGTCGCGAGTCAGCAGCCAGTCGGCGCCGGCGCTGAAGGCGGCGTCGAGGAACTTCTGGTCGTCGGGATCCGCGCAGACGAACGGCGCCGCGCGCACCTCGCCGATCGGTTCGCTGCAGCGCGCCCATCGGTCGAGCACTTGCGCGCGCGCCGCCTCGTCGAGGCAGAACTGCCCGCGTTGCAGCACTTCGCGGAACTCGGCGTCGCAGTCGGCACTGCGCAGCGCGCGCAGGCTGCCCGCCTCGATGGCCGCGCGCAGCGGCCGCACGGCGGGATCGTCGAAGACCCACAGGTCGAGCAGCACGTTGGTGTCGAGCACCGCGAGCGGCACCCGCGCTTCGCTCAGGCACACATCAGCACGGCGGCGCCCTGCACGCGGCCGGCGCGCAGGTCGTCGAGCGCAGCGTTGGCGGCGGCGAGCGGATAGCACTGCACGTGCGTGCGCACGGGCACGCGGGGAGCCAGGGCGAGGAACTGCTCGGCGTCCTCGCGGGTAAGGTTCGCCACCGAGCGCAGCACCCGCTCGCCCCACAGCAGTTCGTAGGGAAAGGCGGGGATCTCGCTCATGTGGATGCCGCCGCAGACGACGATGCCGCCCTTGCGGGTGGCGCGCAGCGCGGCAGGCACGAGGCCGCCCACCGGCGCGAAGAGCACGGCGGCGTCAAGCGGCTCCGGCGGCGCCTGCGACGCGTCGCCGGCCCACGCGCAGCCGAGCGAGCGGGCAAACGCCTGGCTCTCGGCATCGCCTTCGCGGGTGAAGGCGAACACCTGCCGGCCCTGCCAGATCGCCAGTTGCGCGATCAGGTGCGCCGCCGCGCCGAAGCCGTAGATGCCGAGGGTCTGCGCATCGCCGGTGAAGCGCAGCGAGCGGTAGCCGATCAGCCCCGCGCATAGCAGCGGCGCGGCGTGCGCGTCGTCGAACCCGTCGGGCAGGGCGAATACGTGCGCGGCCTCGGCGAGCATGTACTCGGCATAGCCGCCGTCGCGCGTGTAGCCGTTGAACTGCGGCGTGTCGCACAGGTTCTCGTGGCCGCTGCGGCAATAGAAGCAGTGCCCGCAGGTGGCGCCGAGCCACGGCACGCCGACGCGATCGCCTTCGCGGAAACGGTCGACGCCGCGGCCGACCATGGCGACGCGGCCGACCACCTCGTGGCCGAGCACCAGCGGCAGCTTCGGGCGCGCCAGTTCGCCGGCGATCACGTGCAGGTCGGTGCGGCACACGCCGCAGGCCGAGACGCGGATCAGCACCTCGCCGGGCGGCGGATCACGGATCTCGATGCGCCGCGCCGCCAGCGGCTGTGCAGCCGCATCGAGCACCATCGCCGTGGCGTAACGCATCGGCGTCGCAGCTCCTTCGTCGTCTACCGGCCGGCGGCGTGCGCCTGCAACTGCGCGAGGCTCACCACCTCGAGCGCCTTCTCGTGCGTGGCGGCGAGCAGCACCGGCGGCGCGACGCCGGCATCGAGCGCCTGCTTCCAGCGCGACACGCACAGGCACCAGCGGTCGCCCGGTTTCAGCCCCGGAAAGTCGTACTCGGGGCGCGGCGTGACGAGGTCGTTGCCCTGCCTTCGCGAGAAGGCGAGGAACTCGGCGGTCATCTGCGCGCAGACGGTGTGCGAGCCGACATCGTGCGGGCCGGTGTGGCAGTGACCGTCCCGATCGAAGCCGGTGCGCGGCGATGTGCCGCAGCAGGCCAGCGGCCCGCCGAAAACGTTGCGGGCGGAAGAGGGAAACGCCGGATCGCGCATGCCTCAGCGTCGGCCGTGCGCCGCCACCGTGGCCTCCACCCAGGCGGCCAGCTCGTCGATGACGTCGGCGGTCGCCGTGCCGAAGGCGGCGACGGCTGCCGGCGCGGAGGCCTCGGCGACCGGCGGTGCGGCGGTGAAGACGCGCTGCGCAACGCGCTGGCGGTCGCCGCGGTGGATCATCTCGGCGCGCAGCACGAGCTGCGCCCGGCCCGGTTCGGTGCTGACGTCGTGGACCAGCGTCTCGATGGCCAGGGTCAGCAGCCAGTCGGTGGCGACCGGCTGGCCGAGCTGGGTGACCGAGGCGAAGCGGCCGCGCGCCTCCAGCCGCTGCTGAACCAGCTGCGCCAGGCGTCGCGACGGCCGCTCGTTCCAGTAGGCGAGCTGATACAGGGCCCGCTCGCCGGGCCGGCGCGAAAAGACGATCGCCGTCGAGTCGGCGAGCGGATCGGAACCGTTGGCCTGAATGGCGAGCCGGGAGGAGGCGCCGGCCGGCGGGGCCGTGACCGACGACGGCCGGGCATCGGCCAGCACGAAGTAGGTCGGCCCCGGTGAATCGGCGGTGCCGACGCTGACCGAGACGCAGCCGGCGAGCAGCGCGGTGGCGGCGACGATGGCGGTCCCGCGCTTCATGGCAGTTTCTCGCCGGGCCCGAGCCGTGAACGCTCCGGCCCGAGCAGCGCGGTGCGCGGATCGCCCAGGCGATCGAGCGAACGCTGCATGAGCTCCAGGCTGGCGCGCAGTTCGCTGACGGCGACGAGCAACTGCTCGTCGAGGTGGGCGGCGCTGGTCTCGAGCCGGCGGGCAGCGCTGCTGGCATCGCCCTGCAGCGCCGTGACGGCCGTGGCCGCCTGGTTCACCGCGCGCTGCGTGTCGGCGGCGACGCCGCGCAGGTCGGCGACCAGCGCGCGGGTATCGTCGAGCGCGGCGCCGGCGTTGGCGCTGACGCGCTCGGTGGCCGAGGCCACCTGGCCGGCGGCGCGGCGGAACTCGCGCGCGGCGCCGCTGATCTCGGCGATCGTCGTGCCCATCGACGCCGACTGCTGCCGCAGATTGCCGGTCAGCTCACGCAGGTTGGTCAGGGTGCCGGCGAGCGCGGCGCGGTTCTCGGCCGTGAGCAGCTGGTTCAGGCGCTGCATCACGTCGCCTGCCATCTCGCCCAGCTCGGTGACCCGTCCGGTGATCTCGGCAACGTCGGACTTGCCTTCGCCGATCACCGGAAAGCGCTCGCCTTCCGGCCGCTCGGTCAGGGGTGGCCCGGCCGCTTCGGGCGTCACCAGCCGGATCTGCGCGATGCCGGTGACGAAGTTGCGGGTGATCACCGCCGTCGTGTTCTCGCGCACGGGTGCGCGCCGGTCGAGCCGAACGTCGACGCGCGCGCGGTTCAGGCGGTCGGTCGACAGCTGGTAGTCGAGCACGCGGCCGACGCTGATGCCGCGCATGTTGACGTCGGAGCCGACGGCCAGGCCGTCGAGCGCCTGCTGCTCGAAGTAGATGGTGTAGCGGGCGAAATCGCGCTCGGCGCCGGTGCGCTTCAGCCAGATGACGGAGGCAACCAGCGCGGCGATCAGCGCGATGACGGCGGCGCCGACGTAGGTGTACTTGGCTTCAGCTTCCATCGCTGCGATTCGGCGACTCTTCGCGACCCGGTGAACCGCCGACCATTGTACGGATCGCGAAATAGGCGCGGATCCAGGCATCGTCCAGGCGCGCGATCTCGCCCGGATGGCCATCGGCCAGCACCTTGCCGTCGGCCAGCACGATCAGCCGGTCGACCACGGTGAGCAGCGTGTCGAGGTCGTGGGTGACCAGGAACACGGTGATGCCGAGGTTGTCGACGAGCGAGCGGACCAGCGTGTCGAACCCGCGCGCGGTGGTCGGATCGAGCCCCGAGGTCGGCTCGTCGAGGAACAGGATCTCCGGCTCCAGCGCCAGCGCGCGGGCGAGCGCGGCGCGCTTGCGCATGCCGCCGGAGAGCTCGCTCGGCATCTTCGTGGCGGCGTCCGCCGGCAGCCCCGCCTGCGCCAGGCGCAGCCGCACGAGGTGCTCGCGCATCTGCGGCTCGATCGTCGTGTGCTCGGCGAGCGGCACGGCGACGTTCTGCGCCACCGTGAGGGAGGAGAACAGCGCGCCGTCCTGGAAGGTCATGCCGAAGCGGCGACGAACGACGGCGACTTCCGCCGGCGGCGCGCGCCACATGTCGGTGCCGAGCACGCGCACGGTGCCCGCGGTGGGCCGGTGCAGGCCGATGATCTCGCGCAGCAGCACCGACTTGCCGGTGCCCGAGCCGCCGATCAGCGCCGCCAGCGTGCCGCGCGCCACCGAGAACGACACGCCGTCGTGCACCGTGTTCTCGCCGAAGCGGGTGACGATGCCGTCGACTTCGATGACCGGTGCGTGGGCGTTCACGAGAGCCTCCGGCGGCGGCTCAGATGCCGAGTTCCTGGAACAGCACCGCGAAGGCGGCATCGAGCAGGATCACGGAGACGATGCTCTGCACGACGGTGGACGTGGTGGCCAGGCCGACGGCGCGGGTGTCGCGGCCGACGTGCATGCCCATGCGGCAGCCGACCACGGCAATGGCCAGCGCGAACACCGGCGTCTTGATCAGCCCCGCCCACACGTGCGTGATGGCGAGCGCGCCGTGCAGCCGTTCAGCGAAGGCCGCCGGCGGGATGCCGAGCATGGCGTCGGCCACCAGCGCGGCGCCGGCCAGGCCGGCGACCAGGCCGATGAAGGCGAGCAGCGGCAGGGCGATCACCAGCGCCAGCACCCGCGGCACGACCAGCACCTGCATCGGCGACAGGCCGAGAGTGCGGATGGCGTCGATCTCCTCGGTCAGCCGCATCGAGCCCAGCTGCGCGGTGAACGCCGCCCCCGAGCGGCCGGCGATGATCACCGCGACGATGATCGGCGCGAACTCGCGCGACATGCCGATGCCCACGCCGTCGACGACGAAGATGTTGGCGCCGTACTGCTCGGCCTGCAGGCCGAGCAGGTAGGCGAACACCACGCCGATCAGCAGCGTGACCAGCGCCACCACCGGGAGCGCGTTCAGGCAGGCCTGCTCGAGCTGTGCGGTCAGTTCGCGCAGGCGCAGCCGGCGCGGCGCGACGGCGACCTCGAGGAAGGCCATCAGCGTTTCGCCGAGGAAGTTGAGATGGTCGGCGCTCTGCCGATAGATCACTTCGGTGTGCTTGCCTATGCCGGCCAGCCAGCGATGGCGCCGATGCGGCGGCACCTCGGCCAGCGCGGCGCTGCGCCTGAGCACGTCGTCGACAATGCGCCGGTGCGGGGCCGAGAAGCCCTGCCAGTCGATCGAGTCGGCCTGCATGCCGGCGGCGGCGAGTGCCTGGAGCAGGGCGAGCGCGGCGGCGGAATCAAGCGCGGCGAGGGCGGCGCCGTCGACGGCGAGCGGGGCGCGCGGCCGCATGCCGGCCAGCGCCGGCGCCAGCGACGGCAGCTCGGCGAGGCGCCAGTCGCCGGCGAGCGCGAGCCGCAGGCCATCGGCGCTCAGCGTCAGGCGCGTTCCGGCGGCGGCATCGGCCCTCATGACTCCGCGACGCTCACGTGCTCAACGTGCCGCGCCGAACCCGATACGCCGGTTGCGGAAGCGGCCGGCCATCGCCGAACCGCGACGCGGCCAGCGCGGAATGCGGCGCGGCAGCCCCGGCGTCGGACGCCGGCGGCGGCGTCATCGATGGCGCCGCGGGCACGCAGGCGCGCACGAGCATGAGCAGCAGCAGGGCGAGCGCGATCAGCGGCCAGGCCGTATTGAGGAAACCGCGCGGGGAATCGGCACGATCGGCGATCGGTGCAGGGCGGTCGTCATTCGGGGAGCTTTGCATGGCAGACCGTCGGGAGGGGGGAAAAGGTCGACGGGGGCCGCGGCCCCCGTCGCTCGCTGCTCGTCGGGGTGTTCAGGCGGCCAGCAGCTGGCGCAGCACGAAGGGCAGGATGCCGCCGTGCCGGTAATAGTCGACCTCGATCGGCGTGTCGATGCGCAGGGTCAGCGAAACGGTGCGGCTCGAGCCGTCCGGCTTGCGGAGCACGAGCGTGGCGTCCTGCTGCGGCTTGATCTCCCGCTCGAGGCCCATGATGTCGAAGATCTCGTCGCCGGTGATGCCCAGCGAGGCCGCCGAATCGTCGCCCTTGAACTGCAGCGGCAGCACGCCCATGCCGACCAGGTTGCTGCGGTGGATCCGCTCGAAGCTGCGGGCGATCACCGCCTTGACGCCGAGCAACTGCGTGCCCTTGGCCGCCCAGTCGCGCGAGCTGCCTGTGCCGTATTCCTCGCCGCCGAAGACGACCGTCGGCACGCCGTCGGCCTGGTACTTCATGGCGGCGTCGTAGATCGACATCGGCTCGCCGGAGGGCTGGTGAACGGTGAGGCCGCCCTCGACGCGTGAGCCGTCCGCCTTCGGCGGGATCATCAGGTTCTTGATCCGCACGTTGGCGAAGGTGCCGCGCATCATCACCTCGTGGTTTCCGCGGCGGGCGCCATAGGAGTTGAAATCCGCCTTGGTCACCCCGTTCGCGATCAGCCACCTGCCGGCCGGCGAGGTGTCCTTGATGCTGCCGGCCGGCGAGATGTGGTCGGTGGTGATCGAGTCGCCGAAGATGCCGAGCGCGCGCGCGTTGCGCACCGCCGGCATCGCCGCCGGCTGCATCGCGAAGCCGTCGAAGAACGGCGGCTCGGCGATGTAGGTCGACTTCGGCCAGCCGTAGACCTGCCCGCTGCCGCCCTCGATCTTCTGCCACAGATCGCCCGGGTTCTTCTTCACGTTGCCGTAGTTGGCCTGGAAGACCTTCGGGTTCATCGCGTGCTTCATCAGCGCGGCGATCTCGTCCGAGGTCGGCCACACGTCGCCGATGTAGACGTCCTCGCCCTTGCCGCCCTTGCCGAGCGGCTCGGTCATCAGGTCGCGCAGCACCGTGCCGGCGATGGCGTAGGCGACCACCAGCGGCGGCGAGGCGAGGAAGTTCGCCTTCAGGTTGGGATGGATGCGCGCCTCGAAGTTGCGGTTGCCGGAGAGCACGGCGGCGCACACCAGGTCGTTCTTCGTGATCACTTCGTTGATCTCCGGCGCGAGGTCGCCGGCGTTGCCGATGCAGGTGGTGCACCCGTAGGCGGCCACCGCAAAGCCGAGCTTCTCGAGGTACGGCAGCAGGCCGGTCCGGGTCAGGTACTCGGTGACGATTCGCGAGCCGGGGGCGAGCGAGGTCTTGATGTGCTTCTTCACCGTCAGGCCGCGCTCGACCGCTTTCTTCGCCAGCAGACCGGCGGCGAGCAGCACGCCGGGGTTGGAGGTGTTGGTGCAGGAGGTGATGGCGGCGATCAGCACGTCGCCGTCGGCGATGGTGACGTCGTGCACGTCGTGCTCGCGAGCTGCCTTGACCAGCGGACGGCTCTCGACCATCTCCTCCAGGTCACGGGCGGCGCCCAGCGGCGCGTCCTTGGCCTGGCCCTCGGCCTGCCCGTGGCCGCGAGGCAGCGCGAAGCGCTGCTGCAGGCGCGCTGCCGGCTGGCTGAACCCGTTTTCCGCCGACGGCTTGGAGAACAGTGACGTGAACTGCTTCTTGACGTTGCC
>Ga0209254_10001195_pt1 | contig 23019 bp, 21 predicted proteins | sample FrelakmetDIP11DI_FD_187148 | JGI IMG/M metagenome (GOLD analysis project Ga0209254, IMG submission 187148) | Freshwater lake sediment microbial communities from the University of Notre Dame, USA, for methane emissions studies - DIP11 DI (SPAdes)... | ecosystem: Environmental > Aquatic >...
GGATCGGGGCGTGGCGCAGTCCGGTTAGCGCGCTTGCATGGGGTGCAAGAGGTCCCGGGTTCAATTCCCGGCGCCCCGACTTCTTTTTTATTTCCTGCTGATAACATCCCCGATAGAAAATCCATTGATAAAGATGTTGACCGAGGTGATTCCAGGGAATTGTTTAACAGTTTTTATCAACTGGTCTTTAAATCTCGAACCATCACATCGTTCTTTAGTAGGGACATAAGTGCCACTGAGATTTACAACTACTTTTCCACTTTGATCAATTAGCACATTGCTTACCGCTAAAGATGAAGCGTAGCCTGGATTATATAAATCTCCTATCGTTTCGCTATGATAGGCGAGTATGGTGTTTAGAGCGTAGGTTATATCGTCAATGAGATTAGTAGATTTTTCTCTTGCAGTTTTTAAGTACCATAAACTTTCTCCGCATCCGTACTGTCCAGCCTGTTCTTTATTGATGTAATACACTAATATTGCTTCTCTGGTTGAGAGTGTCGCTGTAGCCGTCGGTGGAAAAGTAGGAAGCGGAGGCAAAGTGACTGTGGGGATTTCAGTCGGTACTTCGGTATTTGTTGCAGTCGGTTGGGGTGTATCAGTTGGAATTGAAGTAGGTGTGGGCGGAATTGTAGTAGACGTTGGAGTAGGGGTCTGAGTTGGTCCAAGCACTGAGATAGCGTTGCAAGAACCCAAACTAATTAGGATCATAAGAATCATAATTCTCCAAAAGTTTTTTAAAATAGTTTTTCTCATCTAATACTCCCTTTTTGCTTAACCCTCATGTACACAATTAATTTGGAGATGATTGGCTCTCAACGAAAGCTGTTCCCTCACGCAAACTTTTACAATTCAGTTCTAACATGTTGCGATGTTTTTCAGGGATATGATCATTAAGAGCTTTTTCGACTTTCTCGATTGGTATCACAGGTAGTTGACTCAACAATGCTCCTAACATAACCATGTTGGTCAATCGTTTGCTACCAAGAGATTCAGCAATGTCATTCGCGGGAATCATGACAGCCTTTAAATCGTTTCGTTCAAATCCACGATTGATCAATGATTGGTTCGCAATTAATACACCACCGGGTAATACCAGAGGTTCGTATTTGTCTAATGATGGTAAGTTGAATACAACTGCTGCTTTTGGATGGCGTATTGTCGGGGAGCCAATTTCTTCATCCGCAATGATCACCGTACAGTTTGCTGTTCCACCCCGCATTTCGGGTCCATAGGATGGAATCCAAGTGACTCCCATACCAGTATCCATGGCCGCGAAAGCCAACAATTGCCCAGCAAATAAGGCACCTTGACCACCAAATCCCGAGAAAATTATTTCTGTCTGCATTATTCGAACCTCTTCTTAACAACGGTCTAAATCTCATTCAAGGCGGTTGTAACCTTGTAATCTCCCAGCGGGTATGCGGGTATCATATGTTCTTCCAACCATTTAAACGCTTCGGGTGTTGATAATCCCCAGTTAGTTGGGCAAATTGAAAGGAGTTCTACGATTGAAAAACCCAATCCCCTACTTTGGATTTCAAACGCAGTGCGAATCGCTTTTTTCGCCTGGCGTATATGCTTGGGGTCATGAAGACTTCGTCGAACTGAGTATCCGGTCCCTTCCATCACTGCCAGAATTTCTGCCATACGAACAGGGAAACCCGATTGTTCCACATCTCTGCCGGTAGGTGATGAAGTGGTAATTTGGCCCGGTAGTGTTGTGGGTGCCATTTGTCCCCCAGTCATTCCATAAATTGCATTGTTAATGAAGAATACAGTAATGTTCTCACCACGCGCGGCAACGTGTAATATCTCACCCATTCCGATTGAAGCGAGGTCGCCATCCCCTTGATAAGTAAAAACAATTCGGTCGGGTAATACTCGTTTGATTCCGGTTGCCATCGCAGGAGCACGCCCGTGTGCTGCTTCTACAAAATCGCAATCGATATAGTTATAGGCAAAAACTGCGCAGCCTACAGGTGCCACGCCGATTGATTTTCGTTGTATTTCCATCTCATCCATTACTTCAGCAATCAATCGGTGGGCAACTCCATGGGTACATCCTGGGCAATAATGTGTGGGAGTTTCTGTGAATGAAATCGGACGTGAGTATACAACTTGTGCATTACTATCCATCTCTTGTGGACTCCTGCTTTTTCTACAATTTATATTTCTATTTTATTACTTTATCGATCGTAAGCGTTTCATCCATTCCTGCTTTGGATCGACGTCGGCAGAAAATGCTTCCCGAGAGATTCGTTGAATTTCCGAGAACACCTCATCTGGGAAAGGTACTACGCCCCCCATACGACCATAAAATTGAATAGGGGCCCGATTGGCCACGATACGGCGAATATCTTCTACCATCTGACCGGTATTCATCTCAACTACCAGGAAAGCCTGGACATGCTTCGCTAATTCGTTTATTTGTTCTTCCGGGAAAGGTCTCAAACTGATTGGCCTGAAAAGGCCAGCTCGAATTCCTTCAGCTCGTGCGGCACGGACCGCAGATAGTGCAACTCTACCAGCAGTTCCAAAACCTATCACAACGAACTCCGCGTCTTCCATGTAATATTCTCGGAACCGTACTTCATTAACCCGAACTTTTTGCCACCGCTCGAGTATGCGTATGTTAACCATTTCCTCAAGTTCGACATTCAGATAGATTGATGTGAGAATCCTCCGATCACGATCCTTGCTTCCTCTTACCACATAATCCGAATACGAGTGTTCCAATGGACGCATTGGTGGTAATTCAGCAGGTTCCATCATTTGCCCTATGTTTCCATCTGCCAGAACAAATACAATTGAGCGGTATTTCTCGGCCAGATCGAATGATAGTGCGACTAAATCTATAGCTTCCTGAACCCCAGAAGGAGCCAGGACGATGGGATAGTAATCTCCATGTCCGCCACCATATACTATCTGTTTATAATCTCCCTGCGAAGGCGCGATATTCCCTAAGCCAGGCCCTCCACGCATCACGTCAATAATGACTGCAGGTAATTCCGTACCTGCAATATAGGAGATACCTTCTTGCATTAAGCTGATGCCCGGGCTGGAAGAGGAAGTCATAACTCTTGCGCCGGTGCAGGCAGCACCATAGACCATGTTGATAGCGGCTAACTCGCTTTCGGCTTGCAGAAAAGCTCGACCTAATTCTGGCATTCGTTTCGACATCCACTCCAATAATTCAGTTTGAGGGGTAATTGGATATCCGAAATATGCTTCCACACCTGCGCGTATGGCAGCTTCTGCCATCGCTCTATTTCCTTCTAGTAATTCACGAGCCACTGGATTCCTCCTGAAAAATCATGACACTGAAGTACGAACCGGGGCTTCTCGGTACACTGTTAATGCAGCTTCAGGGCAGATTATCGCGCAAATTGCGCAACCTGTGCATCCATCAGCAATCAGTGTAACCGGATGGTAACCTTTAGGAGTTAGGTGTTCCATATCTAAAGCAAGTACTTGTTGTGGACATTCATGGACACAATTCTCACATCCCTTACAGAACAATTCGTCAACAACAATCCAACCTCTAACAGACATGATTATTAACCTCCGAGCACAATTGGAAATCTAACCTTTCTTGTCTAATTATCCTTTTCAAGGTGTTCTTTGGCTAGTGCTAACTATCATTAATCGATGATACAAATATCCTTCAAGGAGTGGAGGTAGGTCGGCTTTCTTGTAACTCCTCCAGTATTGCTGTTTCAGCGCTTTGAAGAGCCTGTTCTGGTTGGATGCCATCTACAAACACTGCCTGGATAGCGATATCAATGTTGATATTATAAATGGTAAGCTCGGGGAGAATCGGGTAAGGTGTGCCGCCCGCCAAAGCAGTCATAGCTTGCGCTATCAATGAGTTTTTATCCTGGCTGGTTGTTTGAAGAGAATTTATTGACGGAATACGACCGACCTCAGCTAGAAATGATTGTGCCTCTGGTGATAAACTATATTCGATGAACTTTCTTACTGCCTCCTGGTTATCATCGACAATTTGACTGCTTAAATAAATATTCTCTGGTATGACATAACCGGATAAGAGTCCCTCGTCACAAGACGGCCAGGGATCAATCGCAAGATTATCAGATCCAATGGAATCTGCCAGCATCTGGATATTCCACGTTCCATCGATGATCCAGCCAACCCGCCCAGATTTGAAAAATTCAACGTCCTGGTCTGTAAGGAAATTCGGTGGTCCTGCTTCTTCAAATTGCCGAAGAAGTTCCATCCAGGCGAGCCCTCGTTGGTTGTTAAATTCCGGTATTCCCTCAGAATCCATCCATTCTCCACCAATCCCGTTTAGATGTGCTCCTGAGAAAAAGTAACTTCTTTCCAATATCGCCCCTATGTCTTCACCTTGAGTCGAAGATTGTGCCAGAATAGCAAGCTCCTCAAATGAACTTGGGCGGAGCGTGGCTATTTCTTTGTTCCTGAAAAGTACAATACCTTGAATTGTAAGGGGAAAACCTACTAAGGTGTTTCTGTACTTTGAAGCTTCTAGAGCGGGCTTGTTGATTGGAGCTAATATTGGATCAATCAAGAATTGATTAAGGTCTTCAATCACACCGTTGTCCAGGAACCCAGGACCCCATTCAGCCGGTCCAATCAGAAGTGTTGGACCTGTTCCCTCGCGTGTTTCAACTTCGAAACGCGTTTGGATATCTTCGGAAGGAATATAGAGAACATCAAAGAACACATTAGGGTTGATTTCACTAAAGCCGCGAATAATCTGGTCAAGTGCAGCTCTATCCTTTTCTTCCCAGGAGTGCCATATTGAGATAGTTCCTTGGATGATACCTTCGGTTGGCGAAGGAGATGGATTTTGTTCCATCGTCAGAAAAGCAGGACTCGAAGTGGCAATAGATGTTGATTTTGGCTCATTAAATCTTTGGAGATTACATGCTGGGATACTGATCGTCCATCCAAGAATCGAAATGAGCACAAACATCGTCTTTCTTGTCATCCGATTACTATACCAGGGTTGATGCGGTTTTACAAGTTAGCTTGGTCAATGGAATGGCTTCGATATATAAAAGAGCCAGATATAGGGAGCTTATCTATTATAATTTGGTTCATGTCTTCTCAACAGAAATTATTCGGTGTCCTTGCTGCAGCATTGACACCCCTAAGTCCAGATGGTTCAATTGCACTAAATGAGCTTCTTCCATTTCTCGATTTTCTTTATCAACGCGGCTGTCATGGTGTTCTTCTACTGGGCACTACAGGAGAAGGACCATCATTCTCTCCTGCTGAACGACTAGAGATTCTCCAAGTAGCTGTAGAAATTCGCCAGGACCATCCTGATTTTCTAATACTGGTTGGAACTGGCACACCCAGCCTGGAAAAAACAATCGAGTTGACACGATCAGCCTTTAATTTAGAGGTTGATGGGGTGGTTGTTCTCCCTCCTTACTACTTTCAAAATGTATCAGATGCAGGTTTATTCGAGTGGTTTTCTAGGGTGATAAAGCGTGCCATTCCTTCTGATGGTGCATTCTTAGGATACCATATCCCGAATATGACCAGAATTCCCTTCTCGCTCGAACTGATCCAGAGTCTGAAAGATACTTTCCCCGGCCAGTTTATTGGGATAAAGGATTCTTCAAGTGATCCAATATTTGCTCAAGAGTTAGGAAAACGATTTGGAAAAGAATTATTAGTGTTTTCTGGTAATGACCGGTTATTCAGCTTAGCCCTGGACTCTTGTGCAGTCGGATGTATAACAGCAATGGCAAATCTATTTTCTAGAGATTCGCGTCAGGTTTGGGATGCAAACCAAAGAGGTCAGAAATTACCCGAAGTCCAAATCCGATTGGATAAAGCCCGGTTATTATTTGATCGATATCTCCCAAATCCTCCCCTATTTAAAGCTTTGCTCTTTCGGTATGGTCATTTCTCTCGGTGGGCAGTGCGCTCTCCACTGGTGAGAATGTCTGATGAGTCCTTGGAGAAAGTTATTAGTGATTTGAAGGGTGAATTTGGGGAGTTTACCCTATAGTCATTTGACAAATACTTCTTTATAGAGTAATCAGGTCGTTCATGTTTACTAGCAGCAATCAATCGAAAAACGTCCGGTTGTTAATACTGAACCTGGTTCTTATAGTATTCTGTATTGCGGGATTAGGATTGTTGATTACTGTCTATTACATATTTACTTACTCTCATTCCTCGGTAACTAGTACAGTAACAAGAACCCCAAGACCGACAACTACACAGTTACCTGTTCTTTCCTATACTCCATCTCCTACTGTCACTGATACCCCTCATCCTTCATTAACACCTACAATAACCCAGACGCCGACTAATACAGCACAGTTTTCCGAAACACCAACGACAACGGGACTCCCGACTCTTACTCCTGCTCCCCCCGCGGTTCTCAGTAGTGCATACCAACTGAAACCATGGTCCCCAGAAATGGCGGATTACATGGCAAGACTTTTACAAGGTTTTCCTGACACTCTTCAAAGCCGCACAACAAGTGATGATAAGAATGCCTATTACCGAGCTTTTAAGTATCCAATTCTAGCGTTTCAAGAAGCCATTCTACGCTTCCCCGATTCTCGTCAAGTCAGCCAATGGAGGTGGAATCTAGCCAATAACCTGGCACTCACAGGAGATTCCAAAGCAACTTCTCTTTATGCAGCTTTACTCGCTGATTCGCTTAATAGTGGTGAAGCAAATATTGAAAACTTGTATACCTGGTTTTCAGTGTTAGAACCGAATATGCAACTTCACATGACAGAGATTAAACCTCCTCCTGGCAAAGTCTCTGCTTGGATCTTGGAAGTAAGAAGCAAGGGAGGAAGTGGTTTCATTGAGTTAATGGAATCTTCAACTGGTTATAATACCCATCCTATTTACTCGCATTTTGACTTCGAGAATGCTCTTCAAGCAAATTGGATTGTTACTGATCTGGATAGGATTCCTGACAATGGTGAGGAGTTAGCATCATATTCATCGAATTTGGCTGGTCAATTTCTGCTCGAAGCCCCTCATATCTTTATGCTCAATAGTGTCCCGAATAATAGTCTGCCATTTTTACCCATCGGTGGATTATTTAATGTTGGTATGGATTTTACGAATTACTGGTCTGTTATTAAGGATAGTTCCGGAAAAAACGACCTGGTTTTTGACTCAACGATTTACCCACCTTGCCCGGTAAATATTCAAAAATATTACAGGTGGAACAGACTGTATTTTGAAAACACTAAGAGTCAATATAAATTTCGTGATAAACCGCTGGATCTGAGTCGCTGTGAAACAATGGTGAATCATGCTGCTGAAACCTGGGGACCAGAGGCAGCTATTCCATTAATGGAAAGTTTGCTTCCCGATTGGCCGCCTGCAAAGGATATCGAAGGGAATCCATATCCAGCTGATGCAAAGGATGAGTGGCGGTATCGATTGGGAGTATACAATGCTCTATTAGGTGATTGGGAGACCAGTATACGTTACTTTAACCAAGTCTCAACCGATCCTACGGTTCAAAACAGCAGCTGGATTACTCCCTCGCAGGAATTTCTTGCCCTTTATCAAAAATCTGTAGATATATATAAGGTATGCCTTTTGACGGAATTTTGTGATCCGGGTCATGCTATTGGTTTACTGGTGGGTAATATACAAGCAGAAGATGACGCCTTGCAATACCTCTGGAAATCTGGTTTAAAAACTAATTCCTCAGGCTGGTTTGATTTTGATGGGGATGACGAGCCTGAACGATGGTTTACCGTACGTCATCGTCCTCGAGGCAGGTTGGAACTCTGGATTCTGGCGAAATTCTCTGGTGGCATCAAAGCTTTAGAAGTTGCGTTCACTGATGCGATCCAACCCACAATGGACTATCTCGAAGAAGCTTATATCTCTGATGAAGGACTCAGCCTGCAACCAGTTGTGATGTTGGATGGAAAGTATGCTTTTAGCATGAGGCGGATGCCAGATGATCAGGAACCCTATTTGGTGGAGGTGCCTTTACGGAAAGAATTCCCCAATCGATTTTTAGTTCCCCTGGAATCCTACGAGAAAGCCTTGCTGGAAGGAGCTAATGCTCAGGTTATTCAGCAAAAGCTGGTCAACTTGGAAGAGAATCCCGGTTTATTGTGTAAGCCAACCTGGAGCTGTGACAGGTATTTCTATATTTTAGGATTAGCTAGTGAGCTGGCTGGGGATGAGCTATCAGCGGTTGAAGCATATCACCGGCTCTGGTCAGATTATTCTAAAAGTCCTTTTACTACTATGGCAAGATTAAAATTATCTAGCCTTGGTGAAATTATTTTTCCGACTGCTGTTTCATCTTCTACACCTACAAATACTGGCATACCGTCCACCCCCACTTTGACGATTACAGGTACGGCGACTCAAGCAACACCGACTTTTACTCAGACTTCAGAACCTTCAAAAACTGTTACGACCAGTCCAACTCCCACAACAACGGAAACACCAACAGTGGAACCTTATGTTCCTCCGACTCCGTGGCCAACATTTACTCCTTATCCTACACCCTAATAAATATGATTTATGCATTTCGCAAATGGCGTTTAATTTGTGACGAAGTCGCTGTCGGCTCTTGGAACATGGCAGTTGATGAAGCCATTTTAGAAGCAGTTATTGTTGGTGAAGTTTCTCCAACTTTGCGGTTGTATGCCTGGGAACCACCGTGCTTATCTCTCGGCTATGCCCAACCAATATCCGATATCTCAATCAAAGCTCTCGAAGATCGCAATTGGGACCTGGTACGCAGACCGACAGGAGGAAGGGCAATTCTCCATGCAGATGAGTTGACTTATTCCATATGTAGTACCATAGACGATCCTCTTCTAGCAGGTGGTGTATTGGGAAGTTATAAAACCCTCGCTAAATGGTTGTTAAATGCTCTGCGGTTACTCGGGATTGAGGGAGAAGTAATAGATAAGAAATTACTTCGTGAGTTAGAAGAACAGTTAAATAATGCAGCAAACCAAAATCCGGTGTGTTTTGAAGTGCCATCCAGCTATGAGATGATAGTGAGAGGTAAGAAGATAATCGGCAGCGCTCAGGTTCGTCGCAAGGGAGGAGTGTTGCAGCATGGGTCATTACCTTTGAAAGGAGATCTAACCAGAATAATTCAGGTGTTAAACCTTCCTAGAATTGATCCTACAGAGGTTCTACTTCGGTTATTGGAGAGGGCTATCACTGTGGAGCAGGTGCTTGGAAGAATAATTTCCTGGAATGGAGCAGCGCAGGCTTTCTCCAGCGCTTTTCACCAGACATTCGATCTCGATCTTCAAAATGCCGAATTAACTTCTTCTGAGCAAAATCGTGCTAAAGAACTTGTAAAAGAGAAATACACAAATTATCAATGGACAGGGAGGATATGATAGGGATTTTCAAGGAGTGGGAGTTTTAGTATTACGCACAAAAATAACTTCAGCATAACCCAGGTCACGAAATAAGCGGCTTAGATAGTTTTCGGCATTTTGGCTAGCCATATCTAAAATCCCATCTTCCTCAGCCGCTTTTTCCATTTCATTTTCTGCAACCAATCTTGCAGTGGATTCTAAATTAATGTCTCCTTTAGTAAATATACCGGTATCCCGATCATAAACATAGGATTTTTCATTATCCAACGCTGTAATAAATATTTCAGGATCGGGTAATTTGACATACAGCACACCATTCTCCACCCATAGATCATCCGGTCCTAATCCAGTCATATTTATTCCTGCGATAATCTTCCCATGCGCTATAAATAATAATTTATCCCCGAAAAGTGGTGCCAAAGCCCCCTGACCGCTCTCAGCTGTAATCACTTTCTCAACTGTGTATTGGATTGTCTCCAATCTAGCAAGAGATCGAATATCATGGATAATCGTGATGGGATTAGGTATGATGGTTGGTGTCGGATTTATTAAGCTCGCCATTTGCGTGCTGAGATTGCCGGTCATCGACTCTACTGGCGTTACAGCTCGTTGAATCATGTCAAATATCAGCCACAATCCAACCATAATCATAATTGCGATAAGTGCCAGGGTTCCGACGACAATAACCCAGCCTTTGGTGTTCTCCATGAACTAGATTATACTATTGATGTCCATGGCTCTTGGAGTATTAAGACTTCATCTATACATTCCTGGTTGTACATCGTTGAAAGAGAAACGAAGACGTCTAAAACCGTTCTTAGTGCGACTGCACCGTGAATTTAATATTTCGGCTTCCGAGATGGAACATCAAGACTCGTGGCAAGAAACGATAGTGGGGTGTGCCTTATTGGGAAATGATTCAAGGTATGTACAGAGGAGTCTAGAACAAATTACGAATTGGATTGAATCTAATTGGCCAGATATGGAATTAGTGAACGATCGGATTGAATTATTCTAAGAAGGAGAAGGTTAGAATGGACTTGAAATTATCAGGTAAAAGTGCCTTAGTAACTGGAGCAAGCCAAGGCTTGGGGTATGCCATTGCTTTAGGACTTGCTAAAGAAGGAGTAAATATTGCGTTGAATAGCCGTAACGAGGAGAATCTTACTACTGCGGTTGAGAGGTTAAGAGAAGAAACCAATGTGAAAATTACTCTTGTACCAGGAGATGTTACTGAGGCGACTGCATCTGAAAAAATCGTTGGCCAGGTTGTGCACAATTTGGGAGGTATTGATTTATTAGTGACTAATTCTGCTGGACCTCCTCCTGGAAGATTCGAGAGTTTCAAGGATGAGCAATGGTATCAATCAATTGATTTGGTATTCATGAGCCATGTACGCATGATTCGAGCAGCATTACCTTATTTACGCGATTCTTCAGCGGCCAGTGTTCTGACTTTAACTTCCTACGCCGTAAAGCAACCTATCCCAAACTTAGTTCTCTCCAATAGTATAAGGGCTGCAACAATTGGTCTAACCAAGAGTCTGGCCCTTGAATTGGGAACGGATAATATTCGTTTCAATTCCATTCTACCCGCTTGGACAGAGACAGAACGTGTATATCAGTTGATGAGCGATCGTGCTCAGAGAAAAGGAACAAGCGTACAAGACGAAATTAACCAACAAGCCAAGGAAAGCCCGCTAGGCAGGTTATGTAAACCAGAAGAGGTGGCAAATGCCGCAGTTTTTCTGCTTTCACCAGCTGCTTCGTACATAACTGGAGTTATGCTAACTGTAGATGGAGGAATGAATAAAGGTATTTTCTAATTTCTAGTAAGGAATACAGGTAAATTTCCTCGCGACTACCTGCCCATCGAACATATCTATCAAGAATATAACCTCTTTAATGTGGGGTTCTAGTATTTGTGGAGGATTGGCAGGAGATAGTGTTTCTTCTTGGGTTGGGGGGAAAACAGGTGCAGGTACAACTTTTATATACCAATATTGGGAGGATGATTTAATCGCCTTATTCTCAGGTGGAAGAGGTCCGGGGCAGTTGACAAATCTTGCATCAAGGAATTCTCCTACCACTTCTCTCCCTGTCGTGCGGTGAGCATCAACTACTTCCCAATTATCCGATTTTCCAGATGAAGTGTTGGGCTTTAATGCTTCCCAGGCAATGTCAACTGCTTGATCTTGACCTAATCTAGGGCTGTTGCTAATGCACGATGATAAGATCGTCAAGAGCATTATAGCCAGGGAAAATGAAAGGAGTTTATATGTCATGGATTATTTTCCAAGGGTATTGTGATGATCGGCGTTGTGCTATCAGCAAGGATGATTTCAAAAATTAACTTGCCCTTTGGTAGAGAAAGTGGATCCAATAGTATTTGACCACCCAGAATATCAATCCCAAGTGTAGTCCACATTTTACTATCTTCGATTTTATAGCGGACAAGCGCAGGTTTCTCATCTACACCCCATTCTAGAACAATTTTCCCATCCGCAAGATATATGGAAGGTTCGCTGGTTTTTGATATCTCAAGCTGAATATTTGATCTTCTGCTGACGACCTCTCCATTCCTTTTCAATAGCATCTCTGTAAAGGGAGAAGAAGGTGTAGGAATCATAGTGTGGATGGATTTAGCCTGGAAATTCTTGGATTCTGCCACTCGAACCTCAATTGGATAAGCAGCTATTATTTCACCAGAAGCATCAACCAATTCTAAATAATATTCACTTTCTTTGGGTAAAATTTCGGATTGGTTTGGAAAAGCGTAAAATGGCATTAATTCTACAGCACCATCATTACCAATTTTCGCACGAATGTAGAGACTATCCACAGACTCTTGCAAAGCTTCAGGAGCACCGTAAGCTGCCTGATTCTGAAGTAAGCCTAGATAGGTGTAGTCTGAAATCCAGTTTGAATCACAATATCCCATGATATCGAAGTAACTTGTGGGTGGAATCGCCTGGAACGTTATGGGATCGAAACCATATTGTCCAATTTTTCCACCAGGGTATGGATATAAGGGATCGACACTGTCAGGATTCCCACAAGGAGCATGGCGACGCCCAAAATTATGACCGACTTCATGAGTAACGATATCATTCCCATTTAAATTGTAATTGTATTGTTTTAAATAAGCATCGGTGAGACCAATTGCTTCTCTCCATATTTGATTAGGAGGATTGCTTAGCCAGCCTAACCCTGCATAACCTCCATTCCACCAGGTGTTTCCGCTGGTGTCTAATAGAGGTATTAATCCAAAATATACAGTGGAGTCGGGTGCTCCTTCACTAGTCTTTATATTAGTAATTCTGTCTAATAATTCAATCCAGCTGGATGCCTCCTCCAAATCCCCATCGTAAAAGTTGTAAGGATTATGAACAAAGACATTAACGAGATTAACTGGGTATATTCTCAGAAAAGCTGATTGGATGTAAGATGAAGAAGCTGGTCCATAGATTTTTCCGTCTGTATGCCGATATCGAATAGGTACAATAGTAATTTCAAGTGGAGGTACAGGTGTAAAATTTAAACTATTCGAAGTAGAATTATTTGCGTTATTGATTTCTTCAATGGTATTGTATGGATCTACTGTGGTAATTAAAGTAACGTTGCCTGATAGCCAAGCTGAAGGCAAATATGCGTTGAAACTTGAATTGATATCTGCTCGAGACCAAGTGAGAGGTGCCATTCCTGGACCAATGACCAGCGGTGAGCCAGAGATTTGAGAACCTCCTCGATAGGCTGAAATTGATACATATACATTCGGTGTAGCTTTTAAGTTAGCCTGTGGATAAATACGAATGACTGTTTGTCGGTTTGCCACCAGAGTCACGCTATTTGCTGAATTTTGAACAGCTTGAGTGATCTCAACAAATCCAACAGTCAGGTCAGTGTCAGTGTTTTTAGAAATCAATGGAAAAAAAAGTTGGACACTATTTGGGCTAAGCTTTGCCGCATAGGTTTTAAGGTTTGATTTTTGAGCAAATGCGGAGGGTATTATGTCGAAGCATAAAATTAAAGTGATTGCTAAGATAAAGGAGTCTCTCAAATACCGGTATATATTGAAATTCATCAATTATCCCTATAAGTTGAAAGTACTTTAATATCAATTGTATACTTCATAGTCATCTAAATAAAACCTGTACTCTAACTGTTGAAAAGATTCATATAGTTTTTATCCAGTATTCCTGGAAAAGGATTACATCATACCACGAATTCTCTCAATCGCTTTAGGCGTAATCCTTTATTATGTGCTCAAGCACCTTTAAATCAGAAGATTTGATTTTTATAAGTCGTAGGCCTATTCGATAAAGTCCTGGCTCAACATCTGGTTTTATCCAAATTACCTTGGAGAGTAAATCCAATTGCTTTTGGTTGTAAAAGGTTTTTGGAAGGTCACAACGTAATGCAAGGATTGAACCCAGTCTAATGAAAGTATTTCCAATCATCAACGCTCCTTCCATACTTAAATTTTCTAAATAGCCAAGTACATTTCCAGAGTCGCGATCAGTTACTAATGAAAAGAAGGAAAGAGGATTTCTAAAGCACTTACGTTGGTCTTTCAAATTGCATGATCCTTTTCAAACATCGTCAAAATATATATGATAGTGTTTTCAAGACCATGATACATTCGTACAAATATTCCTTCTAATGTATTTGATAACTTGTGCAATTACTTCTGGTCATTTATTTATTGAACCGATTTCTTCCCGAGAAAGTATTATTAGATGCAATAACCAGGTAGGGAGCTTGGTGCTATGTTAAATTACCTGATCAAGAGATTCATCTCTGGATTCTTTCTCCTGATTGTATTTATCTCGATTCTCTTCTTCCTGATCCAAATTCTTTTGCCAGGGGATTTTGCTAGTCATTATGCAATATCTCTTACTACAGAACAGTTGCATGAATTACGCCAACAACTGGGGCTTGATTTGCCTATTTGGAAGAGGTATTTTTTATGGATTTCTAATCTATTGAGGGGTGACTTGGGAAATTCATTTACTATGTTTGGATTAGGTTTACCAGTAACCCAAATATTAAAGAGCACTATACCTCTTACATTATTGATTTTTGGTCTAGGAACCATTTTCTCTTTCTTTCTTGGTCAATGGTTGGGGAGAGTCACAGCCTGGCGTAGAAATGGCTTCCTTTCAGGAGTAGTAACATTTTTCTCTGTAGCTTTTTATACTTCCTTTCCTCCGTGGCTTGCTTTTTTAGTCTTATACATATTCACATGGAAGTTCAATCTACCGTATGCCATGCAGAGTCGCGCAAGATTAAGCGGTCTAAAAGTAGAAGAGACTCATATCCTTTTGATGATGCTGGCAGGTTTGTTAATTGCGTGCCTCATAACATTTATTATCTACATCTGTATTAAACGAGTGCGCATTCGAAGGCTACCAAGTTCGACTTATCTTTTATTGATCATAATAATCTGGTTAACTAGCTGGTTCATTATGGAAATACAGGCTGAGGTATTGAACATCATTAGTCTTATTGCACTTCCTACACTGACGTATGTATTACTCTCTTTCGGAGAGATGATGATCATTATGCGATCTACCATGGTAGAAACGCTAAACGAAGATTATATTCAAACAGCAAGAGCTAAAGGATTATCAGATCGAGCAGTACGCGATCGTCACGCAGCACGAAATGCACTCCTTCCGGTGATTAGTCGATTAATCATAAGTCTACCTTTTCTTTTATCAGGAATGATAATGCTAGAAAGTGTAATGGACGTCCAGGGTATCGGTACAGCTCTATTTTATTCAGTTGGAATGCAGAATGTAAATATGGCAGTAAGTATAATGTTCGTAATTGGGGTAATTTCTTTGATCACTCGCCTCATACTTGAAGTTGTGCAAGCGATTCTTGATCCTCGAATTCGAACTATTAAGAATCCATGAACAAGAATTCTCAGTCTGAGATCGTAAGTTTACCCGACTTTCGATATGTCAACCAGGGGGAGCTTATAAAGATTTGGATATTAACAAGTCTAAGGCAATTGAAGAATTCTTGGAGAATATTTTCTCGCAATCGTCTTGCTGTATTAGGCTTGGTCTTATTATTTATTTTCATAGCGATGGCATTATTGCATCCCATCTTGATACAGACAATTTGGTCAAAGAACATTTATGATCCAATTGTCGGTTTTGATGTTAGTGTTTTCATTAATCCATCTTCTCCTACTTTAAAACATCCTCTAGGTACAGATACATTGGGAAGAGATGTATTGAGTATGTTGATGGCCGCTGCAATCCCATCATTGACAATGACAATTACGGCTGCTCTAACATCAGCAGTGCTAGGAACCTTGATCGGTGCTTTTTCCGCTTATTTTCGTGGATCTGTAGATGGTTTTTTCTCCCACCTCTCTGATCTAACAATGTTAACTCCAGCTCCACTTGTTATGGTGTTAATAGGATTTACTCTTGATATCTCACCTGGTTGGTTTGGATTGATTTATGGCATCTTAGTAGGTGTGGGAGTCGTAGCAATAGTCCTTCGCGCTCATGCCTTAACCGTAGTGAACAAGGTGTTTATTGATGCGGCTAGGGTTGCTGGTGGAAGCCCTATGCATATTACTTTCAAACATCTGATTCCACACCTAATTCCTCTTGCTACAGTCAATATGCTCTTCACCGTTACGGGAGTTATTTTCGCGAATGGTTTTATTGCATTTTTGGGTCTTACACGAGCCAACTTGAACTGGGGAAGTATGATTTATGATAGTTTCACATATCAAGGATTGAATGGAATCATTCCATGGAATGTTTTTCTATCTGCGGCTTTAGCGATTTCCCTATTTGCAGCTTCTTTTTACATGATTGCCCTGGGATTACAGGATGTTACTAATCCTCGTCTTTCAGAAAATATGTTTGGAAATAAACCTATTCCCGTTGTCGTCAAACCGGAAAACCTAGGTGCAAAACCAAGCATGATCGAATCCCTTGGGAATAAGTTGAGTATTGAACGAGTAGATAATCAAATATCCAATTGGGATCAAGAAACTGAAGTGTCACCTGGAAAACCAATTTCCATTACTTCCACTTCTACTATTTATCCCACAAAACAATGGGTTACTGTCATTATATATGAGTTCTTTGGAAGCGATTTAGATAATCCGAGTGAATCCTCAATTTTCTTATCGCAAATGGAGAAAGAATTGATGAGAAGGAAGGTTAAAGTAGCAAAAACAAAAGATGGGATATATATCGCATCATTTGGTATTGCTTCACCTGCCCCACCTCGAGCAAGCGCATTAATGGCGGTAATAACAGGCATAAGGATATTTGAATCATTTAATGAATTCAACAATCATCAAATCCATGATGGGAAAGATGTATGCAGGTTGGGTATGGGAATATCCTTGGATGAAGTGGTCTTCAATGATGAGGATAGATCAAGCTGGTATAAATCAGTGATGACTTCTGAGGTCGGTCAAGTGGCACTCACTTTATGTGCATTCACGAAATTTATGCGCCATGGCTCCCTTTTAATTTGTGAAAGTACTTATAAATATTTGGCGTCTGTCCAACACATTTTTAAGTTTGGTCGTCATGGGTACGCGAAATTCCCGGAAAACGATGAAGAGAATATAATTTACGAAGTTATTGGATATTCTTCGTAATAAATAGTCAAAGTGACTATCTTATTAGTATGAGGTTTTGTTCCTGATATTTGGGGAGGAAAAGTATTTTTTTGAAAGAACTTAAATGGCAGATAAAAACTTGAGTGATTTTCACCAGGATGTCGAATGCTACTTATCCTCTGGTGTAAATGGGGTTGCTAAAAATCCAACCGCGGCGTTTACCTTTAAAATGAATATAACATTGGACCCGATAGACTCCAGCTTCGCCGGTTACATAAGTTATACTTTCCTGTCCACTCCAAGTTTGTACGATATTGCCATCCTTTACTAATTGACACTCTGCTGGTTCAGGTAAGCGTATTTGAAAGGTAATCCCCTTTTCAGAAGTAATTTCTTCACCCATTATCGCTGTCTGGTTATAGCCCTGAGCCGTAAATCGAAAACCAGTGGTCGAAGCTGGAAGATCATATCCCACGAAAGCACGTCCATGCGATAAAGCATTCAGGACCATTTTACGGTCTTCTTCCAAGTTTCCTGATAACGGATTATCTACCAAAAGATGAGTATTTATGCATTTAAAATGGAATTCGTACGGGAACAAGGTTCGATGAAGAGGACCCATGCTTCCAAGAAGAGCATGTGCATCAGAACCTCCAATGGCTACTACACGTTCACCTGCAACTAGTAACTCATCCCATTTATGCAAGGTTTGTGGAAAGGGACTGTGGGCAATCCTCGAGGGATTGAATGCATAGAATAGTGCGTGAAGTTTTGTTCTCAATAATGATTTGAATTCAGACATTCCATTCCAAAGTTCTATACCTGCGTAACCTTTAATTCCCCAATCGACCCAAGAAATGTCATCCTCATTGACTGCTGGAGCAGCTGGATCTGTTGGATGAGCAATGAATGCCAGTCCCCCCTTCCAGTTAATTTGTTCAAGTAATCGTTTTGTATTCCACGCCAGGTTGGATAATTCAAATGGAACTCCAAATACTAATAAATGGTTTTTTTGAGGTTTGCGTGTGTTATCGTGTATTTCTTCCCCAGCTAATAAAAGAACTTTCTTCTTCTCATTAAAATAATACTTTTCTACTCCTCTCACAATGACATTATGATCAGTAACTATTACAACATCCAGGTTTGAGATAAGCGCAGCTTTTCCAATCTCAGAATGGCGAGCATGCCCATCTGAATATTGAGTATGCATATGTAAGTTTACAATGAGTTCATGAGTAGGCATTTGACTAATTATATGATGAAAGGTATAATCGCAGCGTTTAAAGATCGATCAGGTTATTCTTCAGGAGATGCGCGTGGAATTTTATATTGATATCGCAATGATTATAACGTCTGTGACTTTGATAGCTTGCGTAATCTTACAAAGCAAAGGCGCCGGTTTAGGAGGCTTAACTGGAGCTGATACCGGAGGTGTGTTCACAGCTCGTCGAGGAATTGAGAAAGTTTTGTTTCGAATTACGATTGTTATATCTTGCTTGTTTTTTATCTTGGCAATAGCAGCAACCTTGGTAGTGGGATAAGAAACCCTTTGGAAAGCTAATTTATTTTCCTGAGGCAATTCTCCTTTGAAGAAACTTCGTTGGCAATTTATTATTGTGTTGCTGACGTTGGCAGCAATCGGAGCATTGCTACTTAGCCAACAGCAAACCTCGCTTACAATCTTTGATAAAGCAGACGAACCAGCTTCTGGTGGGATTTATACAGAAGCACTGGTGGGTTCGTTCAATCGATTGAATCCAGTCCTAGAATTCTATAATTCGGTTGACCGCGATGTTAATCGTTTGATTTATTGCCGGCTTATTAAATTTGATAACCGGGGATTAGCATATGGCGACTTAGCAGAGACTTGGGGAATCTCGAAGGATGGAAAGCGTTATAGTTTTTCTATCCGCCCAAACGCTGTATGGCATGATTCTCAACCTGTAACGAGCGATGATGTAATTTTTACAATTGAGCTTCTGCGTAACGATAAATTACCAATCCCTGATGATCTAAGGGCTTTCTGGAAGGAAGTCGCAACAAGTGCAATTGACGAGAAGACTCTTCAATTTGAATTACCAGAACCTTATTCACCCTTTTTGGATTATCTTAATTTTGGAATCCTTCCGAAACACTTACTTGTGAATACCTCTCCTGAAGAACTACTCAATTCTAGTTTCAACATTAACCCAACCGGTTGTGGTCCGTATGAATTTATCAAACAAGACACAGAGAATGGAGTGGTTAATGAAGTAACTTTGGGAGCTTTTCAAGACTATTATGACAAGAAACCATTTATTGATCAGGTTGTGTTCCGATACTATCCGGATTTCGATTCGGCTCTTGATGCTGTTGAAGTGGGAGAAGTTATGGGAGTCAGCCAGATATCAAATGAATTAATTCCAAATGCACTGAAGAATCAAAAGTTAAGTGTCTACTCAGCGCGGAAACCTAGATTGAACCTTATTTATTTGAACCTGGATAATCCATCAGTGCCGTTCTTTCAGGATCGAAATATTCGTAAAGCTTTGCTTAAAGGTGCTAATCGAACATGGATTGTGAATCGTGTGCTAGATGGGCAGGCTATACTTGCGAACAGCCCTATCTTTCCGGAAAACTGGGCTTTTTATGAAGGAGTGGAACAAATCGATTATGATCCTGAAGGAGCTATAGACATATTAAAACAGGCAGGTTATACGTTTCCAGCGGATGGAGGGCAGGTAAGGGTGAAAGATGGAGTTCCTCTCTCTTTTGAACTTGTTTATCCAGAAGGGGATTTAAACACGATTATTGCAGAACAAATTCGGGTTGATTGGGAGAAATTAGGAGTATCAGTGGTATTAAAATCAGTTTCCTATGTTGAGTTGTTGAAGAGTTATCTCGAACCACATTCCTACCAGGCTGCACTTGCAGAACTTGATTTTACTCGTTCACCAGATCCTGATCCTTATCCTTTCTGGCATCAATCCCAGATCAATGGAGGGCAAAATTATGCTCAGTGGGATGATCGTCAGGTCAGTGAATACCTCGAACAAGCCAGGGTATTAGTAGACCTCAATGATAGGACTAAGCGATACAAGAATTTCCAAGTTCGTTTCTATTCAGAGTTTCCCGCTTTGTTGTTGTACTACCCGGTCTATTCCTATGCTGTGGATGAACAAGTAAAGGGGATCAGCGTAGGACCAATTTACGATCCAAGCGATCGATTTAACAATATTACTGAGTGGTACCTACTCACTGAACCTTCAGAAGGGATTTTGATTACCCCAACTAGTTACCCATAAAAATACTTTTATCTATTCTGTTTAATCTATGGAGTACGATCGTATATCATTCGGTAGATTGAGAATATCTCATAGATATTTTTGATGTATTCTCTTGTTTCGGGAAACCGAATGATCTCCAGAAGAAGATCAGGATCACCTTGAGATAGTTGATACCATTCTTCTGCATTCCCAGGTCCGCTATTGTATGCTGCCAGGGCAGCATAAATGTTGCCATCAAAATAATTGATTTGGTTGTTCAAATATTCGATACCTAATTTAAGGTTTACAATAGGTCGGTACAAATCATCCGGTGAATAATCTTCAGGCCATCCCAGGTTTAGAGCAATATCTTCCCCGGTTGAAGGAATAATTTGCATCAAACCTCGAGCCCCTGCTGATGAATTTACAAAACTCTCAAAAAGGCTTTCTTGTCTAATTAGACTGAGAATAAATAGGGGATGAAAACTGTATTCTTTACTAAGTGGAATGATTAGATCACTATAATAAGTCCCAAATCGCAAGTGGTTGAAGTAGCTAGGAGCGCTAAGGCTGGATGCATCATCCATAGAAGCAAGATTGAGAACTTGTCTACTAGCCATGATTGCAGACCTGTATGCCTTCATCTCAATCAGTAAACTCCCCAAGAGATATGATCGCACTGGATCCGACTGATAAGATTGTCGTAATATCTCAAACTCTCTCCGGGCATCATCGTATAATCCCAATTTCCAAAGCTCGGTTCCTCTTTGTAATCCGGGTTCATTGACATATAGGTCGAGGATACTCAGGGTGGTTTCTTTTGGTAGATCGAATGTATTGATCATCCACCCTTCAGCTCTTGATTGTTCTGATTGGCTATCAATTGATATATCATATGCTTGAGGTGGGGTGAAAGGCTGCCGGTCACGTAATATATCTGCTGCACGCTCACTGTAATACCCTGTTGGGTCAAGGGAAGCAGCTGTTTCATAAGATGCTTGGGCGAATTCATTTTCTCCAGAGGCATATTGGGATTTGCCAATCCAGAAGTATGCAGCAGCTTTTTCTTCTATAGAATTCGTGATGTCAAGGTACCTTTGAAATGAATTCCGCGCAATTGTGAAATTTCCAAGTCGGAATTGAGAAATTCCTAGTAAGAAAATAGCTCTTGGATTTTTTTCATATTCAGGATAATTATTTACCAATCGTTCCCAAATTTCAATTGCCTGTGCCAATTCACCATTTCGTTCAGCTATCAGAGCTGCATCAAATAAAAATTCCGCAGCCCTATCATTACCAGGTGCTAAATTCACGAAAGATAGTAAGGTTTGGACTGCTTCTCGGTATTGATCAAGGTGGTACCATTGTGTAAATGCTATTTCCTCCCAGGCGTCGTCCCAGAAACCATGTCCCGAATAATCATTCTTAACGATTTCCCAGTATTCAATAGCTTGTGCAAACTCCCCCTGAGTCCTTAATGCTTGTGCCAGGTAATAATATGCAGTAGCAGGATCGGGGGGATTGTCCTCCAAGTAGCGATTGAAAGCGGTTATAGCTACTCCGTATTGGACAGCGAAGTAATCTATAATTCCTCGCTGAAGCTCATTCACACTCACACCGGCATCTATTAGTGCCACAAGAGAATTATGGGAAGATGAAGTGGTTGGGTAATTATCTACAGCATCTTTGTATGAAGAAATAGCTAGATCATCTTGTCCTAACTGAGTATATATCTGTCCCTTGCGAAAATCAATCAGTGCCTTTGTTTCATCATTGCTCGTTTGGCTAAATATATCGTCATAAGTTGCAATCGCATTTTGTGGATCTCCAGAAAGCAAATATGCCTGAGCGATTTTCATCTTCAAATATATTTGATCCAGGGAGCTGGGATTTTCCAGAGCAGTTTTGAAACTTTCTACTGCACCTGAATAATCTCCTGCTGCTAATTGCTCATCACCACGGATGTCTAGTATGTATGCATCAATTAATCCCGTGCGAAAACGCAGATAATCTAAAAAAGCTTGAGCAGCCTTTTCGTGTTGCTCCTGGGAACGATATGCTTCGCCTAAGAAATAATATGCATCTGCAAGTTCAGGAAACTCGGGGTAAGTTCGAATAAGTTCTTCAAGCGCTAGGATGGCTTCATATTGATTATTCATTGAAATATAAGTACGTCCTAGTCCTAATAATGCAGCTGCTTCTAAATGAGGATCTTTGCTATTCTCGTAAACGAGTTGATATTCTTGTATCGCAGTCTCCCAATCTCCGTTAAAAAAAGCTTGATCTCCACTTGCTATTTGCACCAGGGGTGTGCTTGTCCATGATTCTGTCGGTTCAGGAATTGATGTTGGTGGAACGATTGTAAACAATATTGGAGTTGGCTGGATTGTTGGTAAGAAAGGTGTGGGGAAAGTGTGAGTACCTGAAGACCTGGTACACCCTGTCGATGAAAGGATGAGTAAAAAGGTTGATATTAGGATTCCAGGTCTCATTATTTTCACTATAACCTAGCGCGAAGAGTATGTCAATAGAATTTATTTCCTTTGACAAAGCGAATTACACATGTTAAACTTTTTTATTCTGGATAATCCGATGAGAACAATAGATTGGGATTCTCAGCGTAACGAAGTACGCTTGATCGATCAACGAAAATTACCTGGTGAATTAATAATCCTTTCATTGACGGATTATCATCAGGTGGTAGATGCAATTAGGGAAATGGTGGTTAGAGGTGCGCCAGCTATTGGTGTGACAGGTGTTTTCGGTATGGCTTTGGCAGCACAACAAATTGGAACTAATGATGTGAAGACATTGAAAGTGG
>Ga0209254_10001196_pt1 | contig 23015 bp, 11 predicted proteins | sample FrelakmetDIP11DI_FD_187148 | JGI IMG/M metagenome (GOLD analysis project Ga0209254, IMG submission 187148) | Freshwater lake sediment microbial communities from the University of Notre Dame, USA, for methane emissions studies - DIP11 DI (SPAdes)... | ecosystem: Environmental > Aquatic >...
CGCCACAGATAAGCGGCTTCGCGCTGAACACTTCGTCGAGCCCTCCCGGTGGGGTCTCGTCAACGGCGTTCACCGAGAGCACGTTGAATGTCGGCTTCACGGACCTCTTCCGCTTCGACAGGAATGTGCCGCAGACCTGGGAACTCGACATCGAGACAGGCCAGCCACCGCCGATCCCGGAACCCACGTCGATGATTTTGCTGGGCACCGGTCTGATTGGCCTCGCCAGCCGTCGTCGCCGGTAGCGTCGCGCCAGCGTGGCCACTGCCTCGGGTCGTTCCAGCGCGACGTCGAGGTCGGCCACCAGGTCGTCGTGGGTGATGCGCCCGGTTTCCGCCCGGAGCCGCGCCATGCCCGCGCGCACGAAGGCCAGGGCTTCGTGGCGGAACCGGGTTACGCGCAGGCGCTCGTGTGCACCAGCGGCATCGAACCAGGTCTCCGCCCATCGCGTCAGCGGGTCCGGGATTGGCGCCCATGTCTTCGCGGTCTTGACCTTGTTGCGCCACGCCAGCGCCGTCGCCGGCCGCAGGCCATCTACGGCCAGCAGCGGCCATGCCAGAGGATCTCCCGACTCGAACCAGGTCGCGAGGATCTCGCGCATGCGGGCCAGGCCGTCGGCGTCATAGGGCGACTTCGATGGCTTCTCCTTCCGGTAGGTCGCGGTCTCGAGCATGGCGATGGTGGCATCGAGTTGCCCGCTGGCGTAGAGCGCACGGCCTTGCTCGTACGCGCCCTTCAATGCGCCGGACACGCCAACGTAGTGCTGCGGGTCGTACGCGGGATCCAGTGCAGCGGCGGGAACGATATGCGCCTCGGCCAGTTCACGCGCCAGATCGTCGGGGCCATCCCACAGCGTGAGCGCCCAGGTTGCCTCGCGCGCGTCGCCGCCCAGCACACGCTGGCGCCAGAAGTCCTCCATCAGCGCGTGCCGCAGCGGCGCCGGATCCTCGCTCTCGCCGATTCCGGCTGGAAGGCCCAGCCGCTCCAGCGCGCGTCGGCAGAATCCGTGGATCGTCGCCACCGTCATCTCGTCGAAGCGCAGCAAGGCGTCGCGCACGCGTTGGCGCAGGCGGGCATGTGGCACGGCGGCGACGCGCCGCTGCAGTTCCTCGACCAGCGCATCGCCCTGCCCTGCCCCCGGCGCCGCCTCCAGCGCACGTTCGAGTTCGACCAGGCGCTCGCGCAGGCGTACGCGCAGTTCACGCGCGGCCGCGTCGGTGAAGGTCACCATCGCGATACCGGCCAGGTCGATCTCGCCGTCGACCACGATGCGCAGGAACAGGCTGGCGAGGCTGTGGGTCTTGCCGGTGCCGGCATTGGCCTCGACCAGGTGCGTCCCGTTCAAGGGAACCCGCAGCGGATCGAATTCCTGACGGCCGCGGTCAGCCATCGACGACCTCGAGTGCCGCGGACACCGGAACCAGCAGCGCCTCGGCAATCCGCACGAATTCGGTCCCGAGCGGATCGGCGAAGGCGCGCGCCAGCAGGGCGCTGGCATCGTCGTCCAACTCGCAGTGGTGGCGACCGTCGCCTTGCCAGGTCGCCAGTGCGTGCGCCGCCGGCCCCTTCCCGGGCGGGGTCGCGGCATAGGCCCAGCTTGCGCGCCGCCACAGCGGCAGCGGTGCGAACTGCGCCTGGTGCCAGGTCGCGAGCAAACGCGCCAGCCAATCCGGTGGCAGGCGCGCTGGATCGAGGCGCCAGCAAACCAGTTCATCGCCCGATTCGCCGATTCCCCAGGCCGGCTGCGGCGCGCGTCCAGCCGCACGCGCCACGACACTGCTCAGGGCCAGCTCCAGCGCATGGCTGCCGTGCCACTTGCCGGCGCGCGCGAGCACCACGCCACGCGAATCCAGCGCCGACAGAGTGCCGTGCAGGTGCAGGCCATCGATACTCAGCGCGATCGGTTGCGGCAGTTCGCCGCTCGGCAGGCCGGGATGCCGACGCAGCATGTCGACCATGTCGCGCGCGCGGTGCCATTGAGTGTCGAAGGCCCGGCCCCCCGCATGGCCGGCGGGCAGGAGCCCCTCGGCGCGCGTGCGGGCCAGGAGCTCGTCGCGCCCGGCCTCGTGGCGCGCGATCGCACCGACCAGGCGATCGCGCAGGCGCCACTCCCCGAGGCCGTCGAGTTCGAAGGATTCGCTGTCGTCGAGTGGTGGCGTGTCATCGGGCACGTAGCCGAGCAGGCGTCGCGCCATGTCGCGGGCCGGGTGGCGCACGAAGCGCAGCAGCTCATCGAGCGCGACGCTCGCGCTGCCCGCATGCGCCGGCGCCGGCGCCGACGGCCACGGCAGGGCCGCTTGCGCCGGCGCTGTCCCGCTCGCCGCCCGCGCCAGCGGCAGCCACTGCGCGGCATAACTCCCGGGGGGCTCGGGCGCGAAATTCGCGGCCGCGTAGGCCGTTGCCGGATAGCGTCGCACCAGCGTTGCGCGGATCGCGTCGCGGTCCTCGCCGGCATAGGCGCGCTGCACGAATTCGAGCAGTTCCTCGACCAGCGACGACGCCGGCTGGGCCACGCCGTCGCGCGGGCTGACGTGGGTGTAACTCAGGCACAGGTGCTCGCGCGCCGCCAGCAGGATCTCGAGGAACAGGTAACGATCCTCGTCGCGCAACTCGCGGTCGCCCGGCTGCGGCGCGGCGCGCAGCAGGTCGTGGCCATCGTCGCGGCGCGGGCGCGGGAAGCGGCTGTCGTCGAGCCCGAGCACGTACACGCGGCGAAACGGCAGGTTGCGCATCGGAACCATCGCGCACACGGTGACGCCGCTGCCGGGAAAGACCTGGCGCGGCGCCGGCTGCGCGATACGCGCGCACAGCTCCGCGTGCATCGCCGCCTGCGCCAGCTCGGCGTCGGCGCTGCCGGCGAGGCGGGCGTCGACTTCGAATGCGGAAAGCGCATCGCGCACCGCGTCGAGGGCGGCACGCTCCTCGGGCAGGCCCGAGTCCTCGTCGCAGAACTCCGCCAGCAGCGAACGCACCGCGTCGGCCCAGGCCGACGCCGGATGCGGCGCCTGCAGTCGCCGGCGCCACGCCGCGAGCGACTCGACCAGCCGGGTCAGGGTGCCGGCCAGTTCGACCGCGCCGCCCTCGATGTCGGTCCACGGCCGGGTTCCCGCCACCAATCCGTCGACCGGCCCGGTGGCCATGCCCAGCCACAGGCGGTCGAGCCCCGTGCGCCAGCTGCCGTCGGGATGGTTGCCCAGGTCGAGTTGGCGGCGGAACTCCGCGTCCAGCCCCCAGTGCACGCCGATCGCGTCGACCCAGACCTGGACCTGGGCCAATTCGCCGGGGCCGATTCCGCAACGCCGCGCGATCGACGGCACGCGCAGGAGGTCGATCACCTCGCCGACCCGCAGGCGGCTTTGCGGCAAGGCCAGCAGTGCCAGCAGCGCGCCCACCAGTGCCGCGCCGTCGCCGCTGCCTGCACCCCGATCGGCCACGCCCCACGGGATCCGGCGGCCCTCGGGCGCGGCGCCGAACACCGCATCCACGAGCGCGCCATAGCGCGCGAGATCCGGGGTCATCACGACGACTTCGTGCGGCGCAAGGCTGCGGTCGGCGTCGAAGGCCGCCAGCAGGGCGTCGTGCAACACCTCCACTTCGCGCAGGGGGCTGGCGCAGGCGCAAACCTGGAGCGAATCGCCCGCCTTTGCCAGCGGCGGCGGATCGCAGGGGCGAGGATCGAGTTGATGCAGGCCGAGTTGCAGCCATCCCAGCAGGTGACCCGATGGCGGCGGCGCGCCCTCGCCGCTTTCGTGCACTTCGAAACCCGCCTGGTCGTAGAGCACCTGGAGGAAGTCACGACCGATCCGGCCCCACGACGCCAGCAGGGGATGGCCGGGATCGTCGTCGTCGCGCGCTTCGACCGCCTTGCCCGCACGCGCCATCGCCCGCCGGCGCGCCAGCTCCTGCGGGCTGCGCATGTCCGCCCACCAGCCCGACCCCGGATTGAGGTGGTACCAGCGCAAGTCCAGGTGCCGTGCGAGGCCCGCCAGCAGTTCCAGTTGCGGCGGCGCGATCGTCGGCAGCGCGAACACCGACAGGCGCGATGGCAGGCCGGCCAGCGTGCCCGGCGGCGCGGCCGCGAGGCGTTCGAGCGCGGACTCGCGCACCGTGGCCCGATGCGGCTGCGTGGCGCCCGCCACCAGGCGCCGCCACAGGGCGGCCTGCCATGCCTCGTCGGGCTCCAGTGGCAGGCAACGCTCGCCGCGTTCCCACGCCAGGATCCAGTGCGGGCGGTGGACCAGGTATTCCCCGTAACGCCGCGCCAGCAACTGGGCGAGCTCCCACGCCGCGCGGGGTTGCTCCAGGCTCGCGCGCACGCCGGCAGGCCAGCGCACCGCGTCGCGGCCCGTGCCGACGTCGGGCAGCAGGGCCAGGATGCGCAGGGCGAGGCGCTCGCGTTCCCACGGCGACTCCAGCCCCTCGATCCCGGCGACGCGCGCGCCGAATTCCCACAGGACGCGTCCGGGCAAGGCCAGTTCCAGCGCGGCGGCAATGCCCCAATGGCGCGCCAGCTCGCGCTCCAGCCAGCGGCCCATGCCGGGATGCGGAACCACGATCCATTCGCGCGCCAGCGGGTTTGCCAGCGGGGCGCGCGCGAGGTCGCGCGCCAGCCAGCCCGCCAGGCGTTCGAGGCGCTGGTCGTGGCGGTACGGCAGCAGGACGGGGTCGGTCGGGCGATCCATGCGGGGCGGGCACTCCAGGGCTCGATCTTAAGCGCCCCGAAGCAGCGCTGCCCGCGCGCAAACCGACTTGGCTTCGTCCGGCGCTCGCAGTAGCCTGCCGCTCTGCCCTAGGGGGGAACCGGTGAAGCCCGTACTGCTCGCGGAAGCTTCGCTTACGCGCCGGCGCGCCTTGTCCGCGCTGCTGGCCCGGCATGGCTGCGCGGTCACCGCGCTGGCCTCGCTGGAAGAGGCGTACACCGTCCTCAAGCGGCTCTCGAGCCAGCCCACCAGCTTTGCCGCCGTGGTGCTGGGCTGGCCCGAGTACGCCGATGGCGTGGCCGAGGACGTGTTCGGCCTGCTCCACGGCGACCACTACGAGCACATGCCGGTGCTGGTGCTGGCCGACGCCGGCAGCGCCGGCGCGGTCAACTGGCGCATGACCCGGCCGGGCACCGCGCTGCTGCAATGGAACGAATACCACGAGGCGGCCGACGCGCTGGAGGAACTCCTGCGCCCGCCGCCGGCATCCGCCCCGGCGGTCGAGCACGCCGGGCACCTGCGCATCCTGCTGGTCGACGATTCGGCCACGGTACGGATGGCGTTTTCGCGCCTGCTGGCGCGTTACGGCTATGCGGTCGACACCGCCGATGGCGTGGCCGAGGGCATGGAAAAGGCGCGCCAGGCGGTCTACGACATCGCCATCGTCGACTATTTCATGCCAGGCGCCAATGGCACCCAGTTGATCGCCGCGCTGCAGCGCGACCCGCAGACCGCGCACGTGCTCTCGGCCACGCTCACCGGCACCTATTCCGACAGCATCATCACCGAGTCGCTGGCCGCCGGCGCGGTCGAGGTGCTGTTCAAGAGCGAGGCCAAGGAGCTGTTCCTTGCGCGCCTGAACTCGCTTGCGCGCACGGTCCGCGACCGCCAGCAGATCGACAACGAACGGCGCCGGCTGCAGGGCATCCTGGCCTCGGTCGGCGATGGCGTGTACGGAGTCGACGCCGAGGGCCGCATCGAGTTCGTCAATCCGGCCGCGGTCGACATCCTTGGCTATGGGGCGGCCGAGGATCTGATCGGGCGCGGCGCCTTCGAAACTTTCCACTACGCATTCGAGGACGGCACCGCGATGCCGCGGCAGGCCTCGTTCCTCGATACCTGCTACGCCAGCGGCAGCCGCGTGCCGGCGTGGCAAACCGTGTTCTGGACCGCGAGCCGGCGCGCGGTGCCGGTCGAGTGCACGGTGTTCCCGATGCAGATCGACGGATTGCGCGAAGGCTCGGTGGTGGCCTTTCGCGATGTCTCGGCACGGCGCATGCTCGAGGAAGAGCTGCGTTGGGCGGCCGAGCACGACCCGCTGACCAAGCTCCACAACCGGGCCTGGTTCGAACGCCAGCTCGAGCAGGAGACCTCGCGCCTCAAGCGCGGCGGGCTGGCCTCGGTGCTGCTGTTCATCGACGTCGATCGCTTCAAGTACATCAACGACACCGCCGGCCACGGCGCCGGCGACCAGCTGCTGCTGGAGGTCAGCCAGCGGCTCAAGTCGCGCCTGCGCGGGTCCGATCACCTGGCGCGCATGGGCGGCGACGAGTATGCGGTGATCCTGCGCAACGTGGTCGGTGACGACGTCCATGGCCTTGCCGACGGCTTTCGGCGTGCCTTGTCCGCCGCGCCATTCGTCTACGGCGGCAAGAGCTACCGCATCACCGTGAGCGTGGGCGCAGCGCGCCTGGACCAGCATTCGGCCTCGGCTACCGAAGCCATGCAGCAGGCCGACATCGCCTGCTATGCGGCCAAGAACGCGGGCCGCAACCAGACCCAGATGTACGAGCCCGAGGGCGGCGCGCGCGCTGCCATGGATGCGGAGCTCGGCTGGGCGGCGCGGCTCGAGGAAGCCGTGCGCGGCGACCGCTTCGCGCTGTGCTTCCAGCCGATCGTACCCTTGGCCTCGGGCGCCGCCGACGTCGCCCACCCGGCGATGTACGAGGTGCTGCTGCGCTATCGCGATTCGCACGGCGAGCTGGTCGCGCCCGCGGCATTCCTGCCCAGCGCCGAGCGCTTCGGCCTGATGGACGAGATCGACCGCTGGGTGATCGAGCGCGCGATCCGGGTCCTGCGCGAGCGGCGCCTGTCGCAGCCGGAACTGCGCTTGAGCGTGAACCTGTCGACCCAGTCCCTGGCCAGCGAAAGCCTGGTCGGATTCATCACCGACAAGCTGGTGCAGTACAACGTCGATCCAGGCGCGCTGGTCTTCGAGGTCAGCGAATCGCGCGCCCTGGTCGACACCGAGGCGACGCGGCGGCTGGTCAAGGACCTGCGCGGCCTGGGTTGCCGCGTAGCGGTCGACGACTTCGGCACCGGCTTCTCCAGTTTCGCCTACCTGCGTGCACTCGATGCCGATTTCCTCAAGATCGACGCGGCGCTCGCCGGCGGGCGGCCGGAGGACCCGCTCGACCTCGCGATCGTCGCTTCGCTGGTGCGGATCGCGCGCGTGACCGGCAAGTCGATCATCGCCGAGTGCGTCGAGGACCCGCGCACGCTGGCGGTGCTGGCCGAATGCGGCGTCGACTACGCGCAGGGCCACGCCATCGGCCATCCCAAGCCGGAATTGCCGCTACCCGCGCCCGCGCCGCCGCTCGCAGCCGACGACATCGACGCGGTGGCCTGAAGCCAGTGGTGCCCCCGTGGGAGCGGCTTCAGCCGCGACCGCGGTCCGGATCCTCGTTTTCGCGATTGTGTCGGGCCGCGCCCGCCGGGATCAGGGTGCCGGCTCAGACAGTGAAGCAATCTCGCCGGCACCCTGATCCCGGCGGTCACGGCCGCGCTCCGATGCGCCGTAGGAGCGGCTTCGGCCGCGACCCGGGCCCGTCGCCTGCAGAGTTGGCGTGGAGGAGCCCGCTCTGCGGGCGATGGGCCTCGAACGCGGCGGATGCCCCGCGTGCAATAGCACAAACTCCGCCCTTCGCGCCTGCCCGTACAATCAGGGCAATGGCGCCGCAGACTTTCCTCTGGCACGACTACGAGACCTTCGGCACTGATCCGCGCCGCGATCGTCCGGCGCAGTTCGGCGCCTTGCGCACGGACTGGAAGCTGCGGCCGATCGGCGACCCGCTGGTCGTGCATTGCCAACCCGCGCTCGACACGCTGCCCAGCCCCGATGCCTGCCTCATCACCGGCATCACGCCGCAGCAGTGCGCACGCGTGGGCCGCCCCGAATCCGAGTTCGCTGCGGCGGTCCACGAGGCAATGGCCGAGCCCGGCACCTGCAGCGTGGGTTACAACTCGATCCGCTTCGACGACGAGTTCACCCGCAACCTCTTGTATCGCAATTTCCACGATCCCTACGCACGCGAGTGGAGCGATGGAAACTCGCGCTGGGACCTGATCGACCTCGCGCGCCTGGCCAGCGCGCTGCGCCCGCAGGGCCTGGAATGGCCGTTGCGCCCGGACGGCGCCCCCAGCTTCAAGCTCGGCGACCTCACCGCGGCCAATGGCATCGCCCATGGCCACGCGCATGACGCGCTTTCCGACGTGGAGGCCACGCTGGGCCTCGCACGCCTGCTGCGCGCCGCGCAGCCGCGCCTGTTCGATTTCTATCTTGCCCTGCGCGACCGCAAGCGCGCGCTGGCGATGCTCGACTGGCGCGGCATGGCACCGCTGGTGCACGTGTCGTCGCGCTACCCCGCCCTGCGCCATTGCCTTGCCGTGGTCGCGCCGGTCGCGCCAGTCCCGGGGCGACCCAATGAGGTCGTGGTCTACGACCTGGCGCAGGACCCCGGGCCCTTCCTTGCGCTCGACGCCGATGAACTGCGCGACCGGCTCTACACCCCGCGCGCCGACTTGCCCGAGGGCGTGGCGCGCCTGCCGCTGAAGACCGTCAAGGCCAACCGCAGCCCGGCCCTGGCGCCGCTGTCGGTGCTCGACGGCGTCGACCTGGCGCGGATCGGGGTCGACCTCGATCGCGCGCAGCGCCACGCCGAGCGCCTGCGCGCCTGCGCGGGCCTGTCGGCGCGGCTGGGCGCGCTGTACGCACCCGCCGCCGAGCCACCGCCGCAGGATGTCGAACTGGCGCTCTATGCCAGCTTCGTGCCCAACGTCGACAAGCCGCTGCTGAAGGCGGTGCGCGCCGCGCCCCCGGCGCAGTTCGCGGCGCTGGCCGCGCGTTTCCAGGACCCGCGCTACCCGGAACTGCTGTTCCGCTATCACGCGCGCAACTGGCCGGAGACCCTGTCGCCCGCAGAACAGGCGCGCTGGCGCCAGTTGCGCCTGGATCGACTGCAGGGTCGCAGCCCGGCGGTGGCGCTGGGGATGGACGCCTATACCAGCCGGATCCAGGCGCTGCGCGTCACGGCCACGGCGCCGCAGCATGCGATCCTCGACGCGCTGGAATCCTGGGGCAGGCAACTCGGCGAGGGCCTCGATCCGTGAGCAATACCGTGTATTTCGATACCCGCACCCTGCGTTTCCTGCGCGAGCTCGCGCGCCACAACGAACGCGAGTGGTTCCATGCGCACAAGGCCGAGTACGAAGCCCACCTGCGCCAGCCCTACCTGCGCCTGATCGGCGACCTGCAGGCGCCGCTGGCGAAGATCTCGCCGCACTTTCGCGCCGACCCGCGCCCGGTCGGCGGGTCGCTGTTCCGCATCCACCGCGACACGCGCTTTGGCAACGACAAGACCCCTTACAAGACCTCGGCCGGCGCGCGCTTCTTCCACGAGCGCAGCCGCGAGGTCGAAGCGCCGGTGTTCTACCTGCATGTGCAGCCAGGCCGGTGTTTCGTCGCCGCCGGCCTCTGGCGCCCGCAACCCGACACGCTCAAGCGCGTGCGCGAGTTCCTCGCCGACAACCCGGCCGCCTGGACCAAGGCCACGCGCGGCAGCGCCTTCAAGCGCCGGTATGCAATGGGCGGCGAAAGCCTGGCGCGTTCGCCGCGCGGCTACGATCCCGCGCATGCGCTGATCGAGGACCTGCGCCGCAAGGATTTCATCGCAGCCGCAGACCTCGCCGATGCCGAGGTGACCGGCGCCTCGTTGCGTGCGATCGTGGCGCGGCATTTCGCCGGCCTCGCGCCACTGGTCGACTACCTGTGCGCCGCGCTGGACCTGGAGTTCTGAGGCCCCTGGACCCGATTGTGGTCGTGGCTCCAGCCCGCGCTGCGCCGGTGCACGCGCGAATCCGCGGCTGCGCCGCGTGATTCCGGTCCTGCGCCTGTCGGCCTTCTACTTCGCTTACCTGGCGGCGCTGGGGGCCTTTTCGCCGTACTTCCCGCTGTGGCTGCATGATCGCGGCCTGTCGGCGGCAGCGATCAGCGGCGTGATGTCGCTGTGGTACGGCACCCGCATCGTGTCGCCGCTGGTGTGGGGACACCTCGCGCTGCATTCGCCGCGTCCGGTGAAGTGGCTACGCATCGGCGCGCTGGCCGCGCTCGCCTGCTTCGGCGGCTTCCTGCTGCCCTTGCCCCTGGCGGGGATCGTCGTCGCCATGGCGGGCTACAGCTTCTTCTACAACGCGCTGATGCCGCAGTTCGATGCGATCACGCTCTCGCACCTGCACCAGCGCCCGCAGGACTACAGCCGTATCCGCGCCTGGGGCTCGATCGGATTCCTGCTGACGGCGCTGCTGCTGGGCTCGCTTTTCGAGCGCATCGGCATCGCCTGGCTGCCGGCGGTGATGCTGCCGATGTTCGGCGTGCTGGCGTTGTGCGCATGGTTGAACGACTACGGGCCGGGACTGCATGCGGGCGATGTCGCGCGCGAGTCGCTGCTGGCGAGCCTGCGCCGACCGGGTGTCATCGCCTTCATCGCGTCGGCCTTCCTGATGCAGGTCGCGCACGGGCCCTACTACGTGTTCTTCTCGCTCTTCCTCGAGGACAACGGCTATCGGGCCAGCGCGCTGGGCGGCTTCTGGGCGATCGGGGTCGCGGCCGAGATCGTGATGTTCTGGTTCGCCGCCAGGCTACTGGCGCGTTACGGCGGCGTGCGCCTCATCCGCCTGTGCCTCATGGTCGCGGCGCTGCGCTTCGCGGTCACCGGCCTGCTGCCGCAATCCTTGCCGATGATGGTGCTGGCGCAGTTGAGCCATGCCTTCACCTTCGGCCTGTTCCACGCCGCGTGCATGCAACGCGTGGCGCGCCTGTTCCCCGGACGGCTGCTGGGACAGGGACAGGGCCTGCTGTATGGGCTGGGGTCGGGCGTGGGTGGCGTTGCGGGATCGCTGATCGCGGGCTGGGCCTGGTCGCATGGCGGCGGGCTGCTCGCCTTCAGCGTCGCCGCCGCGGCCGCCGCGCTGGGTGCCGCGTTGGCTTTCGTGACCATGCGGCCCGGCGATCCCGCGACCCGCCCGGCGGCCCCGCCCGCGCTTGGCGACGACGTGCCCTGAGGCCGCGACTCAGGCGCGAGGGAAGTCGAAGGCGAGGACGTCGGCGATGCGATTCGTGCCCAGCATCGCCATCAACAGGCGGTCCAGGCCCAGCGCGACGCCGGCACAGTCGGGAAGGCCGTGCGCGAGTGCATCGATCAGGCGCGTGTCGGGCGGCGGTTCAATCGCGCCGCGGCCGCGGCGGCGCGCGAGATCCGCCTGCAAGCGCTCACCCTGCTCGCCCGGATCGGCCAGCTCATGGTAGCCGTTGGCCAGCTCGATGCCGCCCAGCATCGCCTCGAAGCGTTCGGCAACTGGTGGTGTGCCAGGGCGAATCCGCGCCAGCGCGGCCTGGCTCGCCGGGTAGTCATGGACCAGCAGCAGGGTGTCGTCGCGCAATTGCGGCTCGATGCGGTGCGTCAGCAGCAGGTCCAGCCAGTCGTCGCGCGACAGCCCTTCGTCCCGGATCGCGAATTCGGCCAGCGGCGCCCGCAGTGCCGCGTCGTCGCATTGGTGGGGATCGAGTCCGGCGAATTCCACGAACAGTTCGCGATAGCTCAACGCACGCACGTCGATCGCGCGTTCCACCAGTGCCAGCGCGCCGCGGATGAGCTCGCCCACCTCGACCATCAGTCGATGGTGGTCCCAGCCGATGCGGTACCACTCCAGCATGGTGAATTCCGGGTTGTGCCGCCCCCCGGCTTCGCCGTTGCGGAACACGCGGCCGATCTCGTAGCAGTCGCCGATGCCGGCCGCCAGCAGCCGCTTCATCGGGTATTCCGGCGAGGTGCGCAGCCAGCGCTGGGCGGCGCCCGCGGCTGCATGGCCGTTGAAGCTGGTGCGGAAGCTCTCGATGTTGGGTTCGGTGTTGCCGGCGGCGGACATCATCGGCGTCTCGACTTCGAGCACCCCGCGCGCAGCGAAGTACGCGCGCAGCCACTGGTGGAGCCGCGCGCGCAGGCGCAGCGCCGCCGGCGTCGCCGAGGGGCGCCAGTCGCTCACGCCGAACCGTGCTCGCGCAGCAGGGCCACGAACGCCGGCTCGTCGAGCACCTCGATGCCCAGTTCACGCGCCTTGGACAGCTTGGAGCCGGCCTCGGCACCCGCGACCACGAAGCTGGTCTTGGCCGACACGCTGCCGGCAACCTTGGCGCCAAGCGCCTCCAGTTGCGCCTTGGCGGCGTCGCGCCCCATCGCACTCAACGTGCCGGTGATCACCACCGTACGGCCAGCGAGCGCTCCCGCGCGCTCGCGCTGCGGCGGACCTTCCGGCCAGTGCACGCCGCGCGCGCGCAGGGCTTCGATCACCTCCCGGTTGTGCGCTTCGCGGAAGAACGCCGCGATGCGCGCGGCCACCACCGGGCCGACGTCGGGAGTCTCCTGCAGTGCCGCCTCATCGGCTGCGACGATTGCCAGCAGCGAGCCGAAATGGCGCGCCAATACGCGCGCGGTGGACTCGCCGACGTCGCGGATCCCCAAGGCATACAGCAGGCGCTCGAGTTTCGTTGCCCGGCTGCCCTCGATTCCGTCGAGCAGGTTCTCCGCCCAGCGCGTCGCGATCCTGCCCTTCTTCAGGGTTTCCGGCGTGGTGCCGTCGCGCTCGTGCGCCAGCGCGCGCAGGCGGGTCAGGTCGGCGAGCTCGAGGTCGTAAAGATCGGCCACGGTGCGCAGGGGCTGCGCCTCGGCGCCGCGCACGCGGAACGGCAGCTCGACCATGTCGTCGATCGACTCGCTGCCCAGGCCTTCGATGTCCATGGCGCGACGCGAGGCGAAGTGCCGCACCGCCTCCTTGCGCTGCGCGGGACAAAACAGTCCGCCCGTGCAACGCCAGGCCACGCCGTCCTCCTCGCGCGCCAGCGCCGAGCCGCACTCGGGGCAATCCGTGGGCATCGCCCACGGCTGCGCCCCCGCCGGGCGGCGATCCTCCTGCACCCGCACCACCTCGGGAATCACGTCGCCCGCGCGGCGCACGATCACGGTGTCGCCCACGCGCACGTCCAGGCGCCGGACCTGGTCCTCGTTGTGCAGCGTGGCGTTGGTCACCGTGACGCCGGCCACCGCCACCGGCGCCAGGCGCGCCACCGGCGTGATGGCGCCGGTACGCCCGACCTGCACGTCGATCGCCTCGACCGTGGTCAGTTCCTCGCGCGCGGGGAACTTGTGCGCGAGCGCCCAGCGCGGCGCGCGCGAGACGAAGCCCAGCAGTTCCTGCCAATCGTAGCGATCGACCTTGTAGACGACGCCGTCGATCTCGTACGCGAGCCGGTCGCGGCGCGCACCGATCCGCTCGAAATAGTCGAGGCAGCCCTCGGCGCCGATCGCCATCGCACCCTCCGGACAAACCGGAAGGCCGTACTCGCGCAACGACGCGAGCGTCTCGGAGTGGCGCGACGGCAGCGTCCAGCCCTCGACCACGCCCACGGCATAGGCATAGAAAGCCAGCGGTCGTTCCGCCGCCGCGCGCGGATCGAGCTGGCGCAGGCTGCCGGCGGCCGCATTGCGCGGATTGGCGAAGGTCCGCTCCCCGCGCGCGCGCAGGCGCGCGTTCCAGGCCTCGAAGCCGGCGCGCGGCATGTAGACCTCGCCGCGCACCTCCAGGACCTCCGGTGGAGCCTTGCCGCGCAGCACCAGCGGAATGCTGCGCACCGTGCGCAGGGTGTGGGTCACATTCTCGCCGGAGCTGCCATCGCCGCGGGTGGCGCCGCGCAGGAAACGCCCGCGTTCGTACCACAGGCTGATCGCAAGGCCGTCGAGCTTGGGCTCGACCGAGAACTCGATCGCCTCGGTGCCGACGCGCTCGGCGATCCGTTGCACGAAGGCACGCACCTCGTCCGCGGCGAAGGCATTGCCCAACGAGAGCATCGGCACCCGATGGACCACCGACGCGAATTCACCCACCGCAGCGGCGCCGACGCGATGGGTCGGCGAATCAGCGCTGCCGAACTCGGGATGCGCCTCCTCCAAGGCCTGAAGCTCGCGCAGCAGGCGGTCGTACTCGGCGTCCGGCACCGACGGATCGTCGAGCACGAAGTACCGGTGGTTGTGTTCGGCGATCTCGCGGCGCAGGGCGGCGATGCGCGATTCGGGCTTCATGTCGCCATGATCGCCGATCGGCGCCGTGACGCCAAAGGTCGCGTTGCGCCTACGTCGGCCCTGGCCAGGGCCGTCCCTACTGTGGACGCGCAGCGCTTCGCGTTGGGTCGAAGCGAGTCCGGGACCGTCGGCATCCGCGTGGCGGCGAGTTCCACTGAATGTTTGAGCCGACACGCGGATGGCGGCGGGCACGGACACCCCACGATCGCGGAGACCGGCATTCGCGACTGCGCTACCAGCTGCGCTTGATGACGTTGCGTTCCTGTTTGCGGTCGTAGGCGCGCAGTTCCTCGCGGATGTGCTGGATCCGTTGGCGGCCGAGGGCGTTGTGCTCCTCGTCCAGCACCTGGGCATCGAGCAGCTCGGCCACGCGTTGCGCGGCCGGCAGCATCATGTCCCAGGAATCGAGCGCCGGCAGCGGGCCGGGCAAGGTCATGAAAAAGGTTACGCCCGGCGTGCGCAGCGCGCCGACCCGGGCCATGTCGAACGTACCCGGCTTGACCATGCTCGCCATGCTGAACACCGGGCCCTTGGCCGGCTGGCCTTCGACCATGCGGTGGAAGATCTGCATGTCGCCGTACTCGAGGCCGACCTTCTCGGCCGCCACCACCAGTTCCGCCCCGCCGATGGTCTCGCCCGCGCGGGCGGCCACGAACAGCGAAACCACGCGCTCGAACCGGGCGTCGCCGCGCGCCCCCACGGCGGGCCGCTGCGCCAGCGGCAACTCGCGCTCGATCGGTTCGTCCGGGCCATCGTCCGCCGCGATCTCGCGGCCGAGGCGATCGAGTTCGTCCCGCATCCCGGGCTCGAGTCCGTCGCCTTCCTCGCCAGCGCCTGTGCCCAGGGTCGGCTCGACCCGGCCTGCCGGGCGGCGCTCGGTGCGCTTGCCCTGCTGCGGCCTGCGCGGACGACCGAAGAAGTAGATCACCGCGAGCAGGATCGCGCCGAGCACGGCGATGACGATGCGCAATACGGTGGCGTCGCTCATCGGCTCTACTCCGCCCGGATATCGCTGGGGCTTGCTGACACCATGATGCCCGATGCGCGCAGGCGGCTCAGGCCGCGCCCGCAAGTTTGGTCGCTTCGGCCAGGTCGACCGTGACCAGGCGCGACACGCCGGCTTCGCGCATGGTCACGCCACAGAGCTGGCTCGCGGCTTCCATGGTGATCTTGTTGTGGGTCACGAACACGAACTGCACGCGCTCGGCCATCTCGGTGACCATGCTGCAGAAGCGGCCCACGTTGGCCTCGTCCAGCGGCGCGTCGACCTCGTCGAGCAGGCAGAACGGCGCCGGGTTGAGACGGAAGATCGCGAACACCAGGGCCACCGCGGTCAGCGCCTTCTCGCCGCCCGAGAGCAGCGAGATGCTGGTCACGCGTTTGCCTGGCGGGCGCGCCATGATGGTCACGCCGGTGTCGAGCAGGTCGTCGCCCTCGAGTTCGAGGTAGGCGTGGCCACCGCCGAACAGGCGCGGGAACAACTCGCCCACGCCCTGGTTGACCTTGTCGAAGGTCTCCTTGAAACGCGTGCGGGTTTCCTTGTCGATCTTGCGGATCGCGCCTTCGAGGGTCTCCAGCGCGGTCGTGAGGTCGGTCAACTGGGCGTCGAGGTACTGCTTGCGTTCGGATTGCTCGCCGTGTTCCTGGATCGCGGCCAGGTTGACCGGCTCGAGCCGGCGGATCTTGCCGTCGAGGTCCTCGAGCTTGGCCTGCCAGGTCGGCGCGTCGGCCTCGGGCGCGAGCTCCGCGCCGATCGCCACGACATCGAAGCCGGCATCGGCGATGGCCTGCGCCAGGGTCTCGGCACGCAGGCGCGTGCCCTGCTCCTCCAGCCGTTGCAGCGAAAGCTGCTCGCGCAATTCGCCGAGCAGACGCTCGACCCGGTGGCGCTCGACATCGAACTGGCGAGTCTCGGCATCGAGATCCTCGAGCGCCTTGCGGGCATCGACCAGCCGCCGATCGACCAGCAGGCGCTGGTCGAGGCAGACCTTGCGTTCAGCCTCGAGCTCGGCGATCGGCTGGCCGCCCGTGGCGAGCTGGGTCGCGATTTCACCGGCCCGCGACTGCAGGCTCGCCTGTTGCGCGGCCATGCGCGCCAGGGCCTGTTCCAGCGACCCCAGGGCCGCGCGCTTGGACTCGACCTGCAGCGCAAGCTGGTGCGCCTGCTCGCGCGACTCGCGCGCCTCGATCCGTGCCTCTTCGCGCCGCTCGAGCAGCTCGCGGCGCTGCTGGTCGAGACGCCCGCGTTCGGCCTCGAGGTCGCCCATGCGCGCCACGCCGGTTTCGAGTTGGCCACGCGCAACCCGGGTCTGTTCCTCGACCTCGCGCAGGCGCGCCTTCAGTTCGGTGGATTCGAGCCCGATCTGCGCATGGCGCTGTTGCGCCGCGTCGAGTCGTCCCTGCTGGCTCTGCAGCTGGCCGGCGATTTCCGACAAGCGGCGATGGCCGGCATAGAGGCTGCGCTGGGCATCGTCGCGCGCCGTTTCGGCATCGCCGATCTGGGCCTTGATCTCGTCCAGCCGCGCGATCAACGCGGCGACTTCGCGCTCCAGCGCCTCGCGACCGGAGGCCAGGGCCTGGATCTCGCGCTCGCGCGCCAGCACGCCGACCTGGGCGCCGCCGGCACGGATCACGCGCACCCAGTCCGCGCCCATCCACTCGCCCTTGGGCGTCACCACCGACTCGCCTGCCGGCAGCCTGCGCGCGATCTCCTGCGCCTGGCCCAGCGTCTCGGCGATGCGCACGCGCGCAAGCAATCCGACGATCGCCGCGGGCCCGCGGACCACGCTGGCCAGGGTCCCGGCCGCGCCCGCTTGCGCCGTTCCGGCACCGACCAGGGTGACATTGGCCTTGCCCACGGCATCGAGCTGCGCCGCCAGATCGTGCGGGGCGTCATGCACCACGCCATCGAGCCAACCGGCCAGCACGGTCTCGACCGCGCGTTCCCAGCCGTCGCCGACTTCGAGTGCCTCGCCGACCCGGCGCTCGTTCGACAGGCCCAGCGAATCGAGGAACTGCCGGGCCTCGCCGGCCTCCTGACCCAGCGCCGAATGCTGCAGCGCCTCGAGCGAGGACATGCGGCCCTGCGCGGCCTCGAGCGCCTTGCGCCGATTGGCAAGGTCGGATTGCGCGTGTTTCTGGGTCTCGAGGAGCGTGTCGAGCGCCGCCTTGCGCTGGCCCATCTCGACGGTATTCGACTCGAGCTGCGTACGCTGCGTGTCCTGGTCGCCGACCAAGTTCCTGGCAGCGTCGGCAATCGCCACGACATCGCTCTGCACGCGCTCGGCTTCGAGCAGCTCGAGCCGGCGCGCGATATCGAGCGACTGCTTGTCGAGGTAGTCCAGGCGCGTGCGTTCGACCTCGGCGGCGCGTCCGGCCTCGCTGCTGCCCCTGGCATAGGCGTCCCAGCGCAACTGCCAGTCGGCCAGCGCCTGCTCGGCGCCCTTGAGCGCCTCGCCCTTGGCATCGGCATCGGCCGCCAGCGCGGCGATGCGCGGTTGGTGCTCGGCCATCGCGGCGGAAAGCAGGGCGACCTGCTCGTGGTCCGCTCGCAGGTGCTCGACCACTTCGGCCAGCTGCGCCTGGGTTTCCTTGCCGGCGCGCGCGAGGCGCTCGGCCAGGTCCTTGTTGTGCTGGATCTGCTGCTCGACCCGGGCGATCTCGCTGCCGACGCGATAGACCTCGGCTTGGACCTTGTTGAAGCCGTCGGTGGCGACAACCTGGCGTTCACGGAAGCCCTCGAGCTGGGCCTCGACACGGCGTTGCTCGGCGACCTGCTTCTCGATCTCGAGTTCCAGCGCCTTGAGCGCCCCGGACTTGCCGGCCAGCTCGGCCTCGTGGGCCTTGAGCGAGAGCGCCTTGAGTTCGGCTTCGACCCGCGCGTGCCCGGCCTTGAGCTTCTGCCAGCGCTCGGCCGCGCGGGCCTGGCGGTTGAGGTGCTCGAGCGTCTTCTCGACTTCGTTGCGCACGTCGTTGAGGCGGTCGAGGTTCTCGCGCGTGGCCTTGATCCGCGACTCGGTCTCCTTGCGCCGCTCCTTGTACTTGGAGATGCCGGCGGCCTCCTCCAGGTGCATGCGCAGTTCCTCCGGCCGCGCCTCGACGATCTGCGAGATCATGCCCTGTTCGATGATCGAATAGCTGCGCGCGCCCATGCCGGTGCCGAGGAACACATCGACGATGTCGCGCCGGCGGCAGCGCGAGCCGTTGAGGAAATAACTCGACTGGTTGTCGCGGCTGACGCTGCGCTTGACCGAGATCTCGTTGAAGCGCGCGTACTCGCCGCCGACCAGCCCTTCCGCGTTGTCGAAGATGAGCTCGACCGTGGCCGTGCCGACCGGCTTGCGCCCGCTCGAGCCGGAGAAGATCACGTCGCTGAGGTTGTCGCCGCGCAGCCGGCTGGCGGCGCTCTCGCCCATCACCCAGCGGATCGCGTCGATGATGTTGGACTTGCCGCAGCCATTCGGACCGACGATGCCGGTCATGTTGGTGGGCAGGTGCAGGGTGGTCGGGTCGACGAAGGACTTGAAGCCCGACAGCTTGATCGTGGTCAGACGCATTCTCTGGATTCTTCTGGCGCGGTCGCAGGTTGCCGCAAGGCGGATTGCCGGCAGCGGAGCCTTCCGCTACCTTCCGCGCCCGCCTGTTGGTGAGTCTCGAGGAAGGAGCTTGCGGTCATGCCGAGCCAGCCATCGAAGTCGCTGGACACGTTTCCGAACCCGCAGCCGGGCCGCGATTATACCATCCGGATGCGGATTCCCGAGTTCACCTGCCTGTGCCCGAAGACCGGGCAGCCGGACTTCGCCACCCTGCACCTGGAGTACGTGCCTGAACGCCAGTGCGTGGAGCTCAAGAGCCTCAAGCTCTACCTGTGGAGCTTTCGCAACGAGGGCGCATTCCACGAGGCCGTGACCAACCGCATCCTGGACGACCTGGTCCGCGCCACCCACCCGCGCTACATGCGCCTGTCGGCCGAGTGGTACGTGCGCGGCGGGATCTACACCACCGTGGTGGTCGAGCAGCGCAAGCGGGGCTGGAAAGCGCCCCCCGCGGTCACCCTGCCCTGAGACGGGGACCGCAGGTCCCGCGGCGGCACCCCGGCGAGCCCGGGGTGCCGCATGCAGCGGCCCTTATTCGAAGCCGTTGGCGAACAGGCTGTCGGCCACGGTGACGTCGAAAGCCGGCGAATTGGCGCTGCCGTTGCCGGCCAGGTCGGACTGGAAGGCGACCAGCGTGTGCACGCCGCCACCGACCAGCGTCGCCAGGCAGGTCCAGTTGCCGGCCGCCCCGAGGATGATGGAGCAACGCTGGGTCGGCCCTTCGAGCACGCGCATCTCGGCACCACTTTCGGCGCCGCTGCCAGCCACTGTCACGGCAGGCGACTGCGGCGTGGTCGGCCCGGTGATCGCCGGCGCCGAGGGCGCCGTGCGATCGATGGTGAGCGCCAGTGCCGCACTAGGGGTCGTGACGGCGGGTCCGATCGAGGACCGGGCCGCGATGCCGTGCGGTCCTTCGGACAGGCCGGTAGCCGTCGCGCTGTAGACACCGCCGCTGCACACCACCGGCGCACCCACGTCAGCGGCTGCTTCGCGCAACTGGACGCTGTCGCCGTTCTGGCAGCTGCCGGTGAACACGGGATTGGCGTCGTTGGTGTTGTTGTCGGTGCTGCTGCGGCCGCTGTCGGTGGCGGCGCTGAGGTCCGGCACGCCCGGGATCACCGGCTGCGGCGGTCCGCCGCTGGGCAGTTGCAGGCACCACTCGGTGACCTGGCCCACGTCAACGCCGGCGAGATCCTGCGCGAACAGGGTCCAGGTGCCCGCGATCGCCGCGCCGTTGAAACCCGAAAGCGGGTCGCTGGGGCGATGCGTGCCGCCGATCGCCGGTGGCGTCGTGCTGCACTGGTCCTCGGCCGCCGTGGCCGCGGCGTCGTCGAGCGTGGTGTCGAAATCGTTGGCCGAGCAGCCATTGGCGGAGATCGCCGGCGCCCCCGGCCGGTCGAACAGCCTGACCGGCGCCGCGACGCCATCCTTGCTCAGGCGGATCAGGAGGTCGCCGACCCAGGTATGGGTGCCGCGCAGGGTGACCTTGAGGTTCGACACCGCTCCCGGCGCGTTGACCACCAGGGCCTGGCTTACACCGGCCGCCGGGCTGTCGGGAATCACCAGCGGACCGCTGGAGCAGACCAGGTTGGCGGTGGTGAACCCGCGGGTCGCCGAAATCGGCGAGTCGCCGCAGCCATTGACCGCCCGCACGCGCCAGAAATGCGCGGTATTCGGCGCCAGGCTGGCGACGGGCTGGAAGCTCGTCGCCGGCGCGACCACGTTGCCGGTCTCGACGATGGCGGAGAAGTCCGCTGCGGTCGAGACCTGGACCACATAGCTGGCGGCGCCGGGTACCGCGCTCCACGACAGGGTCGGGCGCGGCACCACGCCGGTCGAGCCATCCGCCGGCGTCAACAACGTGGGGCCGGCCGCCAGCAGGGCGTCGATGCGCACTGCATAGGTCGCGTCGCGCACGATCGGCGGATCGCCCATCGCCGCACCGGCGCCGGTTCCCCGCACGATGACGTTGTAGGTCCCGGCGGCAGCGCCTGCGGCCGTGGACAGATTGAAGGTCGAGGAGCCCGGCGGGTTGACGGGGTTGGTGCCGAAGGCCGAGGTCGGGAACACCGCGTTATCGAGCCCGGGCAGGGACAAGGTCACCGGGTTGGCATAGGTCCCGAAGCGGGTCAGGGTCACGGTGCGCTGCGGCGAGGGGGTGCCGGCGCAAACGGCCGTGCTGCCCGCGTCCAGCGCCAGCAGGTAGCTGTCACCCGCCGGTGGCGCGAAGCCGCCGATGCCGTAGGTGTCGACCGATTGCGCCGTACCGCCGCCTTCGTCGCGGTTGTCGGTGTAGATCGCGATCGCGTTGTCGAGCACGATGTCGAGGCCGTTGTAGTCGCCCCACTCGAAGTTGTCGTTGATGTTGGGCGACTTGACCGTGGTCAGGCGCGTCGGCGCGATGAAGGTCACGCCGCCGTCGTCGGATCGGCTGTAAAACAGGTCCACGCCGGTGCGATCGGCGTTGATGCGGGTGTCGTAGTAGATCACGTGCACGCGGCCGACCTCGTCCACCTTGAGCCAGGGGTGGAAGCGGTCGACGGTGTTGAGGTCGGTGCCCTCGTGCGCCAGCGTGGTGGCCCAGGTCGCGCCGCCATCGGCGGAGCGGCCCACGACGATGCGGGCGTGGTTGTTGGCCGGCGTGCCGCTTTCGGCCGCCGTGGTATCGGTCCAGGCCGCGTAGATGCGGTTGGCGAAGGGGCCGCCGCTGAGGTCGGTGTCGGCCGAGACGTAGATGAATGCGCGTCGCACTTCCATCGAGGGAATCGCGAAGTCGAAGCGATCGTTGAGCGGCGACACCACGACCGCGGGCGCGAAGGTCAAGCCGCCGTCGATCGACTTCAGCACCCGCACCTGGGCCGGATTGGCCGCATCGATGGTCGGGTAGAAGTAGTAGACGTTGCCGCTGGTGTCCGAGCTGATGTCGCTGCCGATGCCGCGCCGGGTCGGGTCAAGTGTCAACACCGGCGAGTAGGTCAGCCCGAGATCGGTCGAGCGCGCGAACTTCTGCACGTTGCCCTCGTGCCAGCCGATGTAGACGTTGTCGCTGTGCGGCGAGGCGCTGACCATGTCGACATGCAGGTACTCCTTGTCGGCGCCACTGCCGACCAGTTGTACCGGCGTGACCCAGGTCGCGCCGTTGTCGGTCGAGCGGTAGGCGTGCACGCCGCAGCCGGCGCCGCAGGTGGTCAGGGCCGAGGTATAGGCGATGGTGCCGTCGATCGACCAGCCCACCGTCGGATCGCAGCAGGTGGCCGGTCCTGGCAAGGTGCCGGCCATGGACCAGGTCTCGCCGCCGTCGCCCGAGCGCCACATGATCTGGCGGAAATCGGCGTCGGTGCCGTTGGTCCCGGCAATGACGAGGTCGCGATTGACCGGATTGATGGCCACCGCCGATTCGGCGGCGCCGACCGGCGAACTGATCCTGGCCTCGCCGTCGAGCAATTGCGGTGCGTAGGCGTCGGCTGCCGGGATGCCCTCGTCGAGGAACGCGAAGCTGCCGTCGTCCAGCCGGGTGATGCGGGTGTGGATGCGCCCGTCGTAGAGATAGCCGCGGTAGTGCATCCTGAACGCGTTGACCGCCGAACGCGGGTACTGTGCCTCGCCCTCGCGCGGCAGCTTCGGGTTCGCGCGCCGTTGCAGCACGCGGAAGAAGGCCGGGATCGGGTCGCGCAGCAGGTGTTCGGTCGGTGACAGCAGCGCCACGTCGGCGCTGGTCAGGGTGTAGTTGCGGTCGTCCCAGGGGCTGAAACGCGCGAAGGCGGCATAGTCGACCGTGGGATCGACGCCGCGCGATTGCACGATGTTGGGCTGGATCGGGGCTGCGGCCGTGGCACCTGCAACCAGCATCAGGACCAGGCTGAGGAAACCGGCGATGCGAATCATGGATATCCCCCGAATCGAACGCCCGTCCCAGCCATGCGGGAGCCGGTCGTTCCGTTTGACGACTGGTCGCCGGCATTCCTGCCTGGCGGAGGCCCGGACCGTGCGCGCCCCGCCAGTCTGGCGTTGCCGCGCTGGAGTCCCCAACGGGGTCCGGGTAACAGCGCAATGAGGGTCGGCGAGTCCGGAGTCGGTGTCAAGTTGGAGCCCTCGCTTGGGGCGATGGGCTGGCGGAGAGGGTGGGATTCGAACCCACGAGGGGGTTTCCCCCCTGGCGGTTTTCAAGACCGCTGCCTTAAACCGCTCGGCCACCTCTCCGGTGCATGCCGGTGAATTGTAGCGACTGCCCTGCCGTGGGAGCGGCTTCAGCCGCGATCCGAGGAGCTTCGGATCGCGGCTGAAGCCGCTCCCGCAGGTTGGTTGCCGCG
>Ga0209254_10001197_pt1 | contig 23015 bp, 19 predicted proteins | sample FrelakmetDIP11DI_FD_187148 | JGI IMG/M metagenome (GOLD analysis project Ga0209254, IMG submission 187148) | Freshwater lake sediment microbial communities from the University of Notre Dame, USA, for methane emissions studies - DIP11 DI (SPAdes)... | ecosystem: Environmental > Aquatic >...
CATTTTGTCTACTTGCGGAAGCAATATGACTAGGACTGCTGGAATAAATATAGGAAATATCAATGCTCCTATACCCAGGAATAACAAATACTTTCTCAATGAATTGTCCTGATTTTGCCATTTTTTAAATGTATTCAAATCATCCTCCCTGATGGACCTTTTTGCTGCCCAGCTATTGATTATTCAGTCAATCGCTTACCATAATTTCACTGCTTATCCATGCCCGGAAAGAAGGATATTCTGTATTTTGCCAGCATATCCAATCAGACCTCGCTGATTAAGCTTAATCGGTCAATTTCAATTCCGATCAATATCATCTTCAGTATATAGGATTACCCCACGGTTTGCAATATGCTACTATAAGTTACCTTCAATTTTCCCCATACAGCATTTGCCTGGTTGGGGCAACAAAGGGTACACCTTCCGCACAGGCTGGTCAGCAAGCAAGGTCCTTAATCCTGTTATCAATTATGAAAGGTTTTATTATTCGTTAAAAATGAAGATGTTATAATTATCATTAATGAATCCTTAAGCACGCTCAAGGAATTATCCAAACTTATGATTCCCGAATAATTTAATAAATTCGTATCGATGTGGAGTGACTATGAATGCACAATATCCCCATCTCCTCGCTATAAAAGAAGGAGCCTCTGCAGGAAAGACTTACCCGTTGGAAGGGATTGAAATCCTCATCGGTCGCGAGCCAACTTGCACCCTCCAGATCGATTCTCCCGGTATATCACGCAGGCATGCCCGACTCCTATTCCAAAATAATCAATACCTGCTCGAAGACCTTGGCAGCAGCAATGGCACTTTTGTGAATGGAGAACGGATTTCAGCCCCCTGGTTATTAAAAAACGGTGACATCGTAAGTATGGGGAAGATGATCCAGCTGGAGTACCAGGTGGCGTTGCCTCCAGTGTCTGCGACGATGATCGAGAGCGAGCTACCTCTGGTAGGTGGAACCATCATCGAGGCTGCCCCTGAGAAACCCTTCGTACCCACTCAACCACCTCCAGCCCCTCGGGCAGCAGTTCCACCTCCTTCGGTGGCAATTCCACCCCCTCAAGAACCACAAATGACGATGATCGGCCAGGAACTGCCCATTTCACAAGAGCTCTCTCCGCCACAATTGATCGTTACCATCGCTGGCCAGGCACTCAAGACATATTCTTTGGTCAAAAACCGGGTGACCATAGGTCGCCTCGAAGAAAATGAGATCGTCATCGATTCACGGATTGTCTCGCGTCATCACGCTGTCCTGGAGCGCTCGCCAGCCGGTTACCTGCTGACCGTAATACCAGAAGCGGGAAACCCTGTGTTATTGGATGGCAGGCCCTTGACCGCTTCGCATAAACTCCGACATGGCGATATATTGCGGATTGGCAGTCTCGATCCTGGCATGATGGTTACGATGACCTATGTCGACCTGTCCCAGGCAGTAGAGACACAGGCTTCCCCGATCCAATTTAGTGAAAAGAATATCATCCAGATTGGTCGAGATGCCAGCAATGATGTTGTTCTGAATTCACCTGTGGTCTCAAGTTACCATGCACAGATCGAGCGTGTCGGTCAGCGTCACCGCTTGACCGATCTGCGCAGCACGAATGGCACCTTTATCAATGATAAACGGGTCGAAGGGGATGTTTGGTTGCAGCCCAGCGATGTGATTCACATCGGCTCTTTCCGTTTTGTGATGGGCGAGGATGAGCTTGGCCAATATGATGAAAGCCGTGGTTTGCGGGTGGATGCACTCGACCTGAATAAATGGGTGCGCAAAGACTTAAACATCCTCAAAGATATCTCGCTGGCTTTTAAGCCACGCGAGTTCGTAGTTGTCGTGGGACAATCGGGCGGTGGAAAATCCACCCTGGTCGATGCGATTGCCGGGTATCGTCCAGCGACCCAGGGTGTGGTGCTGGTCAATGGTACGAATATCTACTCAAACTTTGATGTGGTTCAAAATGAGATCGGGTATGTACCCCAGCGCGATATCATCCATTATGAGCTCACAGTCTACCAGGCATTAAACTATGCTGCCCGCCTGCGTATGCCCAGTGATATTAAAAAAGCAGAACGCCACCAGCGCATCCTGCAGGTGCTTGAAGACCTTGACCTGGTTGAACGCAAAGATACCCCCATCAGCCGGTTGAGTGGTGGGCAGATCAAGCGTGTCTCGATTGGTGTGGAGCTGTTGACGAAGCCCGGGCTATTTTTCTTGGATGAGCCCACTTCTGGCCTGGATCCGGGAACTGAAACCGCCTTTATGCACCTGATGCGCCGGCTGGCAGATCAAGGCCGGACCATTGTCATGATCACGCATGCAACCAAGAACGTGATGCTGGCCGATAAAGTTGTTTTTCTGGCACGCGGCGGCTATGTTGCCTGGTTTGGCCCCCCGGAAGAAGCGCTGGATTATTTCAACCAATACCGCTCCGAACGCGAGCAGCGTGCCCACGAGATGGAGTTCGACCAGATCTATGCCATCCTGGATGATCCAAGCAAGGGGAAAGCACAAGATTGGGCAGAACGCTACCAGCAGCACCCGGCCTATCAGAAATATATCGTCGATGCACTGCAGTCTGCACGCACCCTGGTCATGAAAAGCCCCAAGAAAAAACAGCAAGAAAAAGTTGCCCGCTCAAAGAGCAGGTCGCGTGTCTCAGGATTTCGCCAATTCTTGATCCTCTCTGCCCGCAATATCAAAATCCTGTCTCGCGATCGAACCAGCCTGATCCTGATGCTTTTGGTTCCAGTCCTGGTTGCCTCGCTTGATTTTTTCCTGGCTCCCGCCATGGGAAAGCATTTATTCGATTACAAGATCGGAAATGCTGCCAATGCCTCTGTGACGATCTTCCTGTTAGCCATCAACTGCTTGTTGGTGGGAGGTTTCTCCCAGATGCGCGAGTTTGTTAAAGAAGCGGATGTTTACAAACGCGAGCGCCTGGTCAATTTGAAAATATTCCCCTATGTCGCCTCGAAAGCCTGGGTGGCGTTGATGTTATCTTTTTATGGGGCTGCAGCATTTCTTACCATTCGATTTCTGGCGTATGATATTCCCGCAACTCCAATAATAATCGGACTCTATTTTATTTCCATGGTGCTGGCGGTTTTAGCCGGCAGCATGAGTGGATTGCTTGCCTCTGCCATCTCAAAATCTCCCAGTGTTGCACCTTTATTGATGATTTTATTGATCATTCCGCAAATTGTATTGAGTGGCAGCCTGGCGCCTTTGCCCGAAAAAGTCACTGCGATTGCTTCGACTCGCTGGGCTTTCCAGAATTTTGCCGGTCTCACCGGGATGGGTTCCGATGTTGCTGCAGATCCTTGCTGGAAGCTAACCAAAGCAGAACGCGATCTGTTGTCCCTTGAACAAAAAACAGCTTTTGGTTGTAAGTGCATGGGGTTGGCGGTCTTTGACCCCAATTCATGTAATTTCCCAGGTGTTGGTCAGTTCTATAAACCGGAAATTGATCAACCTGCTCCTGTTGAACCTGCTGATCTCGGTCCTGAACCTGCAGAACCGGTCATCCCTCCCGCTCCTGAACCACCTGATGATCAGAATGACCAGGTGGCGATGGTCCAGTACATGAATGCCCTGCAGTCTTATCAGGACGATGTGAAGTTGCTTCAAGATAAATTTAGAAGCGAGATGAATTTGTATCGATCCCAGGCGGATCTCTATACCGCCCAAATGCAGGATTATCAGACAGACAGGATCTCATACGAGGCTACCCGTAGTAAAGCAGTTAGCTCTGCGGAATCATTGATCAAAGCTAGTATCGATAAAATAGGCTGGGCATTTGTCGATATCCGGGATATAAATACGTTGACAACCTGGGTAACCAAAACCTGGACCGCCCAAGTGATCATTATCGGCGTATATTTTCTGCTTATCCTGGTGTTTATCAAACGCAAGGATGCCTCCGCATAAGATGACGGGATTTCAATGAGGGTTCACATGAGAAAAAACCATTACTCTCCATTCAAGACAGGCTTATTACTGTTGGGCATTCTGATCTTTCTCCTCCAGGGCTGTGGAGCGGGAACGCAAAACGCCTCATCGGATGCAACCTTGATGGCCATCAGCCGTGCGATTGCAGGGACAGCCACAGCTGAGAAAGCAAATGCATCCAACGCGGGGGATTTGGCAACTGCACAGGCTGAAGCAACCCTCCAAGCCCAGAACATTTCTGCCACCCAAACAGCCCAACTCGCCAATCGAGATGTATCCAAGCTCGCCACTGCCACCATCGCCGCACCGATTATCGCTGAGCTGCCTACCTATGGTTTGGATGCTTCCAGTGGAAAAGTTGGTTGGATTCATAACCCGCTTACTTTGGAGGTCTCTGGTTATCAACAGTCTACTTATGGGAATGATTTTATGAACGTAACGGCGAAGAATTTCGTCCTGGCTGCGGATGTGACCTGGAATACCCAGTATGGCGATTCAGGCTGTGGTTTCATGTTCCGTTCGAATGGTGATCAAAAAAATCCGAGCCAATACATGCTGATTGCCACCCGTTTTGCCAATGGTCGGGTAATTTTTACTGCTGTAGCCGATGGTGAGCTTGCCAATATCCATGATTTCTATCCCAAGGATGCCGACCGTTCTTTCCAGTGGCAGAATGATACGACCAATCGAATTGCGATCGTGGCGCGCGATAACCTGATCGAAATTTATACCAACGGAACGAAAATTGGTGAAATCGACACCACCCAACCCCCTGAGCAGATGACGCTGCCGGCGAAGCCATTACCACCGGTCGATAACTCGGATACGGCTGCTCAGCAAGCATATGAAGATCAGTTGGCAGCTTATCAACAGTCCATTGAGCAAGCTCAACAGAATTTCCAGGTTGCCAAGGCGAACTACCAGGAAGGAAAAGCTGTATTTACAGATGGATTTTTAGGAATGCTTGCTGCCACGCAGGGTGGTCGCACGATGTGTAAATATGATAATGCCTGGTTATGGTTGCTAGAACCTTGATCATCGGAGGATATAAGTGAGTAATTCGAACTTAGTCGGACAAACATTAGGTGGAAGATATCAAATCCAATCTCTGATTGGCCAGGGCGGCATGGCATCGGTTTATAAGGCATACGACCCCAACCTGCGCCGGGCGGTGGCAATCAAGGTAATTCATCCCCATCTTTCCAGTAACCCGGAATTCTTCCGTCGCTTTGAAGAGGAAGCCACGGCTGTTGCTCACTTACGCCATCCTAACATCGTCCAGATGTACGATTATAACCACGATGGCGATCTGTATTTCATGGTGATGGAGTTTGTGCTGGGCGAAACCCTCCAAACTCGGTTGAAACGGCTGAATGCCTCCAAACGCCGATTGAGCATCAAAGAGGTGATTACCTTCACCGCAGAGATTTGTGATGCGGCATTTTATGCCCACCAGCGGGGCATGATCCATCGTGACATTAAGCCTGCCAATATTATGTTGGATGTTGATGGCAAAGCCATCTTGATGGATTTTGGTATCGCACGGATGGTCGGCGCTTCTCAACACACTGCCACAGGTGCCGTGTTGGGAACCGCAATGTATATGTCTCCTGAGCAGATCCAGGGACTTCAAACCGACGCCAGGGCCGACATCTATTCGATTGGAGTCATGCTCTTCGAAATGTTAAGCGGGAAACCCCCCTTCGAAGCCGATTCTGCCATGACCTTAATGATGATGCACCTGAATGATCCGGTTCCCAATCTCCAGGATCTCCAACCCGATACCCCACCTGACCTGCTGGTGCTCACCAATAAAGCACTGGCAAAAAAACGGGAGGAACGCTATCAATCCGCCAGCGAGCTGGCTGCTGCCCTGCGTAAATTGCCGGATCAAGCTCAAAAGACCCCTCCTGTTATTTCCCAACCACTGCCAGGCTCTCCTGAGGCCACCCTTATTGAAGCTGCGGTTCTGATAGATACAGGGGAAACCATCATCGAAGCTCCTGGTCCACTCACCCCGGCTAAAGAACCATCAAAACCCGTAGCCGCGGTGGTCAAGCCACCTCCGGCACAACCTCAATACCAGCCGACTCTTGTCGAGCAGGTTGTTCAGCCTGTTCAGCGCACAGCCCCACCTGCTGCTGAAGTCATTCCTGAAAGCATGCCCGGCGAGCGTAAGAAAAGTAAAGCCTGGATACCGATCCTCGTGGTGGTGTTGATCCTATTTGTAGGTGTAGGAGGTTACTTCGCCTACAGCAAGTTTTTTGCTGGTGGTGGTATAAATTCTCCAATCGCTTCTCCCACCGTGGATGCTGGAGCGTCGTTACCGTTACCCATTACGACCGAAGCGACTTTACCGCCGACTGCCACTTTACCGGTTCCCACACAAACCGAAATCCCCAGTCCAACCCCAACCGAAGCGCCCACTGCCACACCCGCTCCCGTCGTGATCGGCGGAGCAGATAAGATTGCCTTTTTCTCGGGGAAGAATGTTTGGGTAGCCAACCTGGATGGTACCGAGTTGACCCAGCTTACAACGGATAACACCGAAAAGACCTACCTGCGCTGGTTACCCGATGGGCAGACATTATCATATATCAGTGGAAAATGCATCGAAACGGTCTCCCTCTCGGGTGAAATTTCTCAAATAGCCTGCTTCAATAATGCCGATAAATTGGAAGGCTTTGAAGTATCACCGGATGGCAAACAGGTTGTCATCGGCTTGGATAGTCAAGTTTACCTGTTGCCGTTTGACCTGGAAGCTCTGTCTACTGCCTATTCACATGATAGTTTGTCAGCTTTGGCAACCTGTGCGAACATGGCGCCATACACACGTAATAGCGCTCGTTTTGCACGTTGGTCTTCAGATAGCCAAAGGTGGGCGCTTGTGGCTATGGTCCCCTATAATGGCATGCGCGCCGATGTTGTGGCAGTCTTCCCGGTTGACACCTGTTATACCGATAACTATGCCGCCTTCGAAGTTCAATTTCCCCCGCCTCACTTCACCTATCCAGGCTACGAAAAATTTCCTTCGATCCAGGATCTGGGCTTTGACGGCAATTCCTTATTTGCCCTTCACGGAATTGTACGCAACGATGGCTTTGGTGATCTCCATTTCTTCAATATGGATACCTTTACTTTTAGCGAGAGCGTAAACCCGATCAATAATACCTGCTGCTACCGGGATGCGCAGTTCAGTCCCGATGGCAGCTACCTGGTATTTGCTTTCCAGGATATCACCCTTGGGCAAGCCAGCACAACCAGGCTGTATTACATCCCGTTTGGAACAATTGGCACCGGGCAGATCTATGAACCCTTACCCTTACCTGAGATCACCGATCCGAAGGAACGTCCGCAACCGGTGCTTAGACCTGCCATTCCATAGAAGTGGCAGTCAAATCAGGTTCTGAACAATTTTTCAGCCCCAAAAAATAGGCTCAGGCAGGATACTACCCCTGACTCATCCTGGGAAGGGCTAACAAGCCCATAAGCCAACGGATGCTTCGGAATCAGGACTGCAGTCGTCCTTTTTCTGACCTCAATCCCCCCTTCCCATAGGCAGGTTTGCTTTCGTTACACAGTCTGGATTTCAACCACCAGCACAACTTTACGCCTGGGGTCGATTGCGAGAACGAAGAGCTAAAAGGGATAGAAACTCGAATACCAGGTTCGCTGCCAGGATCGAAGTTATATCTGCGTGGTCGTATGGGGGGCTCACTTCCACCAGGTCGAATCCCACAACATTTAATCCTTGCAAGCCACGTACGAGCTGTAAGATATGATAACTGGATAGACCTCCCACTTCTGGGGTGCCAGTACCAGGCGCAAAAGCTGGATCAACTGAGTCGATGTCTAACGAGATGTAAACTGGCCGGTCACTGATGATGGCATGCAGTTCCTGTATTATTGACGGAATTCCTGCTTCGAAAACCTGATCGATCGTAAAAATGCGTGCCCCCATTTTTCGCGCCTCAGGTAGATCATTGGCATCGCTGACGGGTCCGCGGATCCCAATCTGGATATAAGCATTGGTATCGATCAAGCCTTCTTCAATTGCCCGGCGAAATGGGGTGCCATGGCTGTATGGTTGCCCTGCGTACTCCTCGTCCCAGGTATCGGGATGTGAGTCGAAATGGATGACGGCCAGGGGTCCAAATTGGGCTTTATGCGCACGTAACAACGGCAGGCTGATCGAGTGATCGCCACCCAGGCTAATCACCGTCGTACTTTTCTGGAGGATGTCGCTGATTTCCTGGGTGATATTCCCCATAGTTTTTAAGATCTCAACCGGAACTACCTCGATATCTCCGTAATCGACGATCGTGAGTACATCTGTAGGTGAGACACCAAGGACATTGTTGAATCCCCACAGCAACAAAGACGATTCGCGTATCTTTCGAGGTCCAAAGCGTGCCCCGCTTCGATAACTTGTACCACTATCATAGGGGACACCGACGATAGCTACATCGACATTTTTTAGCTCACGACTGGCAGGCAGGCGCATGAAAGTTGTAATTCCATGAAATGGTTCCAGATGCGCACCGTAAGCTGGATTTGGGTTTTTATCATTCATGCATGGCTTCCTATCTTCGAATCTGGTGAGAAAAAGTGGAAATGGACTGGTAGCATATCTAGGTATTAATTGGAGCATTGATTATCGTTTATATTTTCAATTTTATTATACTAACTCTGTTCAATTGTAGATTCTGCTTAAAGATATTCATGATAGGAAAGAGCCTTATTATGTAAAAAATACCCATCAACAGCCACTTACTGCTGGTTGCAATCAACTTTCAACTCACTACCACCACCACGTTCACTTCCTTTGTCCTCTTTGTCGGGAAGGGCACAACATTCCCATCAATGGGCACACCATCCACCGATAATGATGCATGATTGCCACTGCCAGCCCGCTCCACCTCGATAAAGTAGGTCACTCCGCGGAATATTCGCCTGGCTTTGAAGCCCTTCCAACTTGGCGGGATGACCGGGGCAATTTTCAAGCCTCGATAAGTGGGTCGTATACCCAGGATCCACTGGGTACCTGCCACATAGGTCCAGGAAGCCGTGCCAGACAGCCATGAGTTGCGCCCATAGCCAAATTGAGGATGCTCTCGGCCGCAGATATTCCCACAATATACGTATGGCTCAACTTTGAACACCTCATGATCGCCGCGAGCCATCGGGTTGATCTGCTGGTAGTATTGGTATGCCAGGTCGTTTAAACCCAGTCGGGCAGCTGCAATGATCGCCCAGGTGTTGCTGTGGCAGAAGATTCCGCCGTTTTCCTTAGCACCGGGTGGGTAGGTGGTGGTGCCACCGATGCGCATGTCCCCGTGGGTATATGCGGGTGCCAGGAGCGCCAGGCCGAAGGGAGAATTGAGCCGTTCATGCGCACTGCCCATCGCTTGCCTGGCGCGTTCCTCGGGAGCGCACTCCCCAATTACTGCCCAGGTCTGTGTGTTCAAGCCGATCTGGTGATATTCCTCCGCCTGCACTCCCACCGGTCTTCCCTCGTCGTCAAAAGCGCGTGCGTACCACGCCCCATCCCATGCAACCCTGTTGATGATCCCTGCCATTTCACCGTGCAGACTCCGGTACTGTTTACCCTCCTCCGCCATTCCAAGCTGGTCGCATAGCTCTGCCAGGTCGAGCATTACCCGGCAGAACTGCTGAGCTGCCATCACGCTCTCAGCTTTACCCGAGCCATGGTCCAGGTTCATGGTATCGTCCCAGTCCGAAAAACCCAGGCGCGGCAAGCCTTGTGGACCTCGATGTGTCAGCGTGAAATCCACCCCACGTTGCATATGCCCCCACACAGAATCATCGCCCTCATCCGCATATGGGATGCGTTCGTCTAGGTAGGAAAAATCTCCCGTCTCGCGCAGGTAGGCGCACACCGCCAGCACCAGCCACAGGTGGTCATCACAGAACCACTGCGGTTTTTCAGGGTACTCGGCTGCCAACCCGGCTCCGCCTTCCCCGGTCAGTGGGAAAACCTGGTGCCAGGTATGCCCATCCCGGAACTGCAGTTTCCACAGTGTCGACAGGTTTTGGCGCGCCCGCTCAGGCGCATTCTGTACCACTGCCAATGTATCCTGGGCTGAGTCGCGCGTCCCCATGCCTCGTCCAAGCCCTGTCTCATACGCCGAAGCAAAGCGCGACCAGAACAGTGTTGCCCGGCATTGCACCTGGTTCCACACGTTCAACATGGCATTCATCCTGGCATCCGGGGTCTCAACCTGGAATTTACTCAGGTAGTTATCCCACTCAGCTTTTTGGTCAGTAAAAGCCGCTCGCACATTTTCCGCTTGCATGTAATAGGCTACCAGTGGGGCGATTTGCTCCACTGCCTCGCTTACCCCCAGGATGTAGATGATCTCCTTCTCCTCGCCGGGACCCAGGCGGATTTCATGGCACAGCACGCCTACGTTATTTCCTCGCCCGCTCTGTGAGTTATTGAATGTTCCAGTCTCCACCACGGCCGGGTTCGATAGATCCCGGTAGCCACCGATAAATGTCTCCCGCTCCGTATCGAAACCGCTCGGAGGCAGGCTGCTGGCAAAAAAACTGGTGGTGGGGCGGAATGTGGTGTTGACGTAGATGATCCCTTTTTCTACGCGGCTGTGCAGCACGTGCTGTCCCCAATCCAGGTTGTTCAAGTCGGCCTCTGCATTCCACATGCTGAACTCAACGTAGCTGAAGGAACGCAAAAGCCGCTGCCGCCTTGATGCATTGCGCAGGTGCATTATCCACAACTCGCAGGCTGCTTCCGCTTTATTCGATGGATTGGGTGCAGGTGTATGCGGCACAAAATAGGTTAACTCACATTGGATTCCCCGATAGCGGCTGGTGATGCGTGTATAGCCCGGCCCGTGGCGACACTCGTAAGCCTGTAGCTTCCGCTCGGGGATGGGCTGCCAGGTCGGGCTCCAATACACACCACTTTCCTGGTCGCGCAGGTAGACATAGCGCCCGGGCTGATCAACCGGGACGGCATTGTAGCGGTAGCGGGTCACACGCCGGTTTTTAGGATCGCGATCGAAGGAGTAGCCCCCGGCAGTGTTCGAGATGATCCCACCATAGCGCCCTTCGCCCAGGTAATTGATCCAGGGCGTGGGTGTATCCGGTCGCGTGATCACATACTCACCGCTGGCCTCATCGAAAAATCCAAATTTATTGGCGATCTTTTCGTTCTGCATGGCTTTACTCCGGGTGGCACAATGCCGAATAGATGAGAGCTGCTTAGCAGCTCTCATCTATTCGCATGGTTAAATTTACTTGTGATGGGCAAATGATAAAGGATAGCTCGTTATATTGAGCTGCTACGCCCGCGCCTATTACCGCTTAACTTGTTTGTTGACTTCCGCCAGGACGGCATTGACCTTTTCCTTAGTAATACCGAGCTGTGCTGCTTGCGGCATGGAGAGGATCATGTTAAGGGTCATACCTTTTGCCATCGCCACCATTGGGTTATTCGCAACGCCTGGCATTTGTTTTTCCAACACGGCTTTTGCCTGTGGATCGTTTAAGAGTTCTCCGAGCGTGGTATCGAGTGTGAATGCCATAAATAGCCTCCTAAAAAAATATATTAGATGAAGTTGAATGTTTTCGAGAATCTTGAGAAAATTTTATCATGAAAAGTCTTCCCAGCCTCAGCACCTGGTCCATTAACCGGTGCCTATGCTTCTTCACCTTCCATGCGATCTGCAGTACCCTGATACAACTCCCATCCTTGACTCAGGATGACAGCTTGAGCCGCCAGAAGCCACAGGAAAAACAATGTCAAGACGATGGCTACCCCATTTAGGATGGTGGTTAGGTTGGCCTGAATGTTGGCGAGAAGTGCTGTTACATTATCCATCGATGATTGAGATTGAACGACCATCTTTTCATACTCACCCAGGCTGGATGAAATCACTCCAACCCCATCTGACATGGTCACCAGATTTTCTTGTATGGATCCCATATTGTCATCGGCGGTACTGAGTTTGATCGACATTTCAACAAATGTATTCGGCAGAGTTTCGAGGTTTGCTGCCAACTCGCCTAATGAATCCGCCAAAGGTTTCTCCGGGTTGTAGGATTCACCCGTCTGGCCCACGAGATTACCCAACAACGGTGTGGCACTCAATATAAAACGAAAAGCATCCAGAGATTTAATCGTGCTTTCGAGAACTTGCGCAGCCTCTTGGGCAGTGTACAGCGAAGATGTGGCTGCTTCCAGTGTGGAAGGTACGGTATCAGACATGATGGTGTTGATATCCATGAGCATTGGCGTGGTATTATCCACCGTGGTAGCAGTCGTACTCAACATGGTTGATAACGCATCCAGGCTATCAACAGTAGCTCCCAATGCCTGTCCAGTAATTTCCATGACATTTTGGCTGGTGGTGACACTCTCGCTGAGCGTGTCGATGGTGGCATTTGCAAAGCTGGTCACGGTTGGTTTTGCTACCCACACTGCAATAAGCCCAGCCAGACTGATCCCTAAGCCCAGGATACCAGCGATCATGACCAATACCCCCAGGATCCGACGTATGATTTTCATAACACCTCCTTTTCTCTCTTTAGTGTGTTCGGGTTATGATGTAAATATACTACTTAATCGAACAGATCACCATTTTGATTTTCCGTAATGACTCACGGCTCCGCATTTTCACATCACCTGAAAATTTTTTGAGAACCCTTATTGGAGATGGGTGGGTAATTACGATTATATAAAAAATGAAAGACCGCCTTATCCATAAAGGGAAATCTCATTAAATTTAAAATCTGCTAATTGATATTGAATATATATATATCTAAAAAACGATCATTCAGAATCTCTAACACCACACATGGGGTATACTAAACCTGTTATCAGATCGATCTCACAAAATCCAAACATGATATAGACATGTACCAGGCTGCGATTTAATCCTTGACCAGACAGGAGACTATTAATCATGCTTCACAATCGTGAGGAAGTTATCGCCCGCGCCATCCGGGAGTTTGAGCTCCTGGATAGTCTTCTTGAAAAACTGGCCAACGAAGATTGGGACAGGTTGCTGATCCGCCCCGAATCAAAAGACCCCTGGACGGTGAAGGATGCCATAAGCCATATCACCTATTGGAAAGCCGACAAAGCCCGCTCAGTCAGGGGGCAGCCGCGCCGGCCTGATTGGCGTGGATTGGACGAAACCGAGGAGAACCATAACATCTACTTGATCTGGCACGACCGTTCTCCTCAGGAGGTGCTTGCCTGGCACAGGCAAGTTCAGGAGGATGTACTGGTCACCCTGAGAGAAGCGCCCGAAGAATGGTTCAGCTCTAAAGAGCACAGGCCTGACTGGCCATACGACCTCGATGGACATTCTGCCTTCCATCGGGTCAAGGACATTGTACGGACGCTTAAAACCAGGTCATGAGCTGGGTGGTTGGTGGCGGTCATTGACTGTGCAGGTTAATTTTTAGCATTTTATCTGCTGAGTAAATCAATAAAAAGGATAATAAATCATGAAGAGAATTTGTATCGTGGGGGCTTCCGGTAAGCTTGGGCAGTACATGGTTCAGCACGCCCTAAACCGGGGCTACACAGTGGTTGGTGTATGTCGAGAAAAAAGCGTCCCCAAGCTTGAGCCGTTCAAAGAGCAGATCACAATCATTCCTGGGATGACGAATGACCCCCAGGTCATCAAGCAGGCGGTTGCAGGGTGTGACGGAGTACTCACCGTCTTGGTACCCTGGGGAACTCACCATTACTCGTCGGGAACAGCCCAGGCTGTTCTCGACCATTCGAAACCCGGAGCGCGCCTCATTTTCTCCTGTGGTTGGCATATTACGCTGGACGGCAAGGACATCTACCCTCCGTCCTTGCAGAGAGAAGAGAAACTTGCCCGCTGGCTTGGGCGGTTGATCCGCATTGTGGATATTGATGACCAGGTAGAAGCCTGCCAGCGGGTGTTTGCATCCGACACCAACTGGACAGTTGTGCGGGGAAGCGACCTGGAAGAAGGCGAGAGCCAGGGATTACCTGTGTGGAGCAGGCATGTCGGTGACCCCATCCTCGAGAGCAACCTCACCCGACGGGTGGATTATGCCCTCTTTATGGTGGCAGCTCTCGAGAATGACGAACTGATTCATGAGGCCCCCGCTATCGTAGGTTGCCAGACCCCCTCGGTCCTGGCTGCCAGCGCACTAGTCAAAGCGTGACAGGCTGGATTTATAGTCAAGCTTTAACGTTGGGTTATGATAATTGGGGCACAGGGTGATAAATTGGATGCGAGTCCAATAGGTTTCAAAAAAAAGAAAAGACCCTGAGGACTTGGAGATACTTCCTCAGGGTCTATAAATTGACTGAAGCACTTAATGTTCGAACATGCTTTCCATCGCCTGGTTTGCCTGGAGTGGTGTTGTCCCCATCGAAAACACCCATTCAGTGAGCAGAGATTTTACTGCCCGTTCTAGAATGGATTTCTCCTGGTCATTCAACTTGGAGCTGCGCTGGTAGTGTTTCAAGTCCCGCACCACCCGGCAGATTGAAGATAACTGCCCATCTTTTAATTGGTCTGTGAGCTGCTTTTTTCGCAGAACACGGTCCTCCAGCAAATTCTCATTCGGGCTGGTCAGGATGGGTAAGGTATTGATAAACTCATCGGGTGGGGTGGGTTCGCGCAGGCTATTTTGCCCCTCATCATTCATGGGAATCCAGATCGTCATGTCATTCATCCGAACAACATAACAGTTTTCCTGTTTTCCATTGATGGTCTTTTCCTCAATTTGGGTGATCTCACCAAGGCCAAATGTACAATGAATTACTTGATTGCCAACTTGAAAGCCCATGATACACCTCTCTCCCTATCCAATATATAAATCACGGATCAGGATGTAGGGCACCCTGATCCGGTGAAAATATGGTTTAGTTTACCAGCGTCGGCTACCGTACGATTTGCGAGGGCGCTCTTCGCGCGGACGGGCAATGTTCACCTTGATCTCGCGGTTATCCAGCATTTTTCCGTTTAACATCCGGATGGCGTTCTCCGCCTCTTCCTGGTTGTTCATCGTCACGAAAGCAAAGCCCTTCATGCGTCCAGTATCGCGATCCTTGATCACTTCCACTGCAACAACCGTCCCAGCTTCAGCGAATTTTGCGCGCAGTCCGTCCTCGGTTGTATCGTAGGACAGATTTCCAACATATAATTTTGCATCCATTCTTTTTTCCTTTTTTTAAGTGTGCAACTAACCTCAGTCATCCCGGCATCTAGGCAGCTGTTATAAGAGCATCCAGGATCAACTTCGAAAAAAGAAACCGCCATTCGATGCAGAATGGCGGCGTTTATAACCGAGCGCGAATCTGGAGTCCGTGTAAAGGTAATTATATCAGACTTTGAAGGGATAACAAGGTTTGGAAGATTATTATTTGCTAATCTTTTTAATTATCTTCCTTTCCATTCGCCGGATGACGAACGTTTTCCTCGGTTAAATTGATTTTGTAATCCAGCTAGAAAACCTTCCATTCTATTCAAAATACCTGGCTTTTCTTCAACCGGTGGCGGGAGTGGGGGTTTCTCCATGATCTTTCCATAAATGTAGCGGAATACCAGGTTTCCCGTGGCAATTGCCGGGGTTGCTAAAAGTGCCCCCAGGATCCCAAATGCCCCGGCTCCGGCGATGGTGCCAATTAAAACCACCAGGGTGGGGAGATTGACAGCCTCACCCATGATTTTGGGTACGATCAATTGATTTTCCATTAGCTGGACAAGCACGTAAAAAGCAACCACAATTAACGCAAAAACCAGATAGTTAATTTCAAAATTGGTGGATCCGAACAGCAGGGCGAGCAGAACCGCTGGGATAGCCGCCAGCGTCGGACCGACATTGGGGATCAGTTCCATCACTCCCGCAATAACACCCAGTAAAATCGCTTGCGGCAGTCCAAGGATCGTCGCCCCCAGCCAGATGACAAAGCCGATTAACAACATAAGCGTCATCTGACCGCGCAGGAAACCGGTCCAGGTCTGGCGGATGTTCGTCAGCAGCCCGTTAAGCTCCGGGCTATAATCCGTAGGGATCAGGTCTGCATACCAGTTCGTAAACGCTTCCGCGGTGAGTGACATTTGCAGCGACATCAACAACGAGAAAAATAATGATGCTATAACTGAAAAAGTGGGTCCCATTATATTTGCCAGGGTGCCCATCGCCTTTCCAAATCCACTGGTCAAATCAGCCACCGACAGGTTTAAACCTGAAACCCCAACCTGGCTCTCGGAGGCATAACTTTCCAGTCTTATAGAAAGGGAATCCAGGGTGGGTTGTAATATCGCTGATAATCCGGGGCTGGCTTGCAACGTACTCGATAGGGATTGGATCACCTCACTCAACTGACGGGCCACCAGCTGAGTGTCGATTTGCGTGACGAAGTTAAACGCCTGCACCAGCGATGGGACAGCCAGTAGGGGGATTAACACCACAATGGCTACCACAAGGAAATATATGAGTCCCACTGCCAACCCTTTTTTCATCCGCATGCGGCGCATCATGAACCGGATCAATGGATCAACCAATAAAGCCAACAGCGCTGCGCCGATCACCATCGGTATCACTGACCGCCCGATAAACAATACAACGATCACCGACAGGAACAGGAACACACCCATAATGTAACGCGTGGGGGCACTCCAGCGGTTGCTGGCCGGCGATGCCACCGCAACTGCGGTTTTCGCCACTGGTAGGCTGATTCTGGATGTTAACCCTGCTGTCGGAACTGCGGACGAAGCAGTCGGCATTTGAACCGGCGCGATTGTGGATGGATTCCCAGGTGCGAGGCTTATCTGATTCGATGATAAATCGGTTACCTGTTCAGCAATCTCGGTGCTGCTCGGTTCACCATCCACGCCGGGTTCGAAAGGTGGCGGTGTTTGCTGGAAGAACGCTTTGATCCGGTCTGCGCGCGAAAGAACCAGTGAAATCACAGCCCCGATGATCGCCCCGATTGAAAAGACCATCAATGCCAGCCTGCCATTACGTGATGGGTTTTTGTCATTGAGAGCATCATCTGTTTTCATACAGTTCTCCATGTTCTTCTATGAAAGTAATGTGTACCATATTTAATTGCATCAACCTGATGATGAACTACCCATGTAAAATAGATCGTTGAGCACAGGGCACCTCGAACGCTCAACCAATCGTCCGATTTAGTCTCTGTTCCCAGGCAGACCCACTGGAAATCAATTGACCTTCAGCGGGTCTGCCTTTTATCCGATGGCTTCTGACGAAAAATTAATAGTTGATCTTGCGCGGCAGAGTTTTAGCTTGCTCCACCCACTCCTGCACCTGGTTGAGGACGGGCAGCCTGCGTACAAGCTTCTTCTCCTCGTTCACCAATCCCAACTTGGCAAACAGGTTGTCTGGGTTGCGCTGGGCCAGCTCGACCACGGTGTCCACTCCCGCCATCTCCAGCAGATCGGCGTACTCTGACCCCACCCCTTTAATCCGGAACAAGTCGACGTGGTTGACCCACTTCAACACCAGGCTATGGCTGATTCCGGCAGCTGCGGCAATCTCTTCCCTACCCTTAGGGAATGCGCCTTTTTCCAGCAGGTCGAGCAGGTTGATAATACCAATTGTATTCAGCTTGGCGGCATACACCGGGCCTATGCCTTCGATATATTCCAGGTTGGATTTGAATTTATCGTCATCCTCCCCACTGATGGCAGCAACCTTGCTATCCCCAGAAAAAGCCTCAGCTGCGAGAGGTTCAACGGGCACTGCTGCAGGGGCAACTTCCTCGATTGTCTCAACTGGGGCTACAGGTATAACTGGGGCAGGCTCCTGCCTGGTTTCTTCAACCGCTGCAGCCACACCAGCCGCACCGACTACCGCTGCAGCCGGTTCGACCATTACAGGTTCTTGTTTGATATCTTCAGTAGCGGCGACCACACCAGCCGCACCGACTACCGCCGCAGCGGGAGCAGCCTCAACCGAGGCTGGCATAGGGATCTCTACAGATTTGACCGGTGTCGCAGGCTCAACCATGGCAACCTTGCGGGTGCTCCTGGCTTGTACAACGATCCCAAAGATCACCAGCAGGAGGAAAACGATGAGCAGAAGCGGTGAGGTATCGAGCATCACCTTCACCGGATTTTCCAACAATAAGGACACCGGTTTGAATAATGCTGTGTACACACCCACAATCAATCCCGCACCCAAAACAGACGAGGCAATGATGATCACCCACTTCTGCAGGTTGAGTATCAGGGTCACCGCTGCCATGGCAATCGCCACTACGATTCCAATGAGCCACACGAGCCAACCCCACGGCATACCGAGCCACAGCAGCAGCCCCACGGTCACAAAATAGCCCAGCGATGAAGCGATGATTGCCACTCCGAAGAGATAGAATGGGAAGGCGAGCACCGCAAACAGGATACCGACCAGTAAACCGACCACCCAGCTTGTGATCGTCGTCAAGAAACCCTCATTAAAAAGCACCTGGATGGACTGTGCACCTAACCAGAGGCCGAAGAAAAAACCCCAGATTGGTAGCAGGACCCGGAAAAGTTTATATCCGGCAAATGCGAGCGCCAACCCGAATAAGGACGCGATCAGGGCTGTGCAAGCCAGGGTGAAGAATAAATCCGTTGACATGTTTTCCTCCTCGAAAAATTGGTTTATTGGGTTATTAATTAATGAGTAATTATAAGACCGAAACAACCAATTCACAGACAGTATTCCAATAACTACCCCCTTGAATACAGAAGAAAATCAGAATCACTCAATTGACAGTTTTCAATTCGGCAGGAATATTTTCCGTTCAGCCTCAATCACCAAAGCCTTTTCCGCCTGACCGCCTAATTTATAAGCCCGGCTTAGCTGGGTGTACAGATCCCTCAAATCTTCTTCATCTGGCAATTCTGGCGGAACCGCCTCCCGCACAAATTGGAGGGCGTGTTCAAAGTGGATGACAGCTTCACTCACTGCCGATAGACGCAGTGCATCTCGCCCGGCAGCTAGGCTATACTGGAAGGCAGCCTGCCTCAGCCCGGTAGCCAGCGCATGGTGGGCCAGCACGGCTGCTAACTCCCCATCCTTTTCGAGAACTTCCAATGACCGCCTGTGGAAAAGTCGCCGTCGCGCATCCCCGGCTTCGGTGTACACCACATCGCGCAGCATATCATTGGTGAAAGTGTACGCACTGATCACTCCTGGCTGGATGGTTTCCAGTAAGAGCCGACCGCTGATCAATTCATCCAGGGCGGGTAGAGCCAGATCTTCGCTTATGTTTGAGATGGCGCACATGCGCTCAAAGGTGATCCGATACTCAAGCGCAGCTCCACTCGCTAATAGGCTGAAGGCGTTCGGACTGAGTCGATTCAAGCGTGAGCGGATTACATTATGCACAGTTGACGGGACACGCACCGCCTGCCCAAGATCGTGTTTATCGTCCACGGCAAAGGTCCATTGTCCCTCCGCGCGCCGCTTTGGTTGCAATATATGCCGTTCGAGCAAATCCTTGAGGGTCTCAATCAGGTAGAAGGGCTGTCCATGTGTTTCATCGTATAACCACTGAGCGAAGTCAGCATCGGGGGGTGATAGGATGGATAGTAGCATTTGCACTGTCTCATGTTCCCCGAGCGGCTCCAGCTCAATATGAACCGGCGTCAATGCGCGCCCCATGCCTTCCAGCCATTGGCTCAAGCCCTGCGGGCTGTCTCCTGGCTGGGGCTGGGTCATGGGGTGCAAAGCTTCCGATCGCAGACTGGCCAAAAACAAGATCCGTGCCGAGCTATCTTTCCAGCGGCGGATGGCATATTGCAGCAGGTCTAATGTGGCGCTGTCTGCCCACTGTAAATCGTCCATAAACACCACCAGTGGCGCTCGTTTGGCCAGAGCCAGCATAAATTGCACCAGGGGTTCGTACAACTGCGCCTGGCTTTGATCTGCTTCCGGGTAAGGAGACTCCACAGGCGTGGGGGATAAATTCGGAAAGTGTTGGCGCAATTCTGGCAGCAGCTGACTCAGCGGCGACAACCAGATCTCATCCACCAAATCAACTAACGAGCTTTCACCCTCGAGCTTCAGCCGGAGTGCTTCTACCAACGGTTGAAAAGGCAAATGACTGCCACTCTCATAGGCACTTCCCAGCAGCAATTCTGCACCTTGGCTAGTTGCCCAATCGAGAAATTTTCTGGCCAGGCGGGTCTTGCCGATCCCAGCCTCGCCGCGTAGTACTAAAAGCTGAGGCTGGTCATCAGCAGCGCGCTCATAACATTTTACAAGCTCCTGGTACTCGCGGTTGCGCCCGGCAAATAGGTTTCCCAGAAAAGCGACCGAAGTATCCGCTTGTTGTGGACGAAGGCTGGACCGACGGTCATAAGGACGTTTAAGGGATGGCTGTGTGCGAATACGTTCTGCCAACACAGTTGTATCCGGTTCTGGCTCGATGCCCAATTCGTCTGCTAAAATGGCGCGACATTCCTCGAATGTCTCCAGTGCCTGCCCGCGCTCACCGGCTGCAAAGTGTGCCCGCATCTTGCGGCGATAGGCAATTTCGTTCAGTGCATCCAGGGCAATCCAACGCGAAGCTGTCTCTGTGGTGCCGGCAAACTCGCCCTGCGCAAATTGGATTTCGGATAGGCGGTCAAGGATCAAACCCAACCGGCGATTCCAGACCTCGCGCTGAATGGCAGCCCAATCGTCGAAGTCAGGCGCATCTCCCAGCGAAAATCCTGCCAGGAAATTACCACGCTGACAGACTGCCGCCGATTGTAATAAAGGCAGGCTGGTTGTACCCTCCGGCAGTGTCCGGCTAGAACGTTCAGCGCGTGCCAGCGCGTAAGCACGTTCTACCGTTCGCAGATCAAAGTTGATATTGGCATCTGGATTCAGGCTCAGCGAATTATGTGTGACGAGAAGATAGGAGGTTTGAGCCTGACCACTCGCCTGGCGTAAGGCCGTTTGCAGGTGATCGAGGGTATTACGAAGCGATGCATGGCTACGCTCAGGGCTGGCTTCCGGCCACAGCAGGGCTGCCAGATGCTCGCGTGGTTGAGGCCCTGGCTCTATCGCCAGGTAGATCAGGAGTGCCAGCGTCTTGCGCGTGGGAAAGGTCACCAGGTTTTCACCCAGGCGCACTTCGGGTGGTCCCAATGCATAGATATGTAATGGTATTGCCTGGTCAGCCATTGCACGGTTCCTTGTGACGCTTTTGAGACGCATCGTCATTATACTCAGGTTAATGAGTAATAGAAAGATTTTGACTTTTAAAAAGTGAGTGAAGTAACCCGAAAGAAGGCCCACGATGTCTGGTATTGTTCTAACATTCCCCATCCTGGACGGTAAGGTGGAAGCCTGGCGGCGATTTTGCCAGGAATTATGTGGCTTTCAACGAAAGTCGTACGAAGCCTCACGCCAAAGGTTGGGCATCACGCGTGAACAGTTGTCTTTGGTGGAAACCGCCTTTGGAGCCACTTCTATGACCACGTTGGAAGCACCTGATGTGGCGCAGGCTTTGGGGCAGATCATTGCGTCAGATCTCACGTTTGACGTCTGGTATCGGGAGAAGCTGCAGGAGCTGCATGGCGTCAACCTGGCTGGGTATGAGCAATTCACCCAGCCAATACCACTCCCACCCAACCAGGAGCTGATCTTTGAGTGGTCTTTAAATTCCAGCAACACCAAGAAGGGCTAAATCTTCTTGTCAAAATGGTCATGCGAAAGGGTTAGATCCTTCGTATGACTTCAAATAAAGATATCAAAAACAAAAGAAACGGAGTAAAGAATGACAATATTATCCTGGATTGTGGTTGGTTTGATCGCTGGTTTTTTAGCCGGAGTGGTCGTTAAAGGCGGAGGCTTTGGGTTGATTGGCGACATCGTCGTTGGAGTGATTGGCGGATTGTTGGGAGGCTGGATTTCTGTCAATTTGCTTAATTTAGGTGATATGACAGGGATCAATCTAGAGTCGATCCTGATTGCGTTCGTTGGAGCAGTAATTTTACTTCTGGTATTGCGCCTGATAAGAAGAAGATGACTAGAGAGATCGCATTGGAAGGCTGGCGCGCTACTTTGCCCGGAGCGCCGGCGTAAACAGCAGGGCCAGTATATCCGAAAGATAAAAGGAACACAAAATGAACAAGGACATTTTAGAAGGCAAGTGGAAGGAAATGCACGGCCAGTTCAAAGAGTGGTGGGGCAAGCTCACTGACGATGAATTGGAACAAGCCGGCGGTAATGCCGAACAAATCGTTGGATTACTCCAACAGAAGTATGGCTACACCCGCGAAGCTGCTGAGGAGGAATTCAATCGGCGGATCAACGATCTTGAGAAGAAAGTTGAAAAAGCTTGAGGCACCCTGAACACACCCATGGCGATAGCCAGAAAGGAAATTAACAATGAACGATAAACAATTTGAAAACCAAGTTGATCGTGATGTTGAACAGGTGAAAGAGGATATAGCTACATTGGGGGATGATGGCATCACCGGTTTGAACAGGATCGTTGAACAATTGACAGATGACACAAAGAAAACGGTAGATGTGGCAGTAAAGAATGTTAATAAGGCTGTTGGACAAGGATTAAGTGAATACAATGCCAAAGTCCAGGATGTTGCAGACAGAGTTCCGGGTGACTTCGCCAAGAAAGTTGCTGGATACCCTTGGGTATCGATCACGATATCCCTGGCTGTTGGTTTGCTGCTGGGGGTAATACTCAAACCAAGCCGGCAGCATATTGGGTAACTCCAAAATGGTCAGGTCGATAAAATATTCGACTTGCCCATGTGAAGAAAACTCAGGGTTGTGAAACACTCTGAAAGGAGAAAAGAAAATGGAGCTGATTAAGTTCATTCTGTGGCTCAGTGCCGGGGCTGTTATTGGCTGGTTTGCCAGAGGGATCGTCACGACTGAAGACGGGTGGACCCACAAACAAGTACCTGCCAAGGTTTCCATCTCTGAGGAGAGCTAAGCCACCTGGTTAAAACGGTCATGCGCAAGGTGTAGATCCTCCGCATGCCCTCAATCGATAAACCTGATCAAAAAGATAGGATACTTGTATGAAAAGATTCACAAAGAATATCGG
>Ga0209254_10001198_pt1 | contig 23009 bp, 25 predicted proteins | sample FrelakmetDIP11DI_FD_187148 | JGI IMG/M metagenome (GOLD analysis project Ga0209254, IMG submission 187148) | Freshwater lake sediment microbial communities from the University of Notre Dame, USA, for methane emissions studies - DIP11 DI (SPAdes)... | ecosystem: Environmental > Aquatic >...
GAGGGGAATATCTACGAGATGCGGTTTGCACGGGGAGCAGTGTCCAGCCCCCTAGCAGCACGAGAGGAGACCCTCCGCGAGATGAAAGACCGGTTCCGGGAATGGTACGGATCAGACCCGGACTATGCTGGTGGCGACCGGGGGGAGTTCCTCACCCTCTTCGGAAAACAGCTCTCCGGTACCAGGATCAGTTTCCTGCCTGACGGGACGATCTTTGAGACCCTCAGGTTTGATTATGATGTGCTCGCCCACCGGATGCGGGAGCTCGCCTTCCTCAATGCAGGTCTCACTATTACTATCACCGATGGGCGGACAGGCGACCAGGCCGTCTACTGCTACGCCGGCGGGTTATCAGAATTTGTCAGCTACCTCAACGATGGCGCGGAGTGCTTACACCCGGCACCCATCTTTATCACCAGGAGGGACACCGAGAACAATATCGAGCTCGAGGTGGCGATGCAGTACACCACGGGATACGATGAGAAGATCTTCTCCTACGTCAACTCGGTCAACACCCGGGAAGGGGGAACCCACCTCGAAGGGTTCAGGAGTGCCATCACCCGCGGTATCAACACGGTTGCCAGGCGGAACGGGCTGATAAAGGAAAATTCGCCCGTCACCCTCCGGGGTGAGGATGTGAGGGAAGGTCTCACCTCGGTCATCTCGGTCAAGATGGCGAACCCCCAGTTCGAGGGGCAGACCAAGATGCGGCTGGGGAACAGCAACGTAAAGGGTATCACCGACTCGCTGGTGTATGCCGCACTCACCGAGTATTTCGATGAAAACCCGAAAGTGCTCCAGATAATCGTGGAGAAGGCGCTTTCATCGGCAAAAGCCCGCGAGGCCGCCCGGAACGCCCGGGAGCTCGCCCGCCGGAAGAGCACCCTCGAAAGTTCCGGGCTGCCCGGAAAACTTGCAGACTGCTCGGAGCGTGATCCCGCAAAGAGCGAGATCTATATCGTGGAGGGGGATTCCGCCGGTGGCAGCGCCAAACAGGGAAGGGACAGAAAATTCCAGGCAATACTTCCCCTGAAAGGGAAGATCCTCAACGTAGAAAAAGCGGGTGAACACCAGATCCTCAAGAACGCCGAGATCCAGACCCTCATCTCTGCAATCGGAACGGGTATCGGGGAGAAGTTCGATGTGGAGCGGGCGCGGTACCACCACATCGTCATCATGACCGATGCAGATGTGGATGGTGCACATATCAGGACCCTCCTTTTGACCTTCTTCTACCGCTACATGCTCAAACTCATCGAGGCCGGGTATGTGTACATTGCGCAGCCCCCCCTGTACCGCGTCTCCAGGGGAAAAGAGGAACAATACCTGTACCGGGACGATGAGATGCAGAAGGTATCCGCTGCAATGGGTGGGAAAGGCGTCACCATCCAGCGGTATAAGGGCCTCGGTGAAATGAACGCCCAGCAGCTCTGGGACACCACCATGAACCCGGAGAACCGGATCTTCAAACAGGTAACCATCGAGGACGCCATGGAAGCGAATGAGATCTTCAAGATCCTGATGGGAAAGGACGTGGAGCAGAGGAAGGATTTCATCAAGCGCCATGCACGGGAGGTTACGAACCTTGACATCTGAGCCTCCGCTCCGCTCCAGGGTTACCCACCGCACCGAACCGGTCAGCATCGAGCAGGAGATGAAGACCTCCTACATCAACTACGCGATGAGCGTCATAATCGGCCGGGCAATCCCTGATGTCCGGGACGGACTCAAGCCTGTTCACCGTCGTTCGCTCTTTGCGATGTGGGAGATGGGGAGCACCAGTGACAAGCCCACCAAGAAGAGTGCGAGGGTGGTCGGGGAGGTCATGGGGAAATTCCACCCTCACGGTGATGCTGCTATCTACGATACCATCGTCAAGATGGCGCAGCCGTTCTCATACCGGCACACACTCGTCGAGGGACAGGGCAACTTCGGGTCGGTCGATGGCGACTCAGCTGCAGCAAGCAGGTACACCGAGGTCCGGCTCTCCCGGTACGCTGAAGCACTCCTCCAGGATCTCGATAAGGAGACGGTTGCCCTCACCCCGAACTATGACGAATCATTGACCGAACCGGTAGTTCTTCCGGCAAAAATCCCCAACCTGCTGGTAAACGGAACTGACGGGATTGCGGTCGGCATGGCAACCAAGATGCCCCCGCATAATCTCCGTGAAGTCTGTGCAGCGGTTACCATGTTCCTTGACAACCCGGACGTTCCGGTGGAAGATCTCGTCCGCATCATGCCCGGTCCTGATTTTCCAACCGGCGGGGTGCTCATGGGCGTTGAAGGGGTCAGGAACATCTACACCACCGGGCAGGGACGCGTCATCGTCCGCGGGGTTGCCACCATCGAGGAGTCTGAAAGCGGAAGCCGGGGCGACCGGATCATCGTCACCGAGCTCCCGTACCAGGTCAACAAAGCCCAGTGGATCGCTGCCATCGCCACCATGGTCAAGGAGAAGAAGATTGACGGGATCACCGATATCCGCGATGAATCCGACAAGGAAGGCATCCGCGTCATCTTTGAGCTCCGCAAGGGCACCATGGCTCCGGTCATCCTCAACAACCTCTACCGGCATTCGGCACTCGAGTCAAGCTTCTGGGCATCCAACCTGGCCATCGTCGATGGCCAGCCCAGAATCCTCAACCTGCACGGGCTTCTGGGAAACTTTGTCCAGCACCGCATCGAGGTCATCAGGCGCCGCTCGGAGTATGACCTGAAGAAGGCGCAGGAAAAGGTCCATATTCTCGACGGGCTGCTGATTGCCCTCTCAAGGATTGATGAGGTTATTGCTGCAATCCGGGCTTCTGATACCGTTGATGCTGCCCGGGCGGCCCTCGTGGAAAAATTCAGCCTCGATGAAACCCAGGCAAACGCCATCCTCCAGATGCAGCTCCGCCGCCTCGCAGCGCTCGAGCAGCAGAAGATCTCCGATGAAAAGAGCGATCTCGGGGCAGAGATCCGGCGCCTGGAAACGATCCTTTCAGGTGAGGCCACCATCAGGGATGAGATCCGCCGGGAAATTTCAGATATCGCCACCAGGTTTGGCGATAAACGAAGGACCGCCATTGCGCTCGACACCGGGGATCTCTCAACCGAAGACCTGATCGAGGATAAAACGGTTCTCGTCTCGATCACCACCGCAAATTACATCAAGAGGACCGATATCGACAGTTACCGGAAACAGCGTCGTGGCGGTCACGGGGTAACCGGGATGACCACCAAGGAGGATGATGTGGTGGAATCGGTCTTTGCGGCCGGCATGAAGGATTACCTCCTCTGCTTTACCGATAACGGGCGGGTCTACTGGCTCAAGGTCTACCAGATCCCCGAGAGTTCCCGCGTAGCGAAGGGTAAACCGATCGTGAACCTCCTCGACCTGAGGAACGAGGTGGTCACAACCGTCATCCCCATCCGGGAATTTGCGAAGGACCAGTTCCTGCTGTTTGCGACCCGGCTCGGGCAGATCATCAAGATCTCCCTCGACCAGTTCTCGTTCCCCCGTTCGGTGGGGACGAATGCCATCCGGCTCCGGGAGAACGACCAGCTCGTCGATGTGATCCTCACCGACGGGACGAAGGATATGATCCTGACCACCCGGTTCGGCCGGAGCCTCCGGTTCCACGAGGGCTCGGTCCGGACGGTCGGGAGGAATGCCCAGGGGGTCAGGGGAATGAAACTTCAGGGAGATGATGCCATTGTAGCGCTCACCCTGCTGGAAAAGGACCACCTGCTGACCGTATCTGACGCCGGCTTTGGCAAGCGGACCGAATTTGACGAGTTCCGCGGGCATGGCAGGGGGACCCTGGGGGTCAGGAACATGCAGCTTGAACGGGATGCCATGGTCATAGCATCCTGTGCCATATCGGAGACCGATGAGATCCTCGTCATGACCGCTTCCGGGGTGGTCATCCGGACACCGGTCAGCGAGATACGGATTATCGGGCGCGGAACAAAGGGAGTCCGGATCATGCGCCTCAATAAAAAAGACCGGGTGGTCGGAATTGCCGTGGTCCCTGTCGAGGTTGAACCCGACCAGGTGCCGGACCAGGAACCGGAAAATTCCGGAGATACCGGCTGAACTATCCCCCCGCCATTCTCTTCTGTCTCCCCCTTTTGATTGCTCTGTTTTCATATCCCCGTCATCTCTATGAAGCCGGTCGGAACCCGGTCCTGGATGCAGGGGAGAAGAATGCAAGGACATATGCACAGGATACCGGAATACCATTCACGCATATGTACCGCAACCAACTGCAGGTAAAGACCGGAAAAGAGGGAGACATCATTGACCTGACCTCTGAGATCAGAACATTTGTCAGGGAGAGCGGGATTTCTGAGGGGATGGTGAATGTCTTTGTGACAGGGTCAACTGCCGCTGTTACCACCATAGAATATGAACCGGGAGTGCTTTCAGACCTGAACCGGGCACTGGCAACCATCGCTCCCGACAACCAGCCCTATGCCCATGACAGCCGGTGGGGTGACGGAAACGGGAGGTCCCATGTCAAGGCATCGGTCATCGGCCCGTCCCTTTCCCTCCCGGTAAGCGGGGGAACGCCGCTGCTCGGCACATGGCAGCAGGTTGTCCTCCTCGAGCTTGATGTCCGGAGAGGGAGGACCCGGACGGTCATCCTCAGCATAACAGGCTGAAAACAGGCAGGGAGTGATGCAAAGCGGGTGGAAAGGAGATGCCCTCAGTATCAATCGAGGGGGATGGTCTCCAGCTGTGAAACGAGTTCCCAGATCCTCGTTCTGGCATGGACGGGCATGTTCGGGTCGTTGCTGATCTCGTCAATTTTTGATATGGCTTCGGCAGCCCGGAGACCAGTACCCTTGTTCTGGTTCATGAGCAGCTGTCGGGTCTCATCAGCAACCCGGCGGATGTTCCGCGGTATGGTGCTGTCATCCATGATGTGCTGCAGCATCTGGATGCAGTTATCAATCGTCTTCTCGGGATTTCGCATACTATCCCCTCTTCTCTTTATTACTTCGACTATTCCCATTTATATAGTTTGATAAAACATATCAGCTCGGGATGTGCCGATGAAGAGAGAAGATGAGATCATGGCAGAATACCTGCTGAAAGGCGGAAAAATGCTCTCGAAGTCCTGCCCTTCGTGCGGATGTCCGCTCTTTGAATACAAGGGAGAGACCTTCTGCGTGGTGTGCAGGGAGGAATCCGTGCCTGGGAAGGGCGAACAGCTGCCGCCGGTAACCCGGGACGCCCCCGGAAAGGAACCATCATACCCCGGAGGAACCACTGATCTGGCCTGCTCGCTTGAAGAGACCCTGATCGCCCTTTCCCTTCGTATCAGGCAGGAGTCCGATCCGGAACAGGTGATGGTCCTGATGAATTCGCTGAAACGGGGGATTGAAGCACTCAGGCTGCTCCGTTAGTCATACGTTTTCCGGGCAAGTTCGTAAATCCGGTGCGCCTTCTTCTTACCGATTCCGCGGACCCGGGACAGGTCCTCCTCGGTGGCAGTGATGATACCCTGGATCGATCCGAACGCTTCCAGGAGCAGCCGTGCGTTTTTCAGGCCTATCTCGGGAAACGATGCCACAATCATCTCCTGCTCTTCCCGCGAGGAACGGTAGGCTTTGTGGAGGGGAAGACGGGGAGCACGCTCGCCCCGCCCTTCCTCACGCTTCGCAAGGACATGGATCATCTGGGCCGTATCCTCTTCATTGCGGGTAAAAAAGACAGAGACCCCCAGGTCAACAGCGATGGCAGCCAGCATTCCGCGGAGTGCGTTTGGATGGATATCCCTCTGGGTAAAGAGATCGTCCCCCTCGATGATGAGGACTGGTCGCAGGGCATGGCCGGCCAGTTCCCGGAGCTGGCCGAGGAGATCGCGGTCCACGAGGGTGTCAACGAAGTCGCGTGCCCGCTTCCGTTCAATAATAATCCGGTCGCCGATTCCATAGTCGCCAAAGGGGAGCCTCCTGAGCGTGATCCGGGCCCCAAGGGCACTCAGCTGCTCGACAACCTTTGAAGAGGTCTCGCGGTCATCCACGATGACTGCCGGGCCGTCACCGAGGAATTCATCAATTTTCTTCTGCGGAACCATATCCTCTCCGCCCTGTTCAGGGGAAGGGATTGTCCCGTCCATGCGGGAGCCAAGCCTTCTTATGCCGCTGACCATAGCCTTCTCCCGCGACTGGCTGACATACCGGAAGGTCTCATCGGATGTGCCTTTGGTAACGAGGACGACGATCGTCCCGGCCCCACTCCTGCCGGTCCGCCCCTTCCGCTGGATACTCCGGATCTCTGAGGGAACAGCCTCGTAGAATATCACCATATCAGTCGAGGGGACATCAAGCCCCTCCTCCCCGACAGATGTCGCTACAAGCACCCTGAACTGCCCGGCCCGGAAGCGGTCAAGGGCCTCAATCTGCTGCTTCTGGGACAGGCCCCGTTCGGTATCCCTTGCGGCCTGGCCGATGAAGCGTTCAGCGGGTATTCCCCGGGAGCCTAAGAAATCGACAATCTGCTGGACCATGTCCCGGAAGGTGGCAAAGATAATGATCCTGCTTTCGGGAAACCGGCTGAGCTGGGTCCCGGAAATCCCGGCCATGATCTCCATCTTGGGATGGAGTTCCTCGTTCCAGGACATGCACCGTTCAAGGAGGCGTATGAATACCGGGTCCCGTGCCAGGCGGACGGCCGCTTTTGACCCTCCCGTTGATGATCCTTCGGAAAAGAGCCGGTGGACATACGCTGCAAGCACCCTGCTCCCCTGGGACTCGGCAAGGGATATGGCGTGGCGAAGCTTCATGACCTCGGCATAGATCGAAGCTGCCGCATAGCCGGAGGCATCCTTCCCGTGGATCCGGTCCTGGATCTGGGCATTGACCAGGCTGAGGGATTTCATCGAGAGCTGCTGCCGTTTTGGCACGGTGTACCCGAGCTCCTGCAGGCTCCGGAGCCTCTTTTCCAGCAGCTCGTTCAGGTCATCAACCGCACGCTGGAGGGGAACCGGGAGCGTGACCTCGATGACCTCAATCTCCCGTTCGTGCACGTATGGCATGACATCGGTGTCATGTTCGGTCCGGCTCTCAATGATCTCGATACCGAGGTTGCGGCATATTTCCCGGACCTTTTCATCCCGTCCGCCCGGTGATGCGGTCATGGCCAGGATGAGGGGCAGGCGGGCGGTTTCGCGGTACCTCCCGGCAATGAAGACATAAGCGTAGTTCCCGACGGCCCGGTGACATTCATCGATGATCAGCAGGGTGACATCTTCGAGGGTATAGGCACCGGAGAGGAGATCATTCTTGATCACCTGGGGTGTGGCAAAAATGACGTTTGCCCCCTGGAACTCATTTCTTCGTTCCTCAGGTGGGCTTTCACCGGTGAACATGGCAAACCCGGAGCCGTTCTCACCGGCAGGAAGGTAGTTTTTGAAAAAACGGTAGTGCTGCTCAACGAGGGGCTTTGTGGGAGCAAGCATCAGGATCCGCCCGTTCTGGTTGTAGAGCCGGGACGCTGCGACGAGGAGGGCAATCGCGGTCTTGCCAAGACCGGTCGGGAGGACCACCATGGTATGACCATCGAGGGCATGCATGGCGATGGACAGCTGGTATGCCCGCGATTCGAGGCTCCCCGGACGGATCAGGGGATGGGTGATCCAGACCATGGCTAAAGCTCAGAGAAGTGGCTCTCTCCCTCGATAAGGGATCTGATACATCTGGCAAGTCCATCCACGGGGACCCGGACCTGGCGCATGCTGTCCCGGTCACGGAGGGTAACGGTACGGTCTTCTTTCGTATCATAGTCAACGGTGACGGCAAATGGTGTGCCGACCTCGTCCTGTCTCCGGTATCGCCGTCCTATCGCCCCTGAATCGTCATATTCGGCGACGATGTTGCCCTTCCGCATCTCTTCTGCAATCTCCCTGGCGATCTCGGGCAGCCCGTCCCTGTTCATGAGGGGAAACACCGCGACCTTGAGCGGCGCAACGGACGGGGGGAGCCTGAGAACCCGCCGTTCCTCATCCTCCACCATCTCTTCATGGTAGGTATGCTCGAGGACCGCATAGATCATCCGGTCGATGCCGTAAGAGGGTTCAATGACATGGGGGGTGATATCCATACCCGGAATCTCCACCACCTCCTCCCTGATTTCATAGAGGTCAGGGGAGATCTGCACCGCCTCTCCATCAATGGTCAGGGTTACCCCTTCAGGGCCTGGAGCAGAAGCGCAGATTGCCTCTGCCACCTCCTTTGCCTTCCCGCGGAACCTCGGGCCAAGCGTACCCATGTCGGGGACAACCCGGACCCGCCGCTCCTTCAGGGGAGTCTCGAAGGGGATGAAGACCGAGAACCGCTCACCGCTCTGGCGTTCATGGGCCCGGAGATCGTAATCGGTCCGGTCAGCGATGCCGACGGTCTCGACCCACCCGAACCGCTCCGAGAAGATCTCTGCATCCCAGCAGTCCTCGGCGTAGTGAGCCCGCTCATCGGGAAGGTGCTGCCGGAACCGGAGTTTTGCAGGATTGACCCCGATGGATACCAGGAGTTCATGGGTGAGGGCAAGGTAATAGGCAACATATTCGTTGGCTACAATTCCCTCCCTGACCGCCCGGCCCATCCCGTACAGCACCGGGGGGAGGTTATCCCTCTGCTGGCTGATTCCAAGGAGCGGCACCAGATACCCGTCATACCGTGAAAACTGCGGGTGGTCTTTGGCCTCCGGATGAACAAATATCTCTGCCTCTGCCTGGGTGAACTCCCTCAGCCGGATCATTCCCTGCCGGGGTGATATCTCGTTTCTGAAGGATTTCCCGATCTGGACCGTCCCGAACGGAAGTTTGTCGCGGTAGAACCGGAGCAGGCGCTGGAAATCGGTAAACATCCCCTGGGCGGTTTCAGGGCGGAGGTAGCCCCTCCGCTGTGACCCCGGGCCGATAGAGGTCTGGAACATCAGGTTGAAGTTGAATACTTCCACCGGACCTAATACCTCTTCGCATGCCGGGCAGGGAAGCGTGCAGATTACCCTGGCCAGTTCCTCGTTCTTCAGGGTCGAAGCCCCGGAGACGTGATGGGCTTCTGCCACATGATCAGCCCGGAGGTATTCCCGGCAATGGGGGCACTGGCACATCGTATCAGAAAAACCCTTTACATGCCCTGAAGCAATGAAAATGTCCTCCTGGCCGATGGTCGGGCATTCAATCTCGTAGTACCCTTCCCCGACGACATAGAACCTCCGCCATGCGTTCTCGATGTTCCGTTTCATCATCGATCCGAGCGGCCCATAGTCAATAAAACCGGCCACTGAACCATAACATTCCGATGTCGGCCATATGAAACCCCGCCGTTTTGCCAGATCCATTATCTTATCATAGATATCACTCATGGCGATCACGGTTTTCTGTTTATATTGTTCCCCGCAAACAAAAAGATGGTGGGACTGATGGTGGAGAGGCGGACGGGCTCCCATTTCCCCATCATCCCGGCTGCCCGGTATCCGGAAACCTTACTGTAAGGAGTCCGGATTTAAAATCCTTTTTATTATTTTTCCCGGAAAAGGGCGGTTCAGAGAGATAGTCTTAAATACGATGCTCTGTATGTATTTCGGTAATTCAAACATGCAGGACGACAACAGAAAGTCACAATTATTCCAGCTCTTCAACCATATTTCGGGCAAAACAAAGATTGTTGAGCCGATGAAGAAAATTCACGGGACCCTGCGTGACCGCGAAGCAGTAGAGCGTGAGATCGCCCTGGTGATGCGGGAAATTCTGGAACAGGGGTTGTTCAAGACCAAGTTAAAGCCGATACAGCTGGCCAAGCTGGTCTCGGCCTACTACGCAGGGAAGAATGATACCGAGATTGCCCGTGAACTCGGGGATGAAAAACTCTCCAAAACCGTCGCCAGGGCACGGGTGCGGCTCAAACTCTTCAGGGATCTCGATTTCAGGATGCCTTTTGACCGGGAGAAGATGGAGGAACTGCTGGAATCCGGACTGACCATGAAGGAGATCAGCGATGAACTGGGGATCAGCCCCTCGACCCTTCGCGAATACCGCCACGTGATCGAGCAGCGGGATGACGAGAGCATCGACCCCTACCTTGAGCGTATCAAGGATGTCATGGAAGACCGCGACCTCTCCGAACAGATGACCAGGAGTGCCACCAAGGACGGGCTTGGTGACTCGATCGATATCACCGAGGCGGAACTCATCGACGTTGCCTGAACAGGGATACCGGCTCTCCCCTACCTTTTTCTCCATGGCAGGAATATGATACCCTATCATGGAGCTCACATTTCTCGGGCATGCCTGTGTATTCCTGAAGGGGAGACGGTCGGTTCTCATCGATCCGTTTATTCCGGAAGGGGAACTCCCGGCAGACCCGGATATTGTTGCGGTCACCCATGGCCATGCCGACCACCTCGGTGAAACGGTGCGGCTGAACAGGCCGACGGTTGCAATCAACGAGGTTGCAAAATACCTTAAGGCAAAGGGTGTTCCGGCCGAGGGAATGAATCACGGGGGAGCCATCACAATCGACGATGTCATCTTCCGGATGACCCCTGCCATCCATTCGTCCTGGATCGAGGAGGCAGGTCCTGGTTATTCCGGTGGAGGATCAGCAGGCTTCGTGATTATCATGGACGGCAGGAGTGTATATCATGCCGGGGACACCGCATTGTTCTCCGACATGCGGCTGATAGGGGAACTCTACCATCCCGATGTCGCCCTTCTCCCCATCGGCGGGCGCTTCACCATGGCCCCGGAAGAGGCGATGATTGCCGCCCAGTATATCGGCGCCCCGCTGGTCATCCCCATCCACTATAACACCTGGCCGGTCATCCGGCAGGATCCCCTGCCGTTCAAGAACGTCATTGAACGAACAACGGATATCACGGTAGCCGTCCTCTCTCCCGGTGAGACCCTTTCTCTCTAAAAAAAAGGTCTTACCCGGAGCAGACCCTACCCTCCCCTGGAGACTCCGATACCCGTGACGGGGAGGAAGTTGCCAGCCTTTTTCAGGCCCCCTTTCACACACCCCTACATATTCTCGTGATTCCTGGTTCATGGGTCCTTCAGACCCGGGCAAGGCCGGTGGGGCAGGTTGTATTGACTCATCTGGACAGGCGGCATTGTGGTTGATATGGCCTTTCTTTTTGGAAAAAAGATAGAATCAGGGATTATTCTTTTGATTTTCCTTTCTGTGAAACGGGAATAAGATGGAGCCTGACGATCCCGTGGCAGGAGTTGCAGATGTAGTACTCATCAGTCCAGCAGGAAGGGCAGGCCCACCTGCCGCAGAGGGTACACTGCCGTAATTCACTGAGCGGGAAGGAACTGTTGCAGAGGTCACACTGGAACCGGGAAAAGGTTGCAGGGTCCTTTTCAGGGGGGGCACCCTGCTGCCGCATGGTCGGGATATCTGCCTTTACCCGGGTGAAGAGATCGCTCTGACTCCGGGATCCTGAGGAATTACTTCGGGATGATTTTCTTTTCCAGAGCATCCAGCCGGCCCTCCAGCTTTCCCAGGTTCTCGCCCATCTGCTCCCTGAAATCCTTCAGGGCGGCAACCCGGGCCTCGTCCCTGGCAAGGGTCTTGTCCTCGTGTTCGAGGAACGACTGGAGCCGTGACCGGTTGATGAGCGACCACTCATCGATCATCAGCTCAAACCGGCGGTCGAGGTACTCATCGACTCTGCTCTCCATCGGCTTCGTGAGCGATACCTCCCCTTTCGCCCCTTTCCAGTAATAGTAGATCACGAACAGGAGGACCGCAACGATAATTATAATCAGGACTGCCTCGAGGGGGGTCATCTCTTCACCTCTCGGAGTCTCATGAGCCGTTGCTCCATGGCTTCGAGTTTTGCCTCGGCCTCGGCCTCAAAGGTGTCAATCTCCTTGGTGGCATCCTCGATAGCCTGCATCCTGGTCTCGAAATCACCGAGATCGTTCCTGGTTGCAAGATCCCAGTCCTGGATGAGATATTTCATCCTCCGGTCGAGATACGTATTCATGTAGCTGTCCATCCCGATCATCAGGATCCCTCCAGTGCCTTGAGCGCGGCATCGAGGTCTGCCGCCCGTTTTTCGATCTTTGCCCGGCCTTTCTCCAGGCTCCTGATCTCGGTCCCGATGCTATGCAGCCGCTGCTCGAACTCATCGAGGTGGTGCTGGGTGATAAGGCCCCACTCGTCAATGATGACCGACATGTTGGCATCGAAATACCGGTCCAGGCTCTTGTCCATGGTAGGTAGTTTTGCCTCGATTGTTCCCGGTATTGCCACCAGGGACTCCTTGAATTTGGTCATCCGGGACGTCTGTGTTGGTTCTGCCGTTTCCTCCATAGGCATCACTTCAGTTTCTTCTCCTCATCCTTGATCCGGCTGATCAGCTGGTCCAGTTTGGTGAGCTTGACATGGTTTTCCAGCCGCTGGATCCTCTTGTCGACCACGCTGTGCTTGGCAAAGATATCGGTCTCAAGGCCGACATTATCCTCCTCGAGCTTCCGGATCTCCTCCATCTTCTCCGGTGCGACGCGGAAGAACGGTGTTCCCCGCTGGGCCATCTCGGCCTTCATCAGGTTGAGCTTCTCCTTCTCGAGATCGATCTCTGCAAGGCGCCTGGTGTTTGCCATCAGCCGTATCTCCTTGATGATGTAGTAGACGATGATCAGGATAATGACCAGGATGATGATCCAGAAGACCGATTCAAACCATTGCCAGTAAGGAGAAGTTGAGGCCACTACAACTGTTGTTTCATTTGCCACAGGGCATCCTCCAGAGGTTACAGTCCCTTGTCGCCCTTCTTGGGAGTGACTTTCCCGGCGACGTCTTTTGCACCTTTCTCAACGGTTTTACCGGCTTTCGTTGCCCCTTCCTTGACCGCTTGACCAGCCTTGACTGAGCTCTCCTTCACCGTAGCCCCTGCCTTACCTGCACCTTTGGTGAACTTCTCAGTCCAGGTGACCTTCCGTATCACGGATATGGTATCGCCCTCGGCCACGCCAAGGGCAGCGATGTCTTCGGGACTCAGCATGATAACTGACTTATCCACCATGGAATCCCCGTACCCGGTTACCGTGACCGTCTTTGTCTTCTCATCCCAGACCGCAGGAGACTTTGCGAGGAGCAATGCCTCTCCTTCTTTGGCGCCGAGCATTGGTAACACTGATTCATGGATCCGTGCCCGGCCCTTGCTCGGAAACTTCCGAACTTTAACCTTAAGTGTGACTGATCCTTCCATAGCAGTCATAGGTGACATCTGATCCTATTAATGCTTCCGTAAGACGGTGGGATTTCTGTATGACGGTGGGATGAAGGGCTGGACAGGGAATCCCTGATGGGATTGGGAGAAAAGAATCGGGCCCGCCCTGCCCTGGAATCTCGTTAGTCTCCTGAACCATGACCGGGTAGTGGCGGAACTACCCGATCTCCGGATTGTCCTTGTACAATGATTATGCGTAGACGGCATGCAGCAGGACAGCTAGACCTGCAAGGAGGACGACTACGGTCGTGGTATGGATTGTTGCAGCGGCATACAGGGCTTTTCTGGCCATGAGCAGCTCTTTTGTGCGGTATGCCAGTGCAACCGTGATATCTTCTTTCCTGATTTTCATCGTATATACCTCCAGGGATACCATCCACCCGGGATGACACCCCTGCCTACCTCCTCAAAAGGAGAGACAGATATATTGACACCATGTGACCGGTTCCGGAACAGAACCTGGAAGTTCATCCGTTTGTCATTTCAGGCCCGTGCCGACCTGAAAGGATTTAAAGAGGATTATGAAAGGGGGGTTCCGGAAGCGAGCCAGCGTGAGATTCCTGATTCAGGTTAGTGCTTTGTCCTATCTTTGCTCTGTGGATTCTCCGCCATTTCGCTGCTCGGGGAAAGTACCCAGAAATTGCGATGTCCTTTTCTTTCGTAGTCAGTCTGATGATCAGACGGAAATGCCCGAATGGGGGTGATCCTTTCTTGACTGCCGGAATATTTCCAAAATACAATCATCAAACACTCCCCTCTCAGCGAGGATGAGAGCAATATCCCGGGAAACGACCGTAGGATCTTCCAATATCCCGGCATACTTCTTTGCCAGGGTGTCGAACAGACCCTGGTTTGCCCAGTTTCGTGCTATCAGACGGATATCCGTCTGCGTCATACCATCAGTCGTCATGTACGATCCTGTGTGCAGGAGCAGGGTAAAAAAATGATCATGCGGGAAGGTAATATTTCTGAGTGAAACCTCCTTCCCCCCAGTGGGCTGGGGGGTTTCCCCCTTCAGGAGTTCCTGCCCGGACCGGTCCGCTTCCTCCGCACAGAAAGGAGGGCGATGCCAATTCCTGCCCCCCCAATGAGGGGAAGGATGGAAAGAGCCGCTTCCACAGAGGGAGTGGCCGATGGGCCCGGCAACCCGGAGCGTGAAAATTTCTGGACGCGGTTGGCTGTATATTCCGTTACGTAAATATTCCCGTCCGAATCGGCCGCTATACCGGTCGGCCCGGCGAACAGGCCGTTCCCGCTCCCGGCAGACCCCCATGCCGTGATGAACCTGCCGGAACTATCGAATTTCTGGATCCGGTTGTTACCCCAGTCGGTGACATAGACGTTTCCTCCCGTATCTGCCGCGATCCCGATCGGGAAGTGAAACTCCCCGCTGCTGCTTCCTTCGGACCCCCATGCCGTGATGAACCTGCCGGTATTATCGAATTTCTGGATACGGTTATTCTGGGTGTCTGCAACGTACACGCTCCCGTCAGGACCCGTGGCAATACCTTCCGCGTAGGAGAACTCCCCCTCGCCCTGGCCCTCTGAGCCCCAGGCCAGGATGAACGTGCCGTTCCGGTCAAACTTCTGGATCCGGAAATTGGCATAATCAGTCACATACACATTCCCATCCCCCTCAACGGCTATTGCGGTCGGCAGGTTGAACTGCCCTTCTTCTCTCCCGTAGGTGCCCCAGAGGTATTGAAACGCCCCTCCATCATCAAATACCTGGACACGGTGATTGTAATTATCCACAACGTACACCATGCCGCCGGGAGTGACGGCGACATCCGTGGGCCGGTCAAATTTACCTCCGGTATCCCACCCTTCCGATCCCCACGCAAGGATGAAGTTCCCGGAACGGTCAAACTTCTGGACCCGGGAATTGCTCTCGTCTGCGACGTAGATATTTCCGGCAGCGTCAGCCTCAATCCCGTACGTTCCGTTAAACTGGCCATTCCCGCTCCCGGCAGACCCCCACGCTGTCACAAACGTGTACTCTTCAGGGCCTGCTGCCGATCCGATCCCCATGACAGTAAGTGCCACGAGGCTGAGTGAAATCAACAGTATAGTTCTTCTGTTCATCGTTATCCTCCCGCTTCTTTGCCATCAAAATCAGGAATATTCCTTGTGTTCTGCACAGCCATGAAGATGGTAATGCACAGCTACCAGGAAAAATTTGCATTGCTTCCCTTAAATAAATAAGAGTGATCTCCTCAATGCCCGGAACCCTGTCGATGAGTACGTTCCTGACACCTGATACATAGGGCCAGGTCTTACCCAACCTGCCGGACCCTTCCAATGCTGCCGTCTTCAAGCCGGACCTTGATGCCGTGGGGGTGAAAGGATGAGCCGGTGAGGACCTCCTTCACCTTCCCTTCGGTCAGATTCCCGGTCCCCTGGTCCTTCTTGAGCTCGATCTTTACCACGGCACCGGGACATATGCCGCTCCGCTGCCGCCCGTCCTTCCGGACAGGTTCAGGTGGTTTCCTGTAGGGTGGTGAGGTTCTCCGCATGCCTGGTTTTCCTGTGAATGGTGTCCGGTATCGCACGGTATTTCCGGCACCCTGGTTCTTTACCTGTTGGACGGCCCGGGATTAAATACATCGGATCGGAGCGGGGAGCAAGGCAGACCCCTGTCCTTCCCGTACGGTCTGAATATTTCCCCCGCACCAGTTGGACATGCTCACCTGTGGTTATTTAATGCAACCGGACCATCCCCCGGGATTGTTGCTGCAGGATCCCGGGAAAGATTCATCACATGAAAAAAGAATTCTGCTGCATGTCATCAGAGAAATGCTGCCCCCTAAAATTCGGTACGGTGGTCAATGACGAGGGGAGGGTTGTCGAACTCCCCTGCAGCGGGAAAGACTGTGCGTGGTTTTTCGATGATAATTGTTCGATAAGAATTATTGCACAGGAATTGAGCAGCAACCAGAGTAAAAAATATCACAAGAGAATGTCCGCTGATTGACATCACCTGTCAGCGATATCGTGTCGATGCCGTGTCTGGAATCCTCTTCCGGCAACGTATCTTCAATGAATACTTCTCATCACTGAAAGATCAGAAAGGATTGGAAAAACCTTCGATGACCGTGTTTTTAATTTTATCCGGTAGGTAAGCCCGCGATGGGGCAACTTCTGTTCAACCGTCCGCTGAATCAGAAATGGCGAATGGGCCATTGATTCAGCCCGCTCGAGAAATTTTGCTACGGTATATCCATCGGCATCGATACCGCAGGTCTTAATGATCTCGTTGACCTGGCCAAAGAGACTTCTGCCAGTCATGAGATAGGAAAAGAGCGAATCGGCTATTTCCCATTGTTTATGTCGTACTTCACTCTTTTGCATGGGATTACTCTTGGTGGTCATAGTAGTAGTAACTATGTGTTGGTCGGATTCCTGCACCCTGCCAAGAAAACAATAACTATCTCAGCCGGACATCACCCCGTGCATTTCAGCATTTTTCACCGTTGACCGGGGGTCTTAGTATTCTCCGTTCTGCACGGTTCTCCGAGCAGGGAATTATCCGGGGGCCAGGTTGCAGCCCGAACATATGATACATAAGACGAGCAATCCGTGCAACTCCCCCCGTATCTCTGACCTTTCTGACCCCTTTGGGTCTCCTATCAGGAAATAACCCCTCTCGGTACTCCACAGCTATATCCCCCATGAGGACCAGTACTAGAATCGAACACCCGGAAAGACCCGCCCAGGAAAACCGCCTTTTAATGGAATGAGAGAAAATAATCCCATTGATGTGTACCCGGGCGAGAGATCACACGATAGATTGGATGAACCTCCAATTCTTCGGAATTCATCTCAAAGACTGATACCATGATAAAACCAGCAAGATTAACGGTAATTGGGACACGATCCGGGAATGAAATCCGTTTCACCTGCCCCTATTGTGAAAAAGAGAATTCGATTATGTATGAGATGCCAAAGGAATTTTACAGATCGTCACGGGACAAAACCTGCGTGCTGTGCAGGAAACCGTGCACGATTTTAACACCAGGCTGAATCGGGGGGTATCCCCCTGCGATATGGACTCCCTTTTTTTCATCACCCTGTAAGGCCCCCCAACCGGGGAATTGAACGCATTCGGAACGGCATGCAGGATACGGGCGATGAGCACCGGTTCGCGAAGTATGCCGGGGTGAATTCAACGAGGTTTCGCGGCACCTGAGCCTGCCCGGACTGAAGTCTCCTGGCCAACTCCTCGATAATCACGGTGAAACGCGATGGGCAGACCGTGGTCTTCCGCGATCCTCATCGGGACGAGGGGACCATCTTCTATCCGCTATACGAAGCGAATGTCAGGGTTCAGGAGGATGGTGGGGCCGGTTCGGTAGAGATTACCGGGCAGAAATAACCGATCGCTGGACCTCTTGACCAGGCCCGAAGTCGGTGTGTCGTATCACGAATGAACAGGTACGGGTACGAGGCCATCGTCGAAAATCTAAAAAAATGAATCAATCAGATGTGGTGATTTCTTCGCAACCAGTCCGTCTGCGTCCCGACATACCGGTAGATGATATCGCACTTGGCGTCCTGGAAACTCCAGGGAGTTACAATTAACATATCGCCTTCCCGTATCCAGGTCCGCCGTTTCATCGTTCCCTTGATCCTGCCCAGCCGGGTGATTCCGTCAGAGCACTGGACGCGGATGTGGTTTGCACCGAGCATTAACTGGGCCTGGGCAAATTGTTCTTTTTTCCATTTTTTGGGCAGCCGTACGCGAAGAACGGGTGTTCCATCGGGATTCACCGCATTCGGGTTCGATCCACCATTATTCTTCTTAATATTGTTTGCCATTCAACCAACTACGTCGGTATAGCAATGACGGCTGACATGAAGAAGATATGGATGAACAGACTTGTCTCCTCGTTTCTCTATCCGGTGGTCGGATACAATACATATCCAACGACTAGAAGTCCGTCATGATCCTGAGCTGGTAGAAAAGATAAATGTCCATATAAATTTTTACCGGCAATTATGGCCTATCTTATCCCATTCTGATTTGGGTGGGTCAAACCACCAAGAGAACACTACATTATTTGGACCAGAACATTTCATGTGTGATTGTTTACAGGCAGTGAATAGAGGGGGATACCTTTGAACCCGCGTACACTCTGGCATATCTTGAGGATAGAGGGGCTCATTCCTTTCACCGGGTCTGCCATCCTGATCGGCTTTGTGGTTACGCTTGGGGAAGTCGGCTTCGCGGCAGCCGATTGGATTTTATTCGGCATTGCTGTTTTGGCTGCGGTCCTGGTCCACATCGATGCACACATCTGGAACGACATTATGGATCTCGAGATCGATCGGAGAGAAAAAAGCCGGGAGACAGGGCGGGACCGGCCCCTCGTCTTCGGGTGGGCAACGGTGAATAATTACCGCACGATGTCGGCAATCATTACGATCCTGGTAGTTATCCTTGCAGCCTACCTCACCGTTTACAGGGTATTCATCCCCCTGCTTTTCCTCCTCGGCTTCTTATTCGATTACGGGTACAATCATCCCCGGATAGCGCTTGGCCATCAGCCGTTTACTGAATGGTACATCTTCCCCTGGCTCGTTGTGGGGGTTACCGTGACCATCGTCTACGCGGCAGCCAACATTTTCTCTCTGCTGGCATTCATCCTGTCCCTGCTGCAGGGTATGACCGTGACCTGTTTTGGTGTCTCCATGATGCGCCGGGATGTCAATTCCGACCGGCAGGGCGGGAAATACACATCCTCAGTGCAGTTCCCCGAAGTGCCACATTCGACCATCTATGGAACAGCCACCATGCTCGTGTCAGTCATCATGATATATCCCCTGGCCCTGATCCTCGGTATCGGGCTTGCGTATATGATTGTCCTCATAACTGCCATTATCGCGATGATCAATATTGTTCTCGGTGCACGGATCGATCAGCTCTGTACCAGGGCTATGTTTTCGATCTTCCCTGATTTCGAGGCGAAGGCAAATAAACTGATGCTTCAGCAGGTCGGTGCATCACTGGTGCATGTGGTGGCGATTACCTTGATCCTGGTGGCTTTTCGTGGGAGAATGGTATGAAAATAGCGATTGCCGGAGCGGGGATTTCCGGGGCATACCTGGCGAAACTCCTTGGTCAGGAGGAAATTTATCCGGATGTGTATGATGCGGGTACCCAGGATACCATTTGTGGTTATCGCTCCTGCGGGTGGGGTGCGCCGATAGGAATTGGACAGTACCTCGCCGATGTCGATCTCGACCTGAACGAGTACCTCATCGAACCTATGTCCTCCATGAATTTTGATGGTCTTGAGGCAAAAACCCCCCTCTGCACCATCAACAAACCCAGGCTTCTCCGCGATTTACATGCAGGAATCAGGCTGAAAAGGCAGAAAATAGGGCAAGAAGAGGCAGATACCTATGATATACTGGTGGATGCAACCGGGATCAGCCGGGCGTTCCTGCCACCCTGCAGGTCTGACCTGACGCTGCCGACCCTGCAGCACCGTGTAGCCGTCGAATCACACGGAGATGAGCGCCTCGAGCCAGGAGTCTATGGGGACCGGATACCCGGCCTCGGGTATCTGTGGATCTTTCCGGTGGGGAACGACCAGTATCACATTGGCATCGGCGGAATCGGCCTGGTTCATCACGAAATCCTCCTGGACCAGTTCTATCGTGAATCGTCGGACCGGTTCTCATTCAGACCGCTCTGCCGCTGCACAGGAGTTGTCCGGGTGGCATCCCCCCATTATTCGACTCCTTTGTACCTGGCCAATACCCGGAAAGAGAAAACACAGCTGGTCATGGGAGTTGGTGAATCCATCGGGACTGTTTCACCGTTCACCGGTGAAGGGATCATATACTCCCTGGAATGTGCAAGAATTCTCGCAGACTCCTGGCTGAACCAGGAGGAATACGCCCACAGGGTGCTTGCCCGATTTGGGTGGATGAAAAAGGAGCGTGAAACGCTCGATTATCTCCTTGGACCGGGCAGAAACGGAGGACCAAGACTTCGTGACCGATGGCGGTTCTACGAGAATGCCCGCCGTTCGGGTATCGAACTCCCTCTGCTGGAGGCATTCAAACGGATGGGGAGTCTTTCCCGGTGGGTCGATGCCCCCTGACCGGGGCATTATTTTTAAAAAATAAGCACAATATAAAGTACATTAAAAGTCCGTCATCACCCTGAACTGACAAAAAAGATGTAGGTCAGTGCAATTAATCCGTGATTGGCATGGTGAAGATGGATGGAATTGTATATGAAAAAGAATTTTTAAGCGATTTCTCGAAAAGAAGTCCCATCCGTGATTATGGACGTTCATGTTAAAATCACTGGCGGTTTTTTTATGCTCGCACAGAAATGCTATTGAAAAAGTGTATGGCACTTTTTATTGCCAAATGACCGGGTGGTAGAGAATAAATTACTCCTTACCCCATCCCAATAAGCGCCCCGTACACGATAATAATGTAATAGATTCCAACAACAATGAACACCGCTGCGACTGCCCATTTTATCCACTTCTCCATCTTCTGCACCGTGGACATCATCCCCGATACCCGGTTCACCCCCTGCACAAGAACAAGAGAGATAATGATGACCGGAAGTGCAGTGGCAATGGCAAAGACCGCGGTGACGAAGATCGCATCCCCGGTCTTCAATGCAACAGGGATAAGCATACCGAAGAAAAGGACCGCAGAGAAGGGGCAGAGGGCAAGAGCAAATACAAACCCCAGCAGGAACCCCCCAATATATCCCCGTTCAGCAAGGTACATCTCAAGTTTCTGCAGCCAGCCGTGCCTCCCCGGGAGAGGTATATCAACAATCTCCAGCATCAGGATCCCCATGATGACCAGGAACGGCCCGATGAGCTTCTCCCCGTATTCCTGGAGGAAAAACGAGATGGCCTGGATATTCAGCCCTGCATAGACAATCAGGGCAGTAAGGCCGATATACGCAGCCATCCTCCCCAGGGCATAGAGCGTCCCCACAAGGAGGGTATGCCTGCTGTCACCAATCTTCTTTGAGATAAAGGCGATCGCGGTGATATTGGTGGCAAGCGGACAGGGGGAGAAGGTCATCAGGAGTCCGATAAAGAACGCTGCGACCAGGGGGATTCCACTGGTCCCCAGCGCCTCCATGCCGCCCATGAAATCAATCAGGAGAAGTCACCAGCCAGTCGATTCTCGATGACTCCCTTCAGGTAGACCATGTAGTCGTCCTTGTTCCCGATTTTATACCAGACATTGACATTTTCTTCCTTGTGGAACCCGTCCTTGTCGTATACTCCGATAAAGAGCGACGATCCGGTCGGTCCATATTGTTCCACCAGTGCCTTGTTCTCAGGCAGATCCACGTTCACATGGCCGAACACGACTCGCCCGGAGGCTAGTTCAGGAGCGAAATAGGTATTCACCGTCTCTTCTGCATATGCCCCGAGTGTGATGCAGGAATAACATTGCCGTGTAGCATGGAAGTGGTAGATCTCAACCTTTTCCACGGATCCTGATGGATTGTTCCCGGGATTCGCACTGGTTTCAACCGGAGTGGTGCATCCTGCCGCCAGGGCCGCCAGCCCAAGGAACAGCAGGAGGACCATTATGAGAGAAAATCTTTTATTATTCATTAGTCCTCACGATTTTCTTCACGCTCTTCCATCATCTCTGATATTCTTCATGATCACCCGGGAAAGTCTCTCGATCTCATCATACCGGGGCTCTTCCATCCCCCGCTTGGTTATCCCTTCTCTTGTGGCGACGATGTATGCATCAGGGATCTTCCCGATGAGGTCCATTCTTTTCTTCACACAGCATTCCTCGCACCCGTCCACCGCGACAAGGCACTCGCCATCCTCCAGTTCCCTCTCCAACGAGCGCTTGAGGGCAGTGAGCTTGAGGTGCCGGGTAACCAGGACCGGGTGCCTGCACCGGACTGAATTCCCTGCAACCGTGGTGAGTTGCCCGGTATGGGAGATCCCGGAACATGTCAGGAGGAGGACAGGCCGGTCCTCGTCATTCATGCAGATATCCTCCCATCAGGATTGAGAGATGCGTACAGGTTGTTCATCCTTTCAGTTTCTGGAAGAGTGCCGGCAGGCGTTTCCGGTACATCTCTTTTATCGCCATTTCATCTTCACCGAGAGGGCGAACCGGGACGAGGTCCATGACCTGTTCAGGGGTGAGATGGGACCACATCATGGTCTGGACGGTCCCTTCCGCCATCTTCCTGACAGCATCAGCTGCCCGTTCCGGGGAGAGCCCAAACGACATAGCGATCTTCTCCAGTTCATAGAGCTGGAACCAGAGGTAGGTCGGCCCCATGGCAGAGATCACCGCGTAAGCCTCCAGGTCCTGCTCATCGGTATCAAAATACCGCCCGAGCGATTCCAGAAGTGTCCCTACCATCGCCCGGTCCCTGGTTGTGATAGACGGCGAGAAGACTACCGGAGTATATCCGCTCAGTACCATGGACGGTGCATTCGGGATCATCCGGACAAGCCGGTCAAATCCACCGAGCATCCCTGAGATCTGTGTGATGCTCAGCTTAGGCATGAGCGAAATGACGATGGCATCGGGCCTGAGAGCCGGCGCAACAGCTCCGAGAACTTTCCCGGCATCGGGCGGGTGGACCGCGATGAGGACCAGGTCCTGACCTGCTGCAAGGGTATTGTTGTCCAGCACTACCTTCACATCCGGAAATTCCTTCGCGATCTGGTCAAGAGCCCCCTTGTTTGGGTCGCTGACAATGACGTTCTCCGGGAGCACCCCGGCTTCCCTCCAACCATGG